>Ga0209960_1000085_pt1 | contig 317831 bp, 323 predicted proteins | sample ThiBiot_500_plan_2_FD_183947 | JGI IMG/M metagenome (GOLD analysis project Ga0209960, IMG submission 183947) | Wastewater bioreactor microbial communities from Cape Town, South Africa - Thiocy_expt_500_plan (SPAdes) | ecosystem: Engineered > Bioreactor > Thiocyanate-remediating >... | reverse complement strand
TCTATAATTAATCAACTAATTAACTAATTAACTTTTACTAGTGACCAATTGAAAGAGCAAACATTTTTACATATGTCTGTGCTAAAAGAATGGTTGAGGAAAAAATACCCAGATAAAGAATTAAAAAGAAACAAGAGGCGTAAATGTCCTGTTTTGCGTGATTTTGCCCATATATGTATTTACTTGATACGTTTTCATTCATTAACTAATAGCTATAGTTTATTTTGATTTTTCATGTCTTTTTAAATGTTTGAATAACTATTTATGAAATAAATGTCGAGAAAAAAGCATCAATTTTTTTTCGATTTTGATTCGATTATTAGAAACTTTTTAGTAGTTATTCTGTAGCAAAATGTATGGGAGTATTCGCATTGATTAAACAGGTTAGTACTTGAGTTAATCCGTTAGAATTGAGTTTGATAACCTTTGAGATTTCATAAAAAATCTCCTGATTTTCCTCCTGATTTGAGATAAAAAATCTCCTGATAGACTCCTGATTTTATTCGGAAAACTCCTGATTTTGAAAATTTGGATTTGGCATCCCTGGTCCCTGTGTCCGAGCAAAGGTTAAAAGAACATCACAACAATAACCAACACATGAAATTCCGATTTTCCATAAAGTTTGATCGAAGGTAATCGAGTGTGGAGAATCCGAATCTGATGTTAGTTTTCGACGAAAATCATGTGTTACTGCCGCTTTTAAAATTGACTACCTAGTATTTTCTCTCGGTTTTTTTGAAAATTCATGAAAGCCTTGTTTGGTATTTACAGCGGACATCATGAGCTGCTAGACGTTTGTTGAGAACATTTATGAGTAATGAAGAAAATCAGAAGTGTAGCTGCACTTGTATTATGAATCGCTGAACTCAAAAAGTCGAAAAGTATATGGACTTAAAGAAGAACATATATTGAAAGGGTTTTATACCATCGGACAATTTGACTGTTTTTTTTTATCAACCAAAGGTCTTTTCTTGCTCTTATTAGTTGATTAACACTGGTATTATTATTTACGTATATTTTCTCAATCTAGTTTGATTTTTATTATGCTGCTTACTACATAGTTATGTTCAAAATATCTGTACTTATTGAGGTATATAAAACGAATATATAGTTGAATAAATAAACCTGACAGTTCATTAATTTTGATTCTTCATCAATACACATCGATTGAGATCGTTGATGTTTAGTTAGTGAATCAATATCTACATAGTGAGCCAACAATACATTTCGGTCACATGACTATTTCCTTTCAGTAGAGGGTCAACGACGTTAACGGCGCGTTACTTGTTATTTTATGTGAATGAATCTAAAGAGAATTAATTTAAATAAATTTATTTTTCAATCTTAGAATTTCTCGTTCACTTATTTTTATTATCTTCATTTATCATTTCCAATCAAACGTTCTTCTATAGTGAAAGAGAGAGAGAAAAAATTTGAGCATTTAAGCAAATTCTTTTGTAAAACATTCTACTATGTTCGAAACACTAGTTGATTGAATTCAATCAGTCGAAGAATAATTTCAATATTTAAATTAATCAATATCCATTCGAAGTTCTCCGTTGAAAGTTAATTAAAATTTATCTGAATGAAAAGGTCATGTGTGTGAACTTGTACACATAAAAAACAGCAGATGAAAATGTACTACCAATGATATAAAGAGTATCGAACGCAAATGGTAAAGAGAAAATATGACATGTAACATTGATGTCCAAATTTGATTAATTTCAATAGCATCGACAGTTTTATGTCGATTTTCGATTCTCAGATTGAAATTCAATTCTTTGAGATTTGTCATACGACATAGAACAAGCGAAACTTGACCATTATAATTATCATATGCTACCATAAGTTACAAAGAAACATTTCTGATGAAATAGATCATCGAACAGAAATACGAAAAATGTGTATGTACAAATTGCGTTCTCCGTTTTGTTGAGCAAAATTACATATAGATGAAGAAATGACTTATGACTCCAAGTTGATTGTAATACTCTTTTTTTCATATCTCAACGACTGTAGAACGATAACGCGAACCAGTAAATAAATTTTCAAAAAATTCCTATGAATGTTGAAGCAAATTTTTATACAAGCTAATTTATTATTCGAATTAACACCAAGTCCAAACATTAAAGTCAGAAACACACAATAGCTGAGGAAAGTAATCATAAAAATCTTTTGAATATACCGCGAATGGTCCACCGCATAGTTTTTTCACGTTTGCACAAGTATTTCTTGTTGTTTCTTTCGTGAAATTTTCTGTGACAATAACTAATGTGTCGTAATCAACGGTCAATATTCGAAGATGAGGTAATCGGATTTTTGTATCGTTAAGGAATTGTTCGACATAAACGTTCGGACTATATTGAAGTGTAAGCGAAATAAGATGAGGATATTCAACAGGAAAATTCCATTGTTTGTCATCGACGTTCATTTCATCTACTAATGATGAAGAAATATTAGAAAGAGAAAAACATTCTAACATGGGAAAACAACGAGCAATTCGAAGAAAAAATTCTTCTTTCAATATGATCGTATCCAACAAGCGTAAATTTAAACATGTCACATGTAAATAAACAACAGATGGAAACGTACTACCAATGATATAAAGAATATCGAACACAAATGGTAAAGAAAAAATATGACATGTAATATTTGCGAAGTTTTTCGTGCAGAAATAACCCATGTGTTCGTATCCAATACTCGTAAATTTTCGTCGAATATCTTCACTTGAGAAATTAACTTTTAGATAACGAAGTTCAATTGTATTTTGAATATAGAAATTGAATGTTTCAAGTTGTGACATTGATGTCCAAATTTGATTAATTTCAATAGCATCGACAGTTTTATGTCGATTTTCGATTCTCAGATTGAAATTCAATTCTTTGAGATTTATCATACGACGTAGAAGAGGCGAAACTTGAGTGTCATAATTATCTTTTTGACAACAATATGTTAGCGAAAAAGATTTTAAATTTGGTAGATCATCCTAAAAAAACAATCCGTTTAAAATAGTTTGTCAACAAAAAGTAATGATTTTCATTTTCTTTTGTTCCAATTTGTATCTAGTCAATTCAACGATTCGTATTTGACTTCTTACATTGCCGTATTGTGTAATAATATTTTATCTTCTGCTCATCACTTCTAACTCAAAATACGATCATGCGTTTCATCTAAATGTTTCTGCGAGACGATTTTCTATAGTCTAACTTACTGTATTGTAAATGATTGGCGAATCATAATCACCAGTTTTCATATTAACAGAAAATGTTGTTAAATTCTTGAGACGACCATCAAGTAGTGCTAGACAATCTTCGAAACGAGCCACGGCAATAGACAATTTACTTAGAATCGATGACGAACATTTTGTCAATGGAAAGTTATGAAGAGATAAAATTGTACTCGGCCCATTCACTGACAGATGTCGAAGATTTTGAAAGAATTCAACAAGATATCCATGTACACCTTGTGGATATTTTCTATTCATTAAAGCATTTATATCATTGAAAGGATTATCTTTGTACCAAAGAATAAGATCAGTGATCTGTTGCTGAAAAATTCGATGCCGTGGAAATTCATCTAAATCAAAAACAAAACATTCTAATGCTAGACGATCTTTTCTAAAGAATATTTTAATGACTTGTAAAATAAGAAAAAATAACTGGCTCAGTGAAATTGTAGATTTGAAGTTGAGTTAGATTCGGATAATCACCGGCAAGAAGAACACGACCCATGGAATCTGATTCAACAATCAAAGATCTGACGCAATGATTCATTTTGGGTAATATTTCGATGCAAAATCGATGAAATATTGATTCATCAATTTGTACTACACCGTCAATCATTGTCTTATGAGCGAAATTGAGGGTTTGACCGAGATATTCCTGTAGGAATATATTAAATCGTTGATTACCGATGCCAAATAATGAATAAAGCACATCCATATTATTTAATTGCTTGAAAATAATTAACAAGATTTCATTTGGTAAATCGAAAAGTCCAACATTTGATAAGGACGTCATTTTTGGAGTGAATGAAAAGTTTCTTTAGTATGTCAGTAAGAAATATATGCGCTTATTATATACTGCAGTTTGGTTATATGACCAGTGAACAAAGCAGACGAACCATTTCTTCAGCAACAGAAAATGCAAAAGTTCAATATATACGACCAATAAAATTGCTATGAATCATTTTTATTGATTGACGTACTTGCTTTCAATGTGTTCCTGTTGTTATATACAGTAATCTAACGCGACTTCAAATCGTCAATTTCACTGAAGAAGTTCTAAGCTATTTTACAAGTTGTTGAAATATTCTTTGACAAAGGATTGTTTAGCATGTTAGAATGTTTTGTGTTGATTTAGATGAATCTCCATGCCATCATGTTTTTCAAAAACAGATAACCGATCTTAGTCTTGTACACAAAAGAAATCCAGTACTTAATGTGGAAGCTTTAATGAAAAGAAAATATTCAAAAGGTGTACATGGATATATGATTCAATTTTTTGAAAATCTTCGACATTTCAACATCGTTTTGAAGATTGTCTCGCATTACTTGATGGTCGTCTCAAGAATTTATCAACGTTTATTGTACACATGAATCCAACTATCTGAGCTCGAGTTTTTCTCTATTTCGATCAATTTATATAATCTCTAACCTATTAGAAACTATATGAGAATGTTCAAATTGTATAGTCTACAAACGAATTTTCGTCTATGAATTTTATTTAAACAATGTCAACTTATTATCTTGTAGAATGATCTACCAAATCTACAATGTTTCCCTTTAACATACTATTGCGCAAAGAATAATTATGATGCTCATGTTTTACCTCTTCTTCGTCGCATGATAAACCTGAAAGAGTTGACATTGAAAATTGATATTGAAAATCGACATACATTTATCGATGGCATTCAAATCAATAGCCAAATTCTTGTGCACTGTCGCCAACTTCTAACGTTCAACTTTCATATTACTACTAGCAGTCAAATGCATCATTCAAATGTTAATCTATCAATTGAAGACATTCAACGAACTTTTATTAATATTGAATACGAAAAAGTTGGTTGTATGTTGACCAAAAGTTATGATATTATTTCATGTGAAGTTTTTTCTTTGCCATTTGCGTTTGATTATTTGTATTTAACATGTCGCACATTTCCATTTAAACGTGACTTTTTCGTTCGGATCGCTCGTTTTTTTCCCATGATTAAGAGACTATGCATTCACAATAATACGCTAAGCACATGGGTTGTCGACGACGACAAATTGAATTTCATTATCGAATTTCCTCATCTTGTTTCATTTCGTATGGAATGCTATCATCCTGATTATATTGAAGAATTTCTTACCGAAACGAAAATTCATTTACCTTGTCTTCATACATTGACAATTGAATATAATAAATTAATGATAGCAACTGAAGGTTTCAAAAGAGAAACAACAAGAAATACTTGTGCAAAAGTGAAACAAGTGTTAGTCAAAGGAGTAGTAGCATATTCACAAGATTTTTATGCTTACTTAATTCCTCAATTGTTATCTTGTTCTCGTTTTGATTATTTTGGAATAGATTTTAAATAAAATTGTAAAAACATCAAAGCATATCCAAACAAAAAACTACATATTGACAAATCATATGTATGCACTCTGGTAAAATAATTAAATATGAATGTATGAGCGATAGTCCTGCGAGAACAACTTTTTTGTTTCCGTTCCCGAAAGATATTTTACATGTATAAATCAAAATATATAAAAAAAACGTAGGATATTTTCGAGAGGTCTACTTAGATTGTTTTCCTTTCGGTAAAGGATTGGCGACATTAACGTCGCGTCACTTGTTTATGAACGGTAATAGATTTTTGTTTTTATTTGCTTTGTTTTCTATTATCATTTGATAATTAAATATAAAATATTGAAGTCGGCAAAGCTTTCATGGAAGAAAGATCAAAAATACTCTCGTAAACGAAAGATGTCTCTATTTACAACATGGTAGTAGCAGGTTTCGATTTGAGATTTGTGTGCTGAATTTTGTAGAAATCTTTGAAAAAAAAAACTAAGAGTATACAGACATCTGTCGATGATTAACCTTTACTTCAAGAGAATCTCTTTCTCTCTTGGCATTTCAATCGGCTGATTGACCGATCTTATCTCTTTTTTTCTTCTTTCGTTTCGTTTCGTTTTACTACTCGATTCAATCAATCGAAAGTTCATCTTCTTCGATCGAATGTACATCAAATTCTTCTTTATTTTATTTTCTCTCGAAGCAAGTTTTTCTCTAGTCAATAGTCAGCCAGCATGTAAACTCGATCGGCCGATTGTCGGCGAATATTATTCATATGAAAATGGTCTCGAAACTCATACATCATTTAAACCAAACGGAGAAATCGATAGGAAATTCTTTCGACGTGAATCAGGTCTTGGTGCCAATGCGAATATCATCACGGTTTTGAATAATCAATTCAATGGCGAATGTTTTCTTTTGAATTGGAGAGAAAATCCAGCTGAACACGTGTCGAAACATCATTATGAATTGATTTATCGAGATAAAGCTCAAAGTTGTTATCAATGTTTTTTGATTTACAATCGAACGAGAAATATTCTCGAAATTCGGCGAAGTGAATGTGATGAAGTCACGTCATTCGAATCGAATATTATGAATATTCGCGATCTTTGTTTGACGATTAATGAAGAATCGAATTTAATCACGTTATTCTGTTAGTAAAAACTCTACGAAGATTTGCCAATTGGAATGAATTTTGTTTTTCGTTGTAGCAAAAACTTATTCGCCCGAAGAATGTCGAGCGACAATCTACGGAACTTATCATTTTACTTATGAATTTCGCGAAGGTGGAATCGGTATTTGTGACAATCCAATCTCTCGGTTAGTCTCATGTCCTGATCCAGGAACACCATTCGATACTGTCAACGAACGTTTTTCAATGACCTATGGTTACTGTCGACATTTAACTTCCTCAATCGATGCTCAACCACTCTATCAATGTCTTGGTCATTGGATTGATCATAAAGGTGATATTTTCACAGCAATTGCCAATGAACGTGTTGGTTCTGAACGTTGGTATGATAAATTTCGTTGTATGTTAACAAGAAAAGATCAACCACGTTGGTTTGCTAAATCTCTTTTTGCTGAATGTGCACGACTTTACTCGCCAACTGATGGTCCTGAGAAAGTTATCATCACAGCGATTATCCCCGAAGTTCCAACGCCAACTTGTTATTTTCCAGCGAATTTCACTGGTCAATGGATTAATACGGCAAATGTCAATGCTCGAACGGTCATCAATTCGACGCATATTCATGAAATAGCTCAAGTGAATAATCGTGGTTGGTTAAGAGAAACTTATTACGTTTGTCAACAAATCAGTCGACAACAATATTTAGTCAAAGCTGTCACAACAGGCGAATGTTTTTCCTATTACATTTGTTTTGATTTCAAACATCGGCATCATAATATTTTACGATATCGAAAATCGAAATCTTTCATGTCGAATGTTTATGATGATCTTTCCAAACGAGATCCTTTGTATGAAGTTTGTTCGTGGACAAGTTTTGGCAATGATGCCAATTGGAAATATCAAGTTTTTGTTTTGGATCCTCCGACACCTGTTGAATGTCCTTTCACAGGTCTTTGGACATTTAAACAAGTTGGACAACCGAATTCGTTGATAACAACGCGAATACGAGGTGGTGTTACACCTCGACCTCGTGATCACGGTTGGTACATTTCGTGTGATCCGAGATTTATGGTTTCACAATGGTCGATTTGTGGCGATCAAACGAAATCGATGTTGGCCGATCGAGAATATTGTCGATTAGTTGATCCATATGGAACACCGGTTGGTGTTTACGAACAACCGGATTATGTTTATCAATGTGCTGGTTATTGGAGAGAAGATTCTCGGTCATATTTGATTACTTATGATCAAGATGATCCGTATGTTAATTATCGTTGTTGGGTTTATGAACGAATGGATTTATTTAAAGTCTATTTATCGAGATCAGCGGGATCTTTTTGTGGTTTTAATCAAACATCACAAAGTTATAAGCCAGAAGATGGTGCTGATTTGAAAATTATTCTCGATGAAGCAGAACGAATTCGTGAGTTTTCAACAACGAAATTTTCTTTTATTTTTTTTGAATTTCTTCAGATGATAATTGTCCGATTCGATATGATGATGGTCGAAATCCTTGGCAAGCGATCGATGAATTTCTATTTTATTATGCTTCACATGGAATAACCGTATCTTTCACTAATCTTGTCATTCTTTTATTTCTTTTTAACATGATAAATATTTGTATCTCACTTTAGATTATTAAAATAATAAAATTCTTTCGAATATTGCTCTCGGCTTCCTTGGATAAATATTTCTCTGACTTTTTCACAAGTATTTCGTGTTGTTTGTTTTGTAAAATTCTGAGTTGCAATCATTAATTGATCATAATTAATTGTTAATTTGTGCAAAATGAGAAATAGTTCGACACAAACATGATGACAATGATCCATATAAAGTGATATAAGATAAGGAAATTCGCCAATAACACTCACTTGATCATCATCAACATTCGAATTGTGTAATAAACGTGAATATGAAATTGAAACTATCTCTCTCTCCTCTCACTTCTCTCTTCTTGTATGACAAGTGTAATAAAAAGATTCAACATCTTCAACTTTTAATTTAATTGAATTTAATAAAATAATGTTCTCGTCGAAATTATGAAATTGAATTTATTTCGAACTCTCACCCTCGAATGACCCTCAAAAAGCTCACTGTAGATTTTTCTAATAGTAGAATCAATGACATTTGAATCAATTGTTAATGGAAATTTGTATCGAAATGCTTTGTCTTCATTGAAGATGAAATTTATTATCTTCATTTGACATTAGCGCAACCGAACGACATAGCCTGCCAGACGAAAAAATCAATCTCATTGGATGATGGAAAAACCAATAGATATTGGAGAATGGATAAAAAACGAACGAGCGAGGACGAAAGTTTTGCCTAATGGTCTGATGATATTCTTCGTTTATTTATCCGTTTTTTTTCGCATTATTATTCATGTCGATGGCAACTTGCAAATATAGTTTCAATGCTCTGGTTTGTTTAACAAAAAAAAACTAAAGAAAATCCGTTATTAATTCGTTTGTTTTAGCGCCGTGCATCATCATCGGCTGCTGTAGCTCAAAGTGCAAGTCAAAAAAGTGTCCCTCAAACTAAATCGGGCCAATTCGGTGTTCCACAACGGGTGAAATTACCAAAAGAAAGTGTTAATGTAATTATTTCTTTCGATTCAAACTCATTTGAGATCGATTAAGTTGAGTTTAGGTTACGAAATTATCCAACGGTTTAGTCGTTGCATCGGTTGAAAACAATTCGCCTGTTTTTCGTGTCGCTGCTGTTGTACAAGCTGGTGCGAAATACGAACCCTATGAAAGTCGAGGTGTTACCACACTCCTTCGTGTGTTTTCAAATTTGGTAATTGAGAAATTTACATCGAAACATTGGATTTGTTTGTTTTTTTTTTGCTTTTAGAGCACAAAATATGTCAGCCGACTTGGAATAACCAAGAATTTAGAACGACTCGGTGCGAATTTCAAGTAAAACGAAGCGTTTTGCCATTGGTTTCGATAGAATTTCGATTTAGATGCGTTCAAACACGTGAACAAATGATCTATTCAATCGAAGGTTTACGAAGTGAACTGTAGGTTTTTTGTTTTTGAACGAGAAAAAAAAACGAAATTCTCTTTTTTCAAGAAATCATGGAGCTCAATTCTTAGTTCCAGTTGTTTGCTATCCACTTTTCAAACCACATGAAGTTCAAGACCAACGTGAACGTTTAGAAATCGACCATCAACTTTATTTACAATCACCCGAATTACGTAAAAAGACTTTTCATTTAGTTTCCAAGAAAATTTCACCATTTTTTTTTCTTTTTAAAGAATTAAACGATCTTCTTCACGAAGCTGCATTCAAAGGTGGTTTAAGTCGAGCTTTATCCGTCAGTTCGGATATGTTAAAAAAACTTTCACATCGACAAGTTCGACAAAAACTTCTTGTTTTTATTCTTTATTCGTTTTTTTGTGAAATTAGATGTATACATTTCATTCTCATTATTATACACCTGAACGATTGGCTCTTGTTGGCACAGGTTGTAATCATCAAACACTCGTTCAATTAGCCGAAAAATTCCGTTTTTCGCCACTTGATTGCGTTTATACGCCAGGCTTCGGAAATTTAAAATTAATCGATTCCGAACCGGAACAATCGAAATACAAAGGAGGTTTGCGTCAGCAATCGCGTTGATTGGCGATTCAATTCTTGTTTTTTTTTCTTCGTGTAATAGGAGAAATTCGACGTGATACTCAATCAAATTTGGTTCATATTGCATTGGCAACCGAAGGCGTTAGGTATGACCTCGAATATTTAATTCTCGAGCCGAATTAATTAACTTTTTCTGTTGGATTTATTTGCAGTTCACAAGATCCAAAGGCCGTTTTAACAAGTTCATTGTTGAACGAAGTTCTAGGCAAAGGTCCAAGTGTGAAATGGTCGGCAGGTGCAAGCCGTGTTCAACGTGCTGCACAAGCCGTTGCCGACGCGCCTTGCGTTGTTAGTTCATTCAATCTTAACTATCAAGAGGCCGGTCTTTTTGGTGTTCATATAATTTGTGATAAGAACGATGCCAATAAGGTCGTGAAAGCCGTTTGGAATGAATTCAGCAAGGTTTTGAAAAATGGTATCAGTCAAGAAGAATTTGCTGCTGCTAAGTATTGTTGAAAATAACGTTCGTTCGTTTGAAAATTGAATTTTGTAGGAAGAAACTTCAAGTCAATCTTCAATTGGCAGCTGAACAGTCGAGTGATGTTTTTAATTTAATGTTAAATCAGCCCGATCTTAGCGATCAATCAACAGATATTCAATCGATCGTTAGTCAATTGGATCAAGCCAGTTTTTCGAATGATTCATTGAATCAACTAGCTAAGAAAACCTTCGGTGGAAAACCAACATTAGTTGCCATTGGAAATCTTAAATCAACGCCATATTTAGATGATTTACGCGCATAAACATTTAACTTTCTCTCTCTCTCTCTTTTTTTTTCTTCTCTTTCGTATAGTCTGTAGAACTTACATGATCATGTGAGGATAATAAGACAACTAAATAAAAACACACAACAACAGGCCCGTTTCTATCCCAAGATTTATTTTCTAGTTTCAAATATTTCTTATTAAAAATAAAACACCAAAGATTATCATTCGTATTTATTGATATTACTTTTGAAGTTGTACCATTCATCATCATTATCACCGTCATGTTCATTGATGATGAAGATAATTTAGATGACCAAATCTTTTATATTTTTGTCCTTCTTTTATTTACTATGATGTTACAGACATCACAGCGGTCTATGCATGAAAATCAGGAAAATGAATAGAAATTTTGACATAGAATATCTTATATTACGTGACTTAAATTTCATGAAGATTTTTTATGATGAAGGCAAAACCTTTAAAGGGTTATATGAGCATAATTTGATGTTTATAAAGTATTGTGTTTGAGAGTTTTACTATATAACAACGAGATATAGAATTCACAGTATTATATTTGTCACTGAGGACAAAGAGAAATAACATTTCTCTCAAAGATTACATGTAGGTCATCTGTTGAGAATTCCTCTTTATGCTCAAGTCTTTCATATCAAGTTCTCCTATAGACGTTTCTTCGTTATAATATCGCGGAAATTTGATGAAAAGTTAGAATTTGAATGCAAATCCTAGATTTTCGGGACACGAACACATGTTTCACGCAGCATAAATATGTTTTTATGCGATTCATAACATGATCGTCTCTTCTTCACGGAATAAAAGTTTAATAATTGTTTGGATTCGAACTGTAGAGTAACAGTGAAACTGTCTTAAAATAAATGATAGAATTGGTATCAAAATCTATGTTACCCAAACATAAGCAATAGTTCAATAGGCACGATTTGACAGTAAATAATAAGTGAACTGGTTTTATAAGCAGAGCATAAAAATTCTGCAGCACCAAAAAATATTTTCTTCCTATCGAACCTATACCAAGGTTTCATACGATTTTTAGAGGCTTTGAACATAGGTTCCCATGGTAAGGTATAGGGCACAAAACCAACCAGTTCATTCGATAGAGTTCTTTTTGGAACACAGAATGAAGCAAATTCCAGGCGGAAAAACTCGAATCTTAATGTAAGATATCCTATCTAATTTCGATTAGAAAAAAAACAATCGAAAACTACTGAGTGACAGTGATATCTAATAAAACGATACAACAACTAGTGCATCGAAAATAACAAAGAATGTATAAACTGTTAATGTTAATCGTATTCATTTTTGTTCCCGTATTCTGCTTCTTTGTGACTTATAATTGAAGAGATAAAGAATATTTTATCCGTCTGTCTATCGACGGATAACAATGAACTTTTCTTAGTCTGGAAAGACAATGAATGACTTAAATGAACATAATCTATATAAACGTTGTGTGAAATTGAAGCATTAAAATAACCTCCAGATTTAAATTCTCGATGGACGCGACAATAGCTCTAGAAAATGAAAATGTACCGAAGCTTCTTTGAACGTTAAAGATGTTTTGATTTATCTATTTAGACCAATACAGTCGAGAAGAAGAAAATCATCGACGAAGAAGCGTATAATCAACTTCAGCAACATATTGCACTCGTGTTAACAGATTTCGAACAATCTCAAAGGAAAATCCAAGCATTAACGAATCAAATTCAAGTTGCTGAACAACAACAAACAGACCTAAAACAAATTGTATCACGCTTAATTCTCGAAAAAAATGAAGAAGTTAAAATTGTAAAACAATTGCAAGGCGACAAAGATGAACTAGTTAAAACTGTAAAACAATTGCAAGGCGACAAAGATGAACTAGTTAAAACTGTAAAACAATTGCAAGGCGACAAAGATGAACTAATTAAAGTTGTAAAACAATTGCAAGGCGACAAAGATGAACTAGTTAAAACTGTAAAACAATTGCAAGATGATAAGGTTGAATTGAGCAAATCATTTAAAGTTTTAGAAGAAAAAAATACAACACAAAGCACGGAAATTCAGCTTTTACGCGAAAAACTGGCTTTACAAGAAGAAAGAAGTGATAATTTAAAAAACAATAATTGGAAGATGAACATTTTATCGATGTTGTTTGGCTCGTGTATGATCTTGGCAATTAAAAAATTGTGCAAGTAAATATTAAATAATATTTTTTTGTTATGAAAAATATGTTTTTTGTTGTGTGTCAAAAACGTATTTTCTGTTGTTTGCGAAAAACTTGTTGAATAAACATTAGATTTGTTCACTTACGTCAAAGTGAATATAATAGAACTCAATCTTTGTCGATAATCGGAGCTAATTCTATACTTCATTGGGATAACCTTTTATTAAAAAGAAACGAATTTTTAAAATTAGACAATAATAAAAAAGTTTTCTTTCGATGCGTAACATTAGTGATGATTTCGCGTACTGTTGATAATTTAACTTGAAGTTGAATCGCAAATATGTTCGAACGAATTTTATGTCGAACAAACAGCATTAGAACGAAACTTAACAATCGAAGATTTTTATCAATTGGCGTCCAATCATCGTATGTCATAATTCTCAGAAAACCTTCAGGTTCGTATGGCATTTGATTCATATGACTCACGCAGAGAACTATTCGATCGGAATCTCCTTACCGAGCTGAACTCTGCACGATTCATAAAATGTGTCAGATAAAAAACATTGATGTGTTCTTTGACTTTGTATGATTGAAAAAATTTCTATGAAAAAACCTTCAAGTTAATCTTCAATTAGCAACTGAACAGGCGAGTACTGTTTTAATTTAATTTTAAACCAACCAGATCTTAACGATTAATCAATAGATATACAGTTGAATCAACTAACTAAGAAAACCTTCGGTGGAAAATCAACATTAGTTGCCATTGGAAATCTTAAATCTTAACTTTCTCTTTCGTATAGTCTGTAGAACTTACATTATCATGTGAGGATAATAAGACAACTAAATAAAAACACACAACAACAGGCCCGTTTCTATCCCAAGATTTATTTTCTAGTTTCAAATATTTCTTATTAAAATAAAAGATCAAAGATACGATTATTCTTAATATTCGTCTAAGTTGTACCATCCATCATCATCATAGTCATGTTCATAGGCGATGATGACAGTGAAGGATTTGTTGTTGTTGTTGTCGTCGTTGAGGATGGAGGAAGTTGATTTTCATTGGATAGATGGCAAGTTGGTAATGGCGATGTGGATAATTTATTAAATGACAGTAGAGTTTCGGGAAAATTCGGAGGCGTGGCCGGAGTATTAGCTGGCGTCATTCTCTATCGATTTGACAAAGAACAATTTTGTTTGATTTTTCTCAATTATTTTACTTCGGAAAATTTACAACAAGGTATCGGCATTGTTCGTTCATCGAAAAATAAATTAATCGCCGACTGAAATTGAAAATCGACTAAAAAAAAGTTTAGTTGAGTGTTTTTTCTCTTACATCAAGTCGCCATTCGGTGAGAATTAATAATTGTTTGGCTTGCTCATGCGTACAACTTGTTGCTGCTGCCATTTGATTGATAAGAACAAGATGAGCAAGTGTTTCTTTGTTTAATGTCGAACAATCGATGGTGGTTGTCATGACTTAGTACAAATCTTGTTTTCAAGAAAAATCAAAATCAAAGAGAGAAATGTTTTAATTAACTAAAACGATCACGTTTTTGTGTCAGACAACATGTGTTGACGAGAGAAAATTTTAATTATTTTTTTCTATCGTCGTCATCTGTATTCTTCGTTTAACCAACAACGAGAGAGAGAGAGAAAAAAAACTAGATCTTAAACAAATATTAGATTTATTCGAAGGAAATAAATAAAAAGATTTTCTTGTTGTTGTTGTTGTTATTATTATTATAGATCTACTTCTCACGCACAGACACATACTTAAGAAGAAATCCAATGTAAAAATATAAACTAATAGATATATCGATTGTCATGATAAATGAATGTATAGATACGTTTCATCCGAGCAGATGATGAGATGTGTGTGTTGTACTCTCGATCCAAGCAAAATGTCACCCTCAATACTCTCGTCGTATTTGCCTAGCGGAAAGAGAGAGAGAGGAGGAAACAAGTGTGTTATATTATGTGTGTGTGTGCGTGTGCGTTTGAGAGAGAAGACGATGATGATGACATTCCTCGCCTTTGCGTCTCGTTAGCAGTTTTTCTTTTCTTCTTCTGATTTGTTTGTCGGCGAAAAAAACTCTTTCTCTAGCCTTATCGAAAGTTCATTCATTCATTCTTCGTCTTTTTCTTTCTCTTCGGGTTTTTTTTTTCTTCTTTGGATATATATATACGGTAAATCAAAGCTTCCGTCGTTCTATACACGCATACGCGATTATCATCATTGAATATTTTGTTCAACGTGCTAAGACAAGCTTAGATCTTAATACAAATTCAATTATCCAGTTGTTTATTCAAAAGGAAAAAATACTAAATATACAATCAAATTTCGAGGAGAAGAAATTCTTTGACATGTCAATTGGGATTTGTAATCAGTAGAAAAATGTAAAACAAAAAAATGAAGAAAAACATTTTCTTGTTGTTGTTGTTGTATCTCGATTAATCATTTTCTCCAAAATTAAACAAGTGCAAGGTGTCACAATGATCTCGAGGATTTACTTGATAGACATAACAAGTTTGTGTTCGTTTTTAATTTAACACATTTGCTAATCGATGAATAAGTATATTCATTCGAACGGAACAGATCGACATTTTGACTTGTGTTCAATCATTAGTTTATCGTTGACTTCATGATTTCTAATCTTTTTTTTTACATATTTATAGATTATCTAATTAATAGATTCAAAACAAGACAAAAAAAAGAAAATTACAAATAAAATTTTTTTTGCTTTTCCTACAAAAAAGGAAAAATGTATATAAAAGACAAATTATCAAACGCAAAATCCTACAAATTAATGTATTATGACGCACGAATTGATGTTCTATTTGCAACCAGGATCTTGTCATTCTTATTTCACTAGTCGAGCTGACTGTCGGCGAAAAAGAGACGTAATTTGACATCGAATACAAGAAGCATCTTTTTCTTCTTACTTTTTAAATAACTTAAAACATTCTTCAATAATTTATTTCATCTTTTTCATAAATCTTACATATAAATAAATACAATGGATACATTTATTTCAAAAAATCGAAAACAATATAAAAGAAAATCCTTTTCTTGCATTCTTAAGTTTTACATGATAAAAAAAATGGTATTTCTTTCTCTCTCTCTCTCGATTCCTTTATAAGATCTATAGTTACGATTATCTATCCATTAGTAATTAGTAAGTTAATCATTGCGAATTAGATGACTGTCAAAAAATTGCCGTAACAATTAAATAAATGAAGTGTTTTTTGAACTTTAGTTATTAGAGAAGAATAGCTGCGGATAAAAAAAAAAGAGAAAACAGAAGGCGAGAGAGAGAAGAGGAGAGAAACAGTGCTTATTTTTATGTGTGACATTTAACAAATCCTGTCTCGATGCGTAAGTCACATTTTTTGCTGAACCTTGAAGATTTCATGAGTCCGCGCAATGAGTAATTAAGCATTTGTTTATAGACAAAATGTACGACATCGTTTTCTATCTCTCGATATGACAGATGGTTGATAGACGACGAAAATAGTTTTTGACATATATAGAAAATGTTTATTTGCATTTTATTTTAGATTAGAACAAAACAGCTATGTCACTGAATGAAACACAGATTTTTGTGGATAATAATTTTATTGTTATCGCAAGAATATCAATGGTCGTTAGTCTTGCTTCGATTTGTATACTCGGTGTGATTGGTAAGACAACAAACGAACTCGATCAACTTCGATTGTTTTGTGTTCTAGGAAATTCATTTGTCTTAGTTGTTGCATTTCGAAAACAGAATTATCGTTTTGTTACTAATTGTTATATAATTAATCTCGCTATAACTGATCTTTTATTTTTATTAATATCAGTTCCGTTGACAACATATTTAGGTTTGACAAATACATGGATATTAGATGGATTTGTCAGCTGTCGTGTTCATATTTATCTTGCACATGTAAGACAGTCGCGTTGTTTAAACGATGATAATTTGAATTTCATTGAAAGGTTTTGCTACAAGCGACATGTTACACCTTAGCTGCAATGAGTATTGATCGATATTTATATGTTATTGGCTCACAGCCAAGACCACGTTGGCGAAGACCAGCAAATGCTTGTATAATATGTATTCTAATTTGGATTGGTAGGATTCTCCTAAACAAAAAGATATTTCGATTTGATTTGTTTATTTTATTGATTAGTTTCGATTGCTTCTATCTTTCCATATACATCTCTTTCATCATCAAATACAACAGTAACACCATCACAAGAATATGAACCATTCGACGATGATTGTGTTGTTTCAGCTTATCATCCATTATTTCAATCTTGTTACTTTCCATTATGTGCTTACTACATCTTGCCATTAGTAATTATAGCTCTTTGTTATACAAGATTATTCTTTCACATGCGACAAAGTTCGAAAAGTGTCACACGTTACCGAGTAAATTTGGTTCGAAACAAAGAAACCGAATTGATTTTCATATTTCGTGTGTTTTGGTTCTTTTTAGACTAGTTTATTAAGTCGTCCATCGGTTCATTTAAAACGTCGTCGAGTAACTCGAACATTACTTTCTCTAACATGTGCTTTTGCCATTTGTTGGCTTCCAATTCATATATTAGAATTTCTTAATTGTAAACGAATGTTAGACATATTCTACGATAATTTTCCAACATTACTCGATGTTATACGAGCGATTGCTCATGCATTATCATATTTCAATTCATGTCTCAATCCTGTTTTGTACGCACTTATTAATAAAGAATTCTTTCTTTGAAACAAATTATGTCAGTTAAAAAAAAAGAAATCAATATTATTTTTGTTAATAAAAAGAAAAACGAAAGACGGCACACGTGTTCTATTTGCATGAGTGGTTTTTATTGTTTTGTATTGACTAAGAATAGAAGGAGAATCATAGAGCAAAAAAGAACAACAAGGTATCGCGATGTTGTTTCAAAATTTATCTCGTGAAATCTTGAAACGAATTCTGTGTTATTTGACATCCGAGGAGATTTGTCGAAGTTTAATCGGTTTGACGAAGAATATCGATGATATTATTCAAGATTATCCAATGAATATCTTTTGTTTATCGAAAATGAAACCGTTCGAACGTTATTCATTTCGATGTCGAATGTTGATACTCACCGGTTCGGATTTGTGTTTATTTCAAAAGATTTCATCTCATTGGAATTTGCAAAGTCTTCGAACGATTTTATTACGAAAAATGAATGGTTTAATATTATATTCATTTCTTAAAATCTTGCCTATCGAACAATTACGAACGATTATTATCAAACGTTTAACTTGGTTTTATTATCCCAACGAGTTCTATTCCGAAATTTGGTCGAATTTCATCAAAAGATTGAATTCAGATCATTTGCAATATTTATCTCTACCATTTCATATTTGTCATTGGCGAAAGGAACATTCATTGAATCTATTTTTTAACCTCGAATCTCTGACTTTAGAATATATTTCCAGTAATCAAATGCTCGAGTTAGTGAATAATACACCGAATATCCAACAATTAAAAGTTTCTCTTGCTCAATGGCACAAGGCGCTCGTGCAATCGAAAGTAATCTTACGGAAACTTTCGTATTTAGAATTGACTCTTTATGATAATTGGTCTTTACAAGAAATCGAGCACATAATTAGGATGTGTCCGTATGTGCAATATTTAATTGTTAAACTCGAAGTATGTGATGAAGTGGTGACGGAAGTTTTCGAGCCAAACGCATGGCAACGATTAATTGAAGAAAAGTTGACGGGTTTAATTAGTTTATATTTGCAAATTAATCATATTACCTCGAGAGAATATGAGGAAAATCGATTCGATCAAAATGAATATTGGAATCGACGAAAACCGAAATTTCAAGTGACGATCAAACATATTCGTCGACTAGAGAAATTCTTTTAACATTGTTGCGAGGAAACGGAATCAAAATGTGACATTTCTTTTGCATTCGGTCGATTCTTTTTTTTTTGTTGTTCTTGCTCTTGAAAATATGTTCGTTCGAATTGTAATTTTTCTTGGTTTAATATTAACAATCGATTGTACAGAAACAATTATTGAAAAACTTCGTTTGAAATTAGAACAGAGTCAAACAATAGAAAATGATTTAGTTCTGCCTTTTCTATGTCAAATTTTACCAACACAAGAATTTATTAAACAAGCCGATGATGAGGATTTTCTAAGTGATTTACTTTATGAACTTGGTTTCGGCGTATTAGGCGTTAAACCGAATTCCTGGGGGGATAAATTACGAAATAACTCTAAAAAATCAGCATCCTGTTTCGCTGCTCTACATTCAACGGCAACAACTGAAGTCGTGAAATCAACACTTGCAAGTTCAAGACGAATTCTTTCACGTTGTTGTCAATCACAAAAAGAATTGTAAAATGATCGTTTTCTTTTTAAATAAAAGAGTATTAGTAATGTTTATCGAGTTCATGTGCAGCATGTTTCAATGCTTTCGTTGCTGACTGTAGTTCACGAACACCGAACGATGGATGTTTTTGCCAACCATTAGGAAAAGTTTCTTGTTCGAAGAATAATTTCGCATCTTCGATACTGATTCGCCCGTCTTTCCCTAGAATATGAAGGAGAATGGACGCTTCAGTCCACATGGATTTTTCGATATTTTTGTTCCATAAACATTGTGGATTGTTTTTGTGACTTTCAGCTTTGAAATATAAACGTGCTGCAGCAACATCTTCGGTTGTTAGATATTGACCATCGGTTGAGAACGAGAGAAATTTATTGAAACGTTCCTGATTGAATTTGCCTTGTTGATTATTACTCAAAGCAGCATCCAATCGACTCAGTGAACCATCGTGTTCGATACTATCGGCTGCATGGTATGACAAATCAGATAATGACAATAAACCATTATGACCAGCTGTTTTATACGCTTGTTTGATGATTGTTTTCGAAGCTAACCAACTCAAGCCCATTTTTTCCTGAACAAACAAACGAATTGTTTATCGATTAAGTGCGTAGGCAAACCTGCAGAGCTCGTTGTAGAACATCAGGCGGAATGTTTTTTCCATCTCGTGGCAAATAACCATGATTAGCAAGTGCATTCAAAGCTGGACATGGTGATCGTGAATCATCTGGTCCTGATGCTTGATATGTGTACTGAGATTCGTCTGGAAAAAAAGTACCCGCAGATTTCGTGTTACCCATAGGTTATCGTATTTTTGTGTGCAAGGAATGAATGAATATGATTCGATTTCAAGGCAAATATTTATATGCAAAAAAAAGAACGGAATGTCAACAGGCATTAAATGTCGTCTCGATTTCACAACGGATTATGTATCAAAACTTTCTTTTCGTTCATGATTCACAACGATCTGAACACACTGTACTATATCATGACCGATCTTTCTCCTCGTGAATTTTATTTAACAATTACGTACTCGTTCAAAGATAATTCATAATGGACAAATTCTGTCTGCATTTCAAGTATGTCCTATACTCTCATATTGCATAAAAATGCCTGGTTTTTCTTTGTAGATTCAAACCTCGTCTCAGTCGTTGGTTCATCTGGTGTAATTATGCACGACAAGCATACATACTATTATTAATAGCATGTATCTATCTCTTAGTTCGAATGAATTTAGTTTTTTTCTTCATAGGACGATGTTCAGCATCTTCGGTGATTTTTCCTGAACAAATTGAAAAATACACCTCGACAAATACATTAGCTGTAATACTATTCCTTGTTGGAATATTCTTTAGTCTATTATCTCAATGGTTTTATTTGTGTATTACTCGTCAGCAATTATTGCAATCTTACGAATGGTTTCATTGATGTCGAAAAATCTTCATTTGTATTGTGATTTCATGTATTTGCGTTCAATTGGCAAATTCACTTTCATGTCGATCCATTGATTCTCTTTACAATTATCGATACATGTTAATATTGATTTCACAAGGCATTGGAATAGTTCTTACTCTTTGTTTCGCTTTTTTTCTTGGAGTTAAATGTGCAGCAATTAAAGAAATCAATTGATCACCTATAAACAATCCTCGTCAGTCGTTAAGAGTTAACGAAACGAACAAAAAACTTTCATATGTTACACTTTATTTATCTAATAGTAAATCGTTATTTTTACAAACAAAACAACAAGCTCATAAAAAAATATTCTGTTTTCTTTTCGCTTATTTTCTAGTTCGTTGTTCCTGTACTATTGGTGTATTTTCCATTTCGACAATATCGGGCAGTTTGTCTAGAAGTGATTGTTGATTTGAATCGATCGTAGACGCATTCGATTTGTTCAGCATATTCTCTATTCAATCTGAATGATTTCGAAGATTTGTTTATTTGTTTTTTATGAAAGACATTTACCTTTGCCGCATGTTGACGATAATTATTTGACAATCGACGTAATTGTTCGGACCAGTCAAACTAGTGGAAGGTAATTGACGACCATGAGAACATCGATGAGAATCGGACCTTGAAACAGTTCGATAGGTTTGACCATTTTGGTCTCTCAACGAGCTTTTGTTTTCACGAGGAAGAATTGTAAGTTGAAAATCTTGTTCTTGTTGATTTGTGAGTTGATGATGGTCGATGAGTTGTTCGTTCTCACCTTTGCCTTTTCAACGATCGATCTGTTGACGGAGATCGTATACTGATTGATCATATGTCTCTCGTTGTTAGAACTTCGAAAACGAGAATCGACTTTGTCTCTTTTGTCGTCCGAAGTTTATTTCCTTTGAATATCAATGATACTTGCCCTTCTTTAATTAATTTTTTACATCATGACCCCGCAAATATTACACACAATCATGATTTTTATACACTTGAATATCTAAAATAGAAGCGGTCGGTCTTCAACAAACCTCATTCGATATCATCTGTAAAAACAAATCGAACAAGAATTCGAACGGATAAATATATGAGAATCAATTTACATGTCAAAATGTGAATGTTTTCGACTGGATTGTTTCGTTTCATTTGAACCATTTCGATGATTATGAGATGAAGAGATATTATTCGAAAAATATTCATCATAATCGCGATGAGATTCTGACATGATCCATCGAATTTTAATTATAAAACATCAGAAAAAGACATTTAGTAATTGAAAACAATCTGTCGGAGAATTATTCTCGCTAATCAACAAATATTTGTATGCATACGTATTTTCTCTATCTTAACTTTTTCTTGAGGGTCAATCATCGACAGGTATCTTTAGTTACTCATATGCATCCTCATGGCTTTTTAATCTTAGTTTTGAACCGTCATGATCAAATAGTAGTGACACTTTGGAACGTTGACTTCACTGACTACCACCAAATGACTTGTCAGGAATATTGAATATAAAGGCATCACACAAACCTTGGTATTCACTAAGAAATGTCAAAACGAAATTAATCAATATGCTTTTAAATAAAAAGTTCTTTAGTCATTATTTCATCTTATGTTTTATTGACAGAAAAAAACTTTACAAACAATTATTATTATTGTAATAGACTACGATGTCGGTTTTACGATTGATTTTAGCATATTTCATACCAAGACAAAAAGCAAACATAATACAAATGAAAAAGCCTAGTATTTGAACACTAATCATTGAGATATATCGGATATCGTAAAGAATATCAATTGGTCGATGTATAGTTATACTCATTAATTGATTAAATATCGATGATACAACACCAAACACAATCATCTGTCGACACCATCGAAACCATTCAACTGGATTTATCAGTTCCTCGTATGTCATTCCTCTATACATACCTTGAGCAAGCATAAACGAAATACAACACACGGTACTGACAAATGCAAATAGAAGATCAGTATACAGAACACTCTTTTTCTTAGCATAACAACCAGGTATTGATAAAGAACAACGATCTACGAGACAGACAAAAACAAGTTGATCAGATATTAAGAGATTCATCATGAAACGCATCTAAATATTTACCATCGATTAGTGCTAAGAGCAAGTCATGTGCTGATAAAGAATTATTATATTGAAATAATGATAAGTCAATCATAGATCCTGATTCATCAGACTTCAAACGGACCCAGCATAAACGAAAACATACGATTAGCAATACATGATGTATAATTGACAATATCCTGTATTGATAAAACATTCGATTCAGATTCGACATTAGTCTAAAAGTCGAAAACATATCCACAAATATATTAAAAGACGATTTATCGAATCATTTCGAAAAGAAGAACTCACCCAAAATTATAATAAAAATTGAGACCGTGAATATCTTCTTTTAACTTCTGCTCATGCTTTTGTAAATGATCTTGAGAAGACAACTGAATAGTTTCCATGATGTTTTGTCGAAACGAATCTTTCAATATGAGTTTTTTTTCCATTTGAATGAAATCGTCGCAAGTGAATTTAGAGCAACATTTGTTGACTGTTCAATTCTGAAATAAAATCTTTGCTTTTAACTAATTCACTGATGAGAAGAGTGATCAGATAGATTTTCCTAGTATTAATCGATTTCTCTCTATACATACGAAACGCAACAAAGTAGATCTACCTACGGCCGTTTTCATTTTCTGAAATAAAGCATATCCTACATCAGTCTATACGTGTGCAAAAAAGTGATCGTATATGCAGCGAATAGCATAAAGGTCATTGTATAGAGAAAACCAAATGAACGAATCAGTTGCTCGATCCACGACTATAAAACAAGAAAAGAAGGAAAACAATCGCCATTAGAATCATATACCATTCGATAGAGCTCATCGAGTTCTACTTGGGACACTAATTGGAATGTCTAAAATCGTCTCTAAAAGCGAGTACAGAACGATTTTACTGATATTTTCAAAAATTGTCGAACTTTTTCTCTCCCATAAATCGAAATTTCGATTTATCGTAGAAGAATTTAAAATTTCAATTTTTCCTAAAAAATATTCAGTACAAAATGAAATTTTAAGTTCTCCTAGCATAAATTAAAATTTTAATCAGTACTAGAAAATAGTGGAAAATATTCAATAAAAATTGAAATTTTAGATTCTCCTAGGGCAAATCAAAATTTTAATTATTCCTAGGAAAATTTTAAATTGTCCTAAATTTTAAGTTTTACTGTGACATATGTGCTGTTGATATGTGGTTTTTCTCGATTATGTGTTCGTGTGAGCGGATGGTAACGGTTAGGATGAATCATACTCGCGGTTCGTTTCGAAAATTTCGTGTCGAGATAAACTGACATCTGGTAGGTATATCATGAAGAAAAAACGAAAAGAAGAACATGTTAGATAGTGAACATTGTTTGATTGTCTTTGTTCGGTTTCACTGCGAGAAAAACCAGTATTGTTTGAAACGTTGTCAAAGCGATGACATCCTTAAAAGCGAATTTTTTGTTTGCTGTTGCTGGGGTTTTCGTCCCGGTTGTGATAATTTGTGGTGAATTCCGGTGTCTAGCTGATGGAGACAGGTTTGATCGTGTATGCTGGAATTTGGATAATTTGCTTTGTGTTTATGGGGTGATTACGTGTGCAGTGTCGTGGTACAATGATCCGGATATGTTTAAGACCAGAAAGTTCACGTTAAAGAACATTTTAAGTATGATACTGGCTATTTTATCGTGCTTTACTGCGATGAGATTCGAAGGACTAGATAAATCTATTTACCAACATTGTATCAATCTGGTCACTGCTGTCATCAATTTGATCTCCCTAATTATTGTATAAGCGGCACAATTATGACCAAATACGGACAGTCGTATCGATAGATATCTCGAGATATCTATCTTTTTTGAAAACTTGTCAATCCAATGAATTTCCTTTTTAATAACATTTTGTATGGAATCACAACGTGTGCTGTTTCGTTGTACTGCAACCCGTACGTTTTCAAGTTGAGAAACGTTTCAATCAATAACTGCTCGATATGGGTGCTCATGTCAAACAACACGGTCTGTAAGTGGCAGAATTATGATCAAATACGGACAGTCGTAGCGATAGATCTGGATGTTGTTGATTTTAACCTGTCTGTCGGGGTTCAAAGTTGCATCTTTGAAACAATTTTATTATCAACAGTATTTAAGCTTTGCTACCTCAATTGTGAATTTGGTTTATGTTGTAATCACTTGGGGTAGCCATTTGGACGAGAAAATGAAATCACCGTAATCATGAATGTTTGTCAGATTAACTCTACGATATTTTTTTATTTTTTTTATTTTTCAAGCTTGGTTTTTTTGTTCGGTTTTTAGATTTTCATCTGAGGAATTGATATTGAAAAAGAATGAATTCCATTCACTGTACATTTCTGTCAGTATTGTGAAGGTAGGATCGAAATATATATATATTGTTTTGTTTATTTGATGACATCGTTGATAGAATATCGCACTTATTGAACTTATGATCAACTTATTCCGATAAGATGTGTGTGACAATCTCTTCATTTGATTGATCATATCGAAACGTATTGATCAGAGATTTATATCCATCACTACATTAGTCAACAATAAAACTGATAATCGGAAAGAAAAGTCAAAATTACGAAAAGACTTTCGTATCTTACACTTTATTTATCTAATAGTAAATCGTTATTTTTACAAACAAAAACAACAAGTTCATAAAAATATTCAGTTTTCATTTGGTTTATTTTCTCGTTTGTTGTTGTTGATTAATAACCGAAGATGTTGTTGTTGTCGGTTGTACACTAAATTGTGAATATGCTTGTAGAATCGCAGCCGTTGTTTCAACAGCTGTCGTATTCAATGGCGATTGAAACATATTTGCCGGCGGTGGTGGTGGCGGTATAGGATAGAAATATTGCGATGTTTGAGAAACAAAATTAGGAAGATTAACCGGTGTTGTCGCTTTTAATGCTGCATTAAATGCCGAAAAATTCGGTGTTGTTGGAGGTACAGGTGTCGTATAGTTAAATGGAGGAATAACAACAGGCAGTGTATCACTTTTCGGAAATGCTAAACTTGTCTGTTCCTGTACTGTTGGTGGATTTTCCATTTTGACAATCTCGGGTAGTTTGTCTAGAAGTGATTGTTGACTTGAATCGATCATAGATGCATTCGATTTGAGCATGTGCCGAATCTGTTCGGCAATTGTCGATGAAACTTCAGCTGTCGTATCTGATGAAGAATGATTAAATGCGTTCATAGTTGCGTATTGAGCTGGCAGTGGTGGCAATGTTCCAGCCGGTAATGTTAACATTTTCGCTTTTTTTTCTAGTAAATAAACAAGTACTCGATCAATTTCTTCTAATGTCAATTGTCTTCCATCGGCTAGTAGACATAATAACATAGATAATGGTAATATATCGTTGAAAGATAATACTGTTGGTCGAATTTCATTTTGATACTCATACGAAAGCATAGGTGATTCAGTAAACATCGTCGATTCATTTGTATAATTTTTGACGTAAACTTTCTTTGTAAGCAAGATAATTGTTTACAATTATATGAATACCATCGTCTAATGTTAAATTACGATGTTCTGAAATATACAATTGATTGCAAAATCGAATAAGAATATTTTGTTTTTAAAACTCACCTTCGATTTGACCGTAGAAAGTATGAAATGATGTTGTTCGTCGCTCTTCATGCATATCCATTGCAATAATCCCGTATAAACGCTATAAATTAGGTGCATTTGCAATAGCTCGAGTAAGAGAACAATCTTCGTGAAGAACGATAATCGATATCATAATACCATGTGAGCTGGCCCGAAATTCGATTTTGTTAAGTGTTTCGTATATATCCAATCATAGAAATATGTATAAGAAGAAGATAATGTACTAGAGATGCCACCATCTAACGGATTTGTTCAACATATTCTCTATCAAATTTAAAAAGGATTGCGGACATTCGTTTTATGAAATAAAAGAGTTCGATATGTTCGACCACTTTAGTCTCTCAACGAACTTTTGTTTTCACGATGAAGAATTATAAGTTGAAAATCTTGTTGTTGTTGTTGGTCAATGAGTTGTCCGTTTTTGACTTTGTCATTTCAGCGATCGATCTGTTGACGAAGATCGTACGCTGGTTGATCGTATGTCTCTCGCTGTTAGAACTTCCGAAACGAGAATCGAATTTGTTTCTTTTTTCGTCCCAACTTTGCTTTCTTGGAACGTCAATGATATTTGTCCTTTTCTGATTAATATTTTGGCATCATCACCATGCATTTAATGCACAAAGACATCATTTTTATAGACTGGAATATCTAGAATAAGATTGCTCGATATTGAACAGAAGTGCTTTATCTGAAACTTTGTCATAGGATTTGAAAAAATGTAATAGTTAACCGTCGGTTAGTTTCTCTGTTTGAATATTTCCGACATAGACTTTAGCGTCGATATCATCTGTAAAAACAAATCGAACAAGAATTCGAACGGATAAATATATGAAAATCAATTTACATGTCAAAATGTGAATGTTTTCGACTGGATTGCTTCGTTTCATTTGAATCATTTCGATGATTATGATATGAAGATATATTATTCGAAAGATATTTATCATAATCGCGATGAGATCCCGACATGATTCATCGAATTTTAATCAGAAAAATACTATCTTAACTTTTTCTAAGGGTCAACCATCGACAGATGTCTTCAATTACTATGGAACGTTAACTTTACTGACTACCACCAATTGACTTGTCCATTCAGGAATATTGTTGAATATAAATGCATCACACAAACTTTGGTATTCACTAAGAAACATTAAATCGAAACTAATTAACATGTTTTCAAAATACAAAGCTCTTTAGTCATGCATTCATTTTTTGTTTTATTGACAAAAAGAAACTTTACAAACAATTTTTATTATTGTAATAGACTACGATGTCGGTTTTACGATTGACTTTAGCATATTTCATACCAAGACAAAAAGCTAACATAATACATACAATAAAACCTAGTATTTGAACAACAAACATTGAGATATATTGAATATTATAAAGAATATCAATTGGTCGATGTACAGTTATACTAATTAATTGATTACATATCGATGATACAGCATAAGACACAAGCACATTTCGACACCATTGAAACCATTCGATTGGGTTAATTAGTTCTTCATAGGTCAGTCCTCTGAACGCACTTGTAGCAATTGCAAACAAAGGACAGTACACAAGACAGAGAAATGAAAATAAAAGTCCCATATATCGAACACTCTTTTTCTTATGATAACAAACAAGTATTGATGAAGGACAACGATCTACGAGAAAAACAAAAACAAGTTCATAAGATATTCAAATAGTCATCATAAAACGCATTATCAGCGCGTATTGGCACAATTACTATCGGCTGGTGATATGAGTAAGTCATGCGATGATAAAGAATTGTTATGTTGAAATAATGATAACTCAATCATAAATCCTGATTCATCGGCACATAACGGCACCCAAAAGTAAAGACAGCATACGAATAGCAATGCATGATGTATAACTGACAATATCCTGCATTGATAAAACATTCGATTCAGATTCGACATTAGTCTAAAAGTCGAAAACATATCCACAGATATATTAAAAAACGATTTATCAAATCATTTCAAGAAGAACTCACCCAAAATTATAGTAAAAATTAGCGCCGCGAATATTTTGTTTTAACTTCTGCTGATGGTCTTGTAGATGATCTTGAGAAGACAACTGAATAGTTTCCATAATGTTTTGTCGAAACGAATCTTTCAATATGTGTTTTTTTTCCATTTGAACGAAATCGTCGCAAGTGAAATTTAGAGCAACATTTGTTGACTGTTCAATTCTGAAATAAAATCTTTGCTTTTAACTTATTCACTGTTGAGAAGAGTGATCAGATAGATTTTCCTAGTATTAATCGATTTCTCTCTATACATACGAAACGCAACAAAGTAGATCTACCTACGGTCGTTTTCATTTTCTGAAATAAAGCATATCCTACATCAGTCTATACGTATGTAAAAAAAGTGATCGTATGTGCAGCGAACAGCATAAAGGTCATTGTATAGAGAAAATCAAATGAACGAATCAGTTGCTCGATCCACAACTATAAAACAAGAAAAGAAGGAAAACAATAAGTGACCTTTCTCGTTTTCTCAGTTCGCTCTCAAAATGGACGAGAACATTCATATTGGTCAATTTATTGGAGGAAGAGAATCGCCATTAGAATTATATACAATTCGATAAAAAGTAAGTGCTATTGGAATTTTTCAATATGTAGCTCTTTCTTTACTTAGTTTATTGTATGTAGAAATCAAGACGAAAATAGAATCTGAGTTGTTTTTTTCTGGCGAAGTAGATGAAAGAATGATTTTATAATTCGTTTCTGGTGTTGTAGTCCTTCGATTCATAAGTTACACGACTTTCACCATTTGTGTCAGCCATTGCGCAAAGATGAGTATTGTCACAACGGCTGAAAAACTCGAGACTAACAAATTTTTGTTTGTCTTAACATGGCTTTTCATGAACGATCCATTTTTTTATAAGAAAGTTCTTTGAAGTGGCTAATATGAGAACAATAGAATTTAAACGAATTCTGCGTAAGTTGAGACATTCCTAAGTTTCGCGTGACCTTTCTTGGAAGAGTTTTATTAGTTCTGCAGCAATCCAAACAATTTTTCATAAATAATCTCCGGCACGTTCATCCTCATTGATATTTCGTTTCGTTTTAGACTAACAACATTTACAATAAACGATGATTGACATGACTAAACCGTTTGTTCATTCGAAGTACGTTCTGAAGTTATTATAGAATGTTGTTAATTTCTTTGATTATTTTTTCCTTTTTTGACCATAATAGATTGAAATGTCGATTCCGTCATATGTTCATTTGGTGTAATTATGTACGACTCGTGTACTTAATAATGTTAATATCATGCATTTACTTTGTATTTCGAGTACCTAACGTAACTGTATATTCGAAAAAACTCATGGAAGCATTGACAACAAAGAAAAATGAGTCTTTGACTTTTTACGATCTTTTCGAACTAGAAGCTGCTAGTAAGTGTATCAATGAAATCATCAATGCTCGTTAGCGATTTTTCTTATTTTTAGGACGATGTTCAGCATCATCAGTGATTTTTCCTGAACAAATTGAAAAATATACTTTCGTAAACATGATCATTGTGATATTGTTTGGTATTGGTATATTCTTTAGTCTACTGTCTGAATGGTTCTATCTACGTATTACTCACCGAGACTTATTGCGATCTTATAAAAGTTTTTATTGCTGTCGAAAAATATTCGTTTGTATTGTTATTACTTTTGTTTGTCTTCAACTGACGAATTCACTTTCATGTCGACCAATTGATTTACTTTACGATTATCGATATTTATCGATGTTGATTTTACAAGCAAATGGTGTTGTTCTCACTCTTTCTTTGGCTTTTTTTCTCGGAGTTAAATATGCCACAATTCAAGAAAAACATTATGTTTAAACGATCATAATTATTGTGTTTTTGTTGTATGTGTTTCTTCAATAAAAAATTCAATCCACTAATTATAAGATGTGATATATACATGATAGCCAGAAGATTAGTGATTATATATCGTAACAATACGTAGAATTCTTCAACAAACCTGTACGCACATCGGTAAATAATTTGAAATCAAGTTTCTAATTTGACACGTATGGAGGATAGTATGAAATCGTGGTTGTGAATCGGATGTAATTTGGAAGGATAGTTTAGGATAACTTAGGAACGTGTTGGCTATATTTGTTTCGGTTTTTGACTTTGAAGTGCGTCTCTTGGTGAAGTTTCGTGGATTGATTTTATTTTGTGGGGTATTTTTGGATTGTACGAGGGTAGTATTTCGAAAACATAACGTTAAGGTAAGCTGACATCTAGCAGTTATTTAACGAATAACGAACGAAAGAAAAGTATGTTTAACGTGATGCCTTGTTTGATTTTCTTTCTTTTTGTATTACGTAAAGAAACATCTTTTTTATTCGTACATTGTTTTTTATTCGATGAATTCCTACGTAAGCAATCTTTTGTTCTGTGTTGTCGGGTTTTTTCTCCCTCTGTTGATTATTTGTGGTCAATTAAGCTGCATCTATGATACTGTCCGAGATGGTGGTGTGTGTTTGTACGCTGACAACTCTGTGGTTTTGTATGGTGTGGTCACGTGTTTCGTTGGAATATGCGGTAATCCGCGTGTCTTTTATTTGAAGAAATTGGCAGTAAAAGACGTACTGACGTTGATTTTGATGCTGTTAACGATTGCGTCTGGCTTTAAAAACTTAGCAGGTTTGGATGGAGTTTCTTACCATCGCTTTTTAAATCTGGCTACCTCAATTGTGAATTTTGCTTATGTTGTAATCACTTGGGGTAGCCATTTGGACGAGAAAATGAAATCACCGTAATCATGAATGTTTGTCAGATTGACTCTACGATATTTTTTTATTTTTTTTATTTTTCAAGCTTGGTTTTTTTGTTCGGTTTTTAGATTTTCATCTGAGAAATTGATATTCAAAAAGAATGAATTCCATTCACTGTACATTTTTGTCAGTATTGTGAAGGTAGGACCAAAATATATATTGTTTTGTTTATTTGATGACATCGTTGATAAAATACCGCACCTATTGAAGTTATGATCAACTCTATTGAATGAAATCTTATTTCGATAAGGATGTGTGTGACAATCTCTTCATTTGATTGATCATATCAAAACGTATTGATCAGAGATTTATATCCATCGCTAAATTAATCAACAATAAAACTGATAATCGGAAAGAAAAGTCAAAATTACGAAAAAACTTTCATATGTTACACTTTATTTATCTAATAGTAAATCGTTATTTTTACAAACAAAACAACAAGTTCATAAAAATATTCTGTTTTCTCTTTGTTTATTTTCTAGTTTGTTGTTGTTGTTGTTGTTGATTCAAAATCGAAGATGTTGTTGTTGCTGTCGGTTGTACACTAAATTGTGAATATGCTTGTAGAATCGCAGCCGTTGTTTCAACAGCTGTCGTATTCAATGTTGATTGAAATAAATTCGGCGGTGGTGGCGGTGGTATCGGATAGAAATATTGCGATGTTTGAGAAACAAAATTAGGAATATTAACTGGTGTTGTAGCTTTTAACGCTGCATTAAATGCCGAAAAATTCGGTGTTGTTGGAGGTACAGGTGTCGTATAGTTAAATGGAGGAATCACAACAGGCAGTGTATCACTTTTCGGAAATGCTAAACTTGTCTGTTCCTGTACTATTGGTGGATTTTCCATTTTGACAATATCGGGTAGTTTGTCTAGAAGTGATTGTTGACTTGAATCGATCATAGATGCATTCGATTTGAGCATGTGCCGAATCTGTTCGGCAATTGTCGATGAAACTTCAGCTGTCGTATCTGATGACGAATGATTAAATGCGTTCACAGTTGCGTATTGAGCTGGCAGTGGTGGCAATGTTCCAGCCGGTAATGTTAACATTTTCGCTTTTTTTTCTAGTAAATAAACAAGAACTCGATCAATTTCTTCTAATGTCAATTGTCGACCATCGGCTAACAAGCATAACAACATCGATAATGGTAGTTTATCGTTGAGAGAAAGCACGGGCGGTGTGATTTCTTCTTGAACATGATTATTTGCTTTATATTCATATGAAGACATCGTCGATTCATTGGTATCGTTTTGTCGTAAACTTTTTTTGTATGCGAGGTAATTCGTGATGATTATATGAATTCCATCTTCTAATGTTAAATTTCGATGTTCTGAAATCGAAAATCGGATCTTGGAGAGTTTAAAAAGAAAAAGCTGAAATTCACCTTCGGTTTGCCCGTAGAGAATATGAAACGATGCCGTATGTCGATCTTCGTGCATCGGCATTGCAATAATCCCGTATAAACATTGAAGACGAGCTGCATTTTCAATAGCCTGAGTTAGAGAATAATCTTCACGGAGAATGATAATCGATGTTTTCATTCCACGTGAACTTAACCGAGATTCGATTTGTTCGGCATATTCTCTAGCAAAACAAAAAAAACAAGAAAATGTTTTTGATTTTAATCATTTGCAAAAAGACCTTTGCCGTATGTTGACGATAATAATTTGACAATCGACGTATTCGTCGGGATTCTTCGGACCCGATAAAATCGTGTACGGCAATGGTCGAGAATCGGATCTCGAAAGAGTTCGACTAGGTTTTTCTCTAAATAAAACTTGATCTTTCGAGAAATCGAGAGAAAATTATTTGACTTTACGATGAAGAATCGAACGTAGGAAATCGTTTTCTCGTTGGTTCATAAGTTGACGATGTTCGATGAGTGATTCGTTCTCGACTTAGTCGATCTGAATTCGTACTCGTCGATCGAACATCTCTCGCCGATAAAATCTCTACAAAAAAATGTCCGTTGTTGTTGTTTTTCTTCTCATCGTCATACCAAGTTTATTTCCTTTGAATGTCAATGAGACTTGTCCTTCTTTAATTAACCGTTTGGCATCATCACTACGTAAATATTGCACGAAAATGTGATTTTTATACACGCGAATATCTGAAACTTTGCCATAGACTTTGAAGAAATTCAATAGTTCATCGTCGGTGATTTTTTCTGTTGGCAGATTACCAACATAGACTTTAGCATCGACATCATCTCTAAATAATTTTTTTGTTTCAAAATATATAAGAAATCGAAGAAGACAAAATTTACACGTCGAGATGTGAACGTTTTCGATTGATATCACTTGTTCGATGATTATGAGATGAAGATTTATCATAATCACGATGAGATTCCGACATGATCTATGCAAATTTTAATTGAAAAGTACATTTATCAGTAATGAACATAGAAAACAACTCGTTGGAGAATCATTTACACGAATCAACTGTCGCTTTTCTCGTGTTAGTTCTCTTCTCTTCGAAGTCAATCACCAACAGATGTCAGTAGTTATTCATCATCGTGTCTTAGAGAGAAGGAAAAGGTTCGTTGAATAGATTCGTTGGTTTTAATAATCTTCGTCTTGTTTCACCATGGTCATTTCGATAGAACATATCACAAAGTAAACATTCCATCGAATATTGATTTGCTTCTTTGAAATACTCGACCAATTTCACGAAACTCGGCCTCATTTCACGTTCATTTCTCCATCGATGATATTCGAGATAACGTTTCTTATCTTTGACAAGTTCATTGATGAATTCTGCTGCTTGTCGAGGAGATGAAAATTGTCGAAGATTAATAATACAAGAATAATCTGAACAAGGAAGCCAATCATCAACATTTGGAGCACCTAAATACAACGGAACACTTCCAGCAGCTAACGGTTGCCAAAGTTTTTCGGTGACATAATCATGTTCGAAACTATTTTCAATTGCAACAGTGAATAGATATTCTTTAGCAATATTCGTTTTTTCTATTGGAATCTGATTTGGATCCGATGGAAGCATCGATTGATTCCATTTCGGATTTCCACATCTGCCACGTGCATCAACTCGAATATATTTCATCATTTCGAGCATGTAATCCGTTCGATTCGATGGAGTATTGCAATTACTGTTCATCCAAAGAATCGGTGCTCGATCTGCTGAATTGTTCAATTTGTTTTGCATCAATTGTTCGATAGTTAATCTTTGATTTTCTTTGTTAATTATTCGATCGACATAATCACCTAAATGTTTATCATTGACTAAATCAAAAAGATCTCGATCGTATCCAAGTGTGAGATCGAATAGAGGTAGAAATCGTTTCTGTTCACGAATCGATGAATAATAACCGATGGATTCACCTTCTAATGTCAAACCCCATTTCGATGTTTGACCATTTCGGTAGGGTGCTAATGCTTGTCCGTACATTTCTGAAGTTATGGGCGTATAAGCTTCGGAGAGAATCGATGGTTTTTGCTTGCTATTTGATAGAAGTTCGAGAGCGGGACTTGCTCGACAAATCCAATCGGGTTCGACGTGTTTTGCTGATTTTCCACCGCGTAGACATTGAACATTTCGTAGAAATTCATTTGAAAGATAGATCAATGTACATGGAACTTTAGAAGAAATCAGTTGATTCTGTGAACGATAATACGCATGAATAATTGGCTCATATTGTGGCGGAATTTGACATAATGTTTGATTTCCTTTCTTTCCAAGAACAATATCACGCCAAAACGAGATTTCTAATATGTAATGTACGATTGATCTACAGATAAATCAATTTTAACAAATTCGAATTCGAAATTTGTAGATCTTACTGTTGAACTGAAGTTAATTCTGTGGTAGTGAGAACTACTGTTGTCGTTTCCTTATGAGATCGAAATGATACCAAGACAAAATAGATTAGTAAAGCTAACGTAGAAATACAACTGAGAAAGAAGTGTATAGAAGAAAGACGACATAAAGAACGTTTAATTTTCATAAAAATACCCTACAATTATTAACTTCACTATTAAGCCAACACACTTTTTTTACCTCTCTATTTAATATTTGTATGTATATTCATTCATCCGAATCGAACAATTTCGTTCGTCATACCCACAAAAAAAATCAAAACGAGACAATTTGCACTTTTAATGAAGTTGTTTTATTCAAGTAAATATTCATTATTTCTTTTTTTTTCATATAGTTATATCACAATGATAATAAATTTCTAACAACAAGCAAACTCTATACTAACTACACATAAACAAAAATGTTTCTTTTTCTTTTCGAGTTTTAATTTCCATTCGTTGCAGTTGTAACAACAAATCGATCGAATGTTGAATATCGACCAGCAATAAATGCTGTGATTGGTAAACCAGAATAAGCAAAGACAACGGCTGAAATCATTAAACGTGACGAATGATAGTTCAATGGTGCCCATGAACCATAATCGAATATGCCGGCGGTTAAAAGAACCGATGAAATAAAGAATAAGAATGGAATAGCAAATCGTCGATCAGTTATTTGAAAAATATCCCAAACAATGAAAATACCACCGACTAATAAGAAAATCAATCCTAATAAGCAAAGAAGGAATGTTGTTGCCCAAAAACGTGTTAAACATCCATCAACGCCAGCTGTACATTGATAGAAAAGGCCATTCCATGTGAAATTCACACTGCCACGTTCGAGAACGGTTCCGTTTGATGTAAATGCAGCTGTACCAGGTACAGTGAAATTGATCACTGTCCAGTAGTTCGTTGCTAATGCGACAACACCAACGATAACGCCGAGAAAAGCAAAAACAGCAGCAACGAACGAAAGTCTACGATTTAAGAGATCGACGACGGCCATTGTACGAATTGGATAATGATTTAGCTGATACGATTATAAAGAAATGCGTCCGTTTCACTTGTTTATATAGAGAAGAAGAAAAAGAACGGCGTTTCTTTACAATTCTTCGTCGACTATCTTATATATGCAATTCAAACTGACGGATAGACTATAGGTCATAGACCCTCGATTTGTGAATGATATGGAGAATTCAAAACAAAAAAAAAGATAAAAAATCACTATTCTTGGAACGTATCGTTATACACACATGTCTGTTTGAATAGCGATAAAAATAATGAATCGATTGTAAATTTTCTCTCTTTTTCTGTTCGATAAAAATTTGAAAAACTCTTTTACATTGAATTCAAGAAGAAAAAAGGTTCATTAAATGGATTAGCAGCAGCTCTTCTATTTCAAAGGTAACTTAAGTGAAAAAAAGAAAATTTCGGTTTATGAATCATTTTTATTTACGAATTAAAGTTGAATAATCAATTAACGACAAGTCGTCAAGTCATTTCTTGGATATTTTCCCAAAACATTTTTGTCCATTTATTAGAACACATGTTGTTGCATATGATTGAATATTCATGATTATTTTCTATTTGAATTGTACACCTAGCTATTCAATCAGTATCTACGCTTGAGCCGAAAAAATGTGGCAACTCGAGTCGGAAGTGACGAACCATAGGGACGCCGACGACTGAGGAGATGGTGAAACGTTATCGTGCTTATATAGTCCATAATTTTTAACCGACACTTTTATATGCGCTTGCACTAATACATTCAGTTTAGAGTCAATTATACGTCCAATTAGGTAGCTACTCAATGAATGGATTTATTATCTTCGGTCTCTCTTCTTTTGTTCTTTATTATTTCGAAAAAAAAAACAAACTAATCAATCAAAGTTTTGATTTTAATTATCAACGACGAATTTTTGTATTCGATTGTTTCCACAGTCGACAATATAGAGATTATTTTCATCATCAAATGATAATCCAATAGGACCACTCAATTGATTTGGCTCAATTCCTCCGTTATTTCCACCAGCAATGATACTGCCTTCGTTTGCACCTTTTATCCAACGAACTATTCGATTATTGCCCGCATCTGCGACATAGAGTGTACTTAATTTATCAACAAATATTCCTTCAGGACCACATAATTGTTTTAAACCGGCTCCCGGACCTTGTCCACCAGCAATAATAATTCCTTCTTTTGCATCTTTCATCCATTTCATTACACGATGATTGCCAAAATCGGATATATAGAGCGTATCCTCTTGGTCAACAAAGATGAACTGTGGCTTATTCAATTGATTCAAATGATTTCCGCGTCCATTTCCACCAGCAACAAGAACACCTTCATTTTCACCTATTTTCCATAGTCTTACTTCGTGTTTTTCATTATCACAAATATATAAATATTGATTTTTACCCATGATCAAATCAACACACTTAACATCTTTTATGATCGTTTGTCCAGATAAACCATTTCGACGAGGCCACCGAACTACTCGTTTGTTTCCATAATCATCAATAATCAGACTATCATTCATTTCGTCAATAATTACTTTTAGTGGACAATTCAATTGGTGATTTCCATTTCCTCGTCCGTTTCCACCAGCTACGATTTCACCACATATTGCACCTTTCTTCCATGCAACAATACGATGATTACAGTGATCAGCGATATAAATTGTTTTTTCATTATCGATATAAATATTCCGTAGTTTATTCAGTTGATTCAGTTCTTGACCTTCACCATTTCCACCAGCAACAGTGATTGCATCTTGTTTCCATTTCAAATTAACCGGAATATCCAACATTTCTAAATCAATTATTTTTTTATGAATAGAAACACTCTTTCATATTTTTTAAAATCTATTAACTTACGATATCCAATATCGACATAGATACGATTGATAAATGAAGATGATAAGTTGTCTTCGTTTAATGAAATATTCGCAGGATTCGTCAGTTGTTCTTGTAATCTTTCTAGTTTATTTCTTAAATCGATCAAATTCAACTCATTAAAATCAGATTCTTGTCGAATTTCTTTGATTTCATTGGTGAAAAGATTGAGATCGATTTCAATCTTTTCGAAGTTTTCATTCATTTGTTTCAATATCAATTTTCTGTTTTCTTCTGCAGTTTGTTGAATTTTGTTAATAGAACGTTGTTCCCATTGATTAATTTGTTGAATAAAATCGTGTTTATTTGGTTGTTCGATTTGATCGGAAAGTGTTTGTCGAAAAGTATTTCTTTCATTTTCAATTTGATCTAATTCTAATTCTAATTCATTTTCATGATCTTTCAAGTGTTGTCTGCAAAATCGTTTGGAACAGCCATCGCATTTGTACGTTACTTTTTCTTTTTTACATATAAAACAGTCACTTCGACTTGTCATTGCTGCTGTTGCCATTTTGTTATTTACCGTAAGTGAAGAAGAGAAAAACACTGTTTACTCATAGAATATTTTCCAAGATATGAGATTAATAGAAGGCGTTATATTTCATTGAAGAACGGCAACAAAATATGTGACGCCGCGAAGAAAAGTAAAAAAAAAAGAATGGGCTATTAACTTGCTGCCTAACACGTCACACATTTCATTATGAGAGAACAACGATTTTCTAGGCCTTTTGACTGTTTCGGTTTTTTTCTCACAAGTTTTGTATAAATAAAGAAACGTTTCACTATGCATTCGTATCATTTTTTTTCATTTACGAACAAAAGTATAACATTCCAATTACCATGATTATGAAATGTACTAAAATACTCTTGGTAAGTGTAAAACTGTAGACTTTCTTGTTACTATCGTTCAATTCACAACATACCATGTCATCCGATAAATATTCAGTAGATGAGAAAATTGGAGATTTTTTCTTCGATGACACAGTCACTAATTCAAATGATTTCGGAATCTATCTCATGTTATCAGAAGAAAATAAACCAGACACATCGACAGGGCAACAACCAGTGTAGTACTCAAACCATTGGCATATCTAGCAAGTTCATTAGGTTTTGTAGCAGGAGGCATCGATGCTTATCATTGGATTGAATTAAACATCTTAGCTAAAGCATTTAAGAAACCGGGTTACATCGTTTGATGAACTATCCATCGTATTGCTCTAATGTTTTTTTTATTCTAGCACACTGACTTCATTGATTCATAGCTATTTGTGTAGTTTTGTAAATATATAAAACGTGAGAACTTTTATTTAAAATAAAAAAACGAAGAACAACTTAAACAACAGTTTTTATCTTTGATCTTTCATCGGTTTCAATTAAAATCGAACCAGAATTTGTACTTTGTTTAATTACAAGACCTTTTTCGTTGACTGTTTTAACATCTTCTGAATAATATTTTCGTCCATCAAGAACAAATTCTTTGATACATGTTGTTGTTTGAGTACCTGCAGGCTTTCGTCGTCGACTTTTTCGTGGTGAAATTGTCGTTGGCGAATCATAAATTGTTGTACAAATAGGTTCCATAGTTTCGAATCGTTTTTCAATATTATTTTCTTCTAAATTGACTTGTTCTTCTTCTGATTCATCTTGATGAAATTTTAACAATCGAATTTGTGGTCGATTAAAGAAGATTCTTTCGAAACGTTGATGGATATTTTGCATCATTCGATTCAGATCATCTTCTGGAAAAATTGGCCGTTGAAAAATAACCGGCCAACTGGAAATAATTCCAAATAAACTAATAAAACAAATCGTTTGAAAAACAATCGACATGACGATTTAAAAATAAACAAATGAATGTGAACTTAAAACGTTTCGTTCGTTCTATATTTGTCCGTGATCGACTATAGTTCGAAAATGACGAGAAAAACAAAGAGTTTGCACTCAAATAGATTCAGTTTTATTTTCAAATTGGTTTGACAGTTCTTCGAAAAACTTTTCGATATTGATTAATCGTCTTTCTGAATTCTTTTTTGTAGAATTTCAATGGCATAACAAAAACAAGAAAACTCATCATTGATGGTACAAAGGAAATAAAATATCCAGCTAGGAACAACCAAATATCATCATTGGATTCCATACATTTCGATATAGAAATTAAAATTAAACGCGGCATTGCAAGTAAAATTAAAACAAGAGGAGCAATCAATAAATGTTTATGTCGATGAATTTGATCACGAAATACGTCTTTATATGTACGATTACGATGAATTTTTAATTGTTGGTGAGTTTTCTTTAGAATTAATACGATTGATGATATGATATTAATAAAAAAAGGACCAAAGAAATGTATCGTATGAATAGTATAATCATAAGTTCGTAAACTTTGGTCATATCGAACAATACACCATTTTTTATCGTTTTGTTTATCTTCATCTTCATTTGTTTCGAGAATTATACGTCGATAAATAGGATCATGAATTGAAGTACCAATAATAATTAAATAAAGAAAAATAACAATGAATTTAGCTGCTTTTCTACTTTGTTTTTTATCGAAACGAGCACCTTGAATAGCTGTTATGACACGTTCAAGAGCAATGCAAGCATTTAACCATTGATCCATTTCTAAACAAATTCGAAGTAGAAAATCAATTGAATGACATTGAATACGAAAGAATTCGTCATTTGTGATTATTTCCATTTGAGTGAGAAGAAGAAAACAAAATTTCAATGCAAAGAAAATCATTAACAATAGACTATTCATCGATATTCCTAATAAATATAAACCACAACCAACTTCTTGAACAGATTTATTTTTAAATGTAATTAACGAAAGAACGCCATTGATCATGCCAAGAGTGAATAGAATGACGATGAATGCTAAACTTATTTTGATGATCGATGGTTGTTGAGACAGATTTTTGTTAGGTTGAATAGAATAGCCTAAAAGAGCATCGAGTGAATAACCAAAACTATCGGTACTGAATTGACAAAGTTGACCAGAATAACATGATTGACAAAAGCATGTTGTTCGTGTTGGACAAGTTGGATGATCTTGTGAGCATCGACCATTGTTTTCACATAGACTTCGACCTGAACAATCGTAAGTTAAATTATGTTCGAATTGAAAACAATTTGCTAAACGTTTGCCATGAAAATCATAACATAAACAAAACTGTTTCTCATCATGAAAACATTTGAGATTCAATGATTGATTTTGACAAGGTAAATGATAATATTTAATTCGACGAATTAAATGCCATTGAAGAAATGTTTGATTGAATATTTCATTGATATGAAGACAACGATCGGATGTTGAGATAGTTTTATTGATTAGTTTTGTTTGAGTATCACTGTTATCTACGACAGCTAAGTAATAATGTTTATTTACATTTAACAATTCAATAAAAACAAGATGAAATAATTGTGACCAATGGATAATCACAGACTTTTGTTGATAATTAATTGTTTGAAAGGTAGTTGATCTTGAAATACCACTAAAATCTTCACTTTCGCTATATGAAGACTTAATATTAATAAAGTGAATGATTATTGATTGAGTTAACTTTATATTTTCATTGAATTCAAAAGTAAGTTGACTATCGATAATTTCGCATAAATGACCATTGAAACCCTTTTGACAAAGACAAATTAAACGTTCATTTGAATTCAAATAATCTTCCGTTAATATGAGTTCACCTCGATTTAAACATAAAGATTTCTTTTGTATTGCCCAATTTGTTGTATTAATTAGACAATAACTGCCGAATGTATTCTTTGGACAAACACATACCGATCGATTATTTGATAAACTAATTCCTAAACAAGTCGAATTTGAAGCACATTGACAAACGTATGGAATTGAACAATATTTTCCTGTCCATCCTTTTTCACATTGACAAAACATTTGATTATTTGTACTGTTCCAATATCGAATACATTGACCATGTTGACATTGAAGTTCTTGGCAATTTCGATTTGGATTTCTCGATGGAGGTATTGAAATGAAAAGACCAAGACGATGAACAGGTAGAAATGAGAATTGAATTGGAAATAGAAGACTTCCACGATATTTCAGTGAAAGTGTTTCAAAGATATCAACATGAATTTGATATTGTGTTGTGAGATTTTTTGATCGATCTCCATAGATTAAGGTTAATTGAAATATCTGCTGACAGTATTTAACTGATGAATAAGTTAATTGTTCATATGAATGAATGATTCGTTGATCGGTATTATCAATAAGTAGAAAGAATATTGTAAATAATGTTTGTAAAGGTTCAGATAATGTTTGAAATTTGATAAGAAGATTAACACGTTGATTTTGATATTGACATTGTAAACCATAATAATACGGTGGACAAAGACATGCTGAAATAAAGGAATTTATTTTTTCATTTAACCAAATGCGAACATGAACTCCTTGGTAACAGTGATTGTGATGTTGATTTTCCAGTTTTCTGATTGCTGGATTGAATAAAACGGGTGGGGCTTGATGATTGTTTCGTTCAAGTTGAAAGTAAATGAATTCCGTTGTTCTGATCATGAATATATAATTACACAAAAATTTCTCAATACTCGAAGCTATGAAATAGTTTTCGAAATGGCAAATACCATAATAATTGTAAATTCTTTGTGTTGTACAAAATTGTTCATCATCTCGACGTTCACAATCTGAATAATCATTGCATAAAGCAGTCTTGGATAATAATAAACTTGAGTTTTGATTTGTACAATAGAAATTTTGCGGAGGATTTGCATCGCTATAAATACTCATCATTTCCACACGTAAAATATCTTCATCTGTTGCACTTAAACAATCAATGTTTCCATCGTTGGCTTTTTCTAATGGTAAACATATAAATTGATTTGTTTCTGGTGATACACATGTATGAAAATTTCTTGAACAGTTTGCAGGATTATCACTATCTTCTGGGCAACCAGTTTCATCCTGTCCATTTAAACAGCTCCATCCATGTTGACAATGTGTATGCAGATTGTCACATTCCCATTGTTGACATTCAGTTTCATCTGTATGATTTTGTCCATCGATAATTATTGGTAATAGATCAACGATTCGATCACAAATGTATTGAAATAAAATTGTATTTTTGATATATTCTTTCTTGTCTTTATCAATATCAGCAATGGTTCGTCCAATTTCTATTCTATGTTTTAACCAATCTTTTACCTGATGTTCGATAATATTTGAAGTATAAATCAAAGTTTGATTTTCATCATCTGTATATGGACAATCGTGAATTCCATCGAATAATCGATGAACAGAAATACATTTCGGTGAATGAATACATTGATACATTTGAGGTTTTTCACAGATATCTGATGTATAATTCCAAGTTAAATGATATCGTCGAAGTGTGACATACAAATTCTTGAGAACAATTCCATATGATGGTCCCACTCCATTATCAGAAATGGAAAATATTTTTGAATAAATGCATGTGAAATTATTCATTTTAAAACTTGAATATTGCCGAAAGTAATCGTTATAAATATTTGTTGTATAACAAACATACGGAAATATATCATAAGGATTAATGGTATTCATAATTTCATGTTTCATATAAACAAAATAAAGATTTCCAAATAAAATTGGCTTTTGTGGAAAAAAGATTTGTTCGGGATAAGTTTGATTGATTATTTGAATACAATCATTTCGATCACAAAATTCTCTACAAATCGGATACTCGTCAATTGACAAACCGAGGTAACATGTTAATGATAACCAACTATCACTCGATAGAGAGTTATTGTCATTGATATACATCGTCATCAATGTATAATACTGACGACTGCCTGAACAAGAACTTGTTAGAGGCGAATATGGACAAATAATCTCATCACATTCATCGAATGAATGATATCTTAAATTACATACACTAAAACCAACTCGTAGATCGTCAACAATAACCTTATGATAAAAACAATCACGAAATAATAGTTTGTCCATATGAGATAATATCGATATGCATTCGCCATTTGAACATCGATATTCATTTTGATTGCATTGATTGATTTCTAATTGCCAACAATCTTTTTCATCGATTCCATCATTTAAACAATCGATATGACCATCACAAATTTCAGTCCAATCTAAACATGTGTACGGGTTACTTCGATGACATTCGAAATGATCATAACAAGTCATTGTAAAAGGTCGTGCATTTTGGTCGCGTCCTTCAAAACCTGTCTCGATATTTTCATAAAGAGATGATTGTTGGAGATCATAAAACATAAGTTGATATTGACATTGAGGACCGAATCTTGGTAAAATACATTTGTAAAATAGTTTTTTAGCTAAACTAGTATTGTTTGTATTTAAATATAATTGATATTGTTCGATGATATCAATTGGTGTTGACCACAAGTATAAATGTTCCGAAGTTATATTTTGTTTTTTCAATTGTTGAAAAGTATATGTTTTAATTGAATTACTTGGTTCGATTTTGAGTGTTGATGGTAAATCAGTTAAACAAAAAGAGAATTTTTTTAATATATTATTCGTTGTTGTGAAAAATAGACGTAAACAATTGTTTTGTGTAAGATTATGAGTTCGATTCGAGTCATCTGTATAATACAAATTAACTTGAAAGTTTGCATTGCTCGAATATAGAAATGAGAAATAAATGAGAAGTTTCCAATAGAACATTTTTGTTCAAATGAATTTAATTTTATGGTTTTGAAAACAGATGTATATCTTTATTGGCAGATGTGTTTCAAGATAAGTTGAGATTATATTAGATTTATGCTAGTTTTAATACGTCAGCAGTTGGTTAAATTTTGGAACGGATGCTTCTTTATCAAATATAATTGATACCAACGAAAAAATAGAACGAACGTCACGATGTATTGTTTTGTAAATATCTAAAGAAAATAGTAACAGATATTTTTATACATTGTAAATTGATAAGAATAAGTGTTTACTATCCAAATAATCCCGTATTCGATAGATGATTTCGAAATCTACATCGATTATTACAAATTCTTTGGTTTCTCTTCTTTTGTTCTTTATTATTTCGAAAAAAACAAACTAACCAATCAAAGTTATGGTTTTAATTATCAACGACGAATTTTCGTATTCGATGGTTTCCACGGTCGACAATATAAAGATTATTTTCATCATCAAATGATAATCCAATAGGACTATTAAACTGATTTGGTTCAATTCCTCTGCTGTTTCCACCAGCAATGATACTGCCTTCTTTTGCACCTTTTATCCAACGAACTATTCGATTATTGCCCGCATCTGCCACATAGAGTGTACCTAATTTATCAACAAATATTCCTTGAGGACTATTCAACTGTTTTAAATTGGCCCCTGGGCCTTGTCCACCAGCAGCAATAATTCCTTCTTTTGCACTTTTCATCCATTTCATTACACGATGATTGCCAAAATCGGATACATAGAGTGTATCCTCTTGATCAACACAGATGAACTGTGGTTTATTGAATTGATCGAGACCATCTCCACACCCATTTCCACCAGCAACAAGAATACCTTCATTTTCACCTATTTTCCATCGTTTTACTTCATGGCTTTCATTATCACAAATATATAAATACTGATTTTTATACACGATTAAATCAACACACTTAATATCTTTTATGATTGTTTGTCCAGATAAACCATTTCGACAAGGCCACCGAACTACTCGTTTGTTTTCATAATCAGCAATAATCAGACTATCATTCGCTTCATCAATAATTACTTTTAGTGGGCAATTTAATTCATGATTTTCACATCCTTGTCCATTTCCACCAGCTACGATTTCACCACATGTTGCACCTTTCTTCCATGCAACAATACGATGATTACAGCGATCAGCGATATAAATTGTTTTTTCATTATCGATATAAATATTCCATGGTTTATTCAGTTGATTCAACTCTTGACCTTCACTAGTTCCACCAGCTACAGTGATTGCATCTTGTTTCCACTTCAAATTAATCGGAATATCCAACATTTCTAAATCAATTATTTTTTTTATGAATAGAAACAGCCTTTCATATTTGAAAAAAAACAATTAACTTACGATGTTCAATATCCACATAGATAGTGTTGATAAATGATGAGAAATCGCCTTCTCTTACTGAAATATTCGCAGGATTCGTCAGTTGTTCTTGTAATCTTTCTAGTTTATTTCTTAAATCGATCAAATTCAACTCATTAAAATCAGATTCTTGTCGAATTTCTTTGATTTCATTGGTGAAAAGATTGAGATCGATTTCAATCTTTTCGAAGTGTTTATTCATTAGTTTCAATATCAATTTTCTGTTTTCTTCTGCAATTTGTTGAATTTTGTTAATAGAACGTTGTTCCCATTGATTAATCTGTTGAATAAAATCGTGTTTATTTGGTTGTTCGATTTGATCGGAAAGTGTTTGTCGAAAAGTATTTCTTTCATTTTCAATTTGATCTAATTCTAATTCTAATTCATTTTCATGATCTTTCAAATGTTGTCTGCAAAATCGTTTGGAACAGCCATCACATTTATATGTCGCTTTTTCTTTTTCACACAAACGACAGTAATTTCGACTTGTCTCTGTTACTGTCGCCATTTTCTTATTAATCGTAAATGAAGAAGAGTGAGAGAAGAACAAATATATGTGCATTCCTCTCTCGTTCTGTCTACCAGAGATGATGACTCATAGAGTATTCTAATAACGATTCGTTTTATTTTCTGTTCGATAAAATGCTTTACAATAAATTAGAGAGAGAGAGAAGGAAAAGATTCGTTGAATAGATTCGTTGGTTTTAATAATCTTCGTCTTGTTTCACCATGATCATTTCGATAGAACATATCACAAAGTAAACATTCCATCGAATATTGATTTGCCTCTTTGAAATACTCGACCAATTTCACGAAACTCGGCCTCATTTCACGTTCATTTCTCCATCGATGATATTCGAGATAACGTGTTCGATTTTTGACAAGTTCATTGATAAATTCTGCTGCTTGTCGAGGAGAGGAGAATTGTCGAAGATTAATAATACAAGAGTAATCTGAACAAGGAAGCCAATCATCAACATTTGGAGCACCTAAATACAACGGAACACTTCCAGCAGCTAACGGTTGCCAAAGTTTTTCGGTGACATAATCATGTTCGAAACTATTTTCAATTGCAACAGTGAACAGATATTCTTTAACAATATTCATCTTTTGTTTTGCTAATGTTTTTGGATCCGATGAAACCATCGATTGATTCCAATTCGGATTTCCACATTTACCACGAACATCAACCCGAATATATTTCATCATTTCGAGCATGTAACCCGTTCGATTCGACGGAGTATTGCAATTGTTATTGATCCAAAGAATCGATGCTCGATCTGCTGAATTGTTCAATTTGTTTTGCATCAATTGTTCGATAGTTAATCTTTGATTTTCTTTGTTAATTATTTGGTCAACATAATCAGTTAAATATTTATCATTAACGAAATCAAAAAGATCTCGATCGTATCCAAGTGTGAGATCGAATAAAGGTAGAAGTCGTTTTTGTTCACGAATCGATGGATAATATCCAATCGATTCACCTTCTAATGTCAAACCCCATTTCGATGTTTGACCATTTCGGTAGGGTGCTAATGCTTGTCCGTACATTTCTGAAGTTATGGGCGTATAAGCTTCGGAGAGAATCGATGGTTTTTGCTTGTCATTTGATAAAAGTTCGAGAGCTGGACTTGCTTGACAAATCCAATCCGGTTTAACATCAATTGCAACTTTTCCACCACGGAGACATTCGACATTTTTTATGTATTTCTCGGATAAATGAATTATACTACAAGGAAATTTCGTACAATTTGATCGATTCTTTGAATGACAATATGCATTAACGATTGATTGATATTGCGAAGGAATTTGACATAGAGTTTGAGGACCTAAATCGCCATAGAGAATATGACGCCAAAGAGATATTTGTAAAATCTTGTGTATATTTGGTCTACGAAGATAAAAACATTTGATTCAATTAAGTTTAGTTAAAAACCATACTCTGAAATTAAATTTCTTGGACTTGTTATATTGAAGATTTTTTCTGTTTGAATAATATTTGATAGAGGAAGAGTGCTATGAAGAAAAATAATTAGAAACGGAGTAGCGAATATTAATACACATAAACGTAATGAATATCGAAATTTATGGTTCATTGGTAAATAATAAATAAGACGATTTCGATTTTAATCTCGATAAAAAATGGACGTATTTACAAATAAAGAAAGTATCTGTTGGTGAATTTTCATATAATAACTTTCGAAAGAACGAAAAAACGATTTTCTCTCCTTATACAACGTTGTTTAGTACCGACTATTTATCGAGAAAATACATATATAGAACGAAAAAAAAATTCGATAAAACTATATTGACACTGTATAATGTTATCATTTGATATGATATCGTTCTATTACTACATATGGATTAATTATTGTTTTACTTTGTTTTTTGTTCAATGAACGATTAAGTAAAAGAATTCGAATGAGAGAATTTCTATAGAATAGAAATATGTTGTCTTTAGATGAGTTTCAACTTGTTTTCAAAAGTAACGATTGATTTGCCAGAAGAACTTCATGATATTCAAATGAATGAATTCTAATTGAACATCGTCTTTGATCAATCAAAGATAAACTTCAATTTTGATCAACAATAAGAATTAAAACGTTATACTTATTTACCGTTCTTATCGAATGATTCTTCATATTCAATTTTCAATTAGATCATCTTCAAACTTTCTATCAATCAGACAAAATTTCATCGTTTTATTTCTATTCGAATGAACAAAACAAATTCGAATTACGAATCTTTTCAAATAATTATTATTTCACCGATTCAATTCAATCAGTCAAACTATAGACAAAATCTTTTTTTTTGTTTTCATCAAAATATAATAAAAAAAAGAAGTTTCTTTGACTAGAAAAGAAGAAACAAACTATTTGTTGACAAAATTCATTGAGACATTCGACAAGTGTTGATCCATAACGTATACAAATGAAGTCCATTGTTAATCTTCTATTCCCATACATGAACGACTATTTGAGAACATATTCTCTATGAAACCAGTTCAAATATTAATTTTTTTCTCCAATTTATTCATCGATTATGAAAATCAAACAAATCAACAAAGAATCTTTTGCGCACATTTGACAATGTTCAATGAGTACACGTATGTAAATCTTTTTTTTTCTTGTTGATCCTTCATATCGAGGATGCTCTTGTGCTGATGCTTTTGTCTTTGGAGTATCGTGGATAATAAGTTCGAACTGTCGGTTGGATCAATAACTAAAGGACCATCGATCTAAAAGAGAAAAATTTAATTTTCAATATAAAATATCTCTAAATTTATTTCAGAAATCTTCTATTTACCTCGTCGAAAAATTCATTTTTATCCTCTGTGATCCATTCCCCGCTATCGTCTGATTGTCTCATATTTTTCAATCGAATATGAATATGTATATGTATTGAGATGCAACGGCAGCCGATGACCTTTCAGATCTATCGATACGACTGTTCGTATTTGGTCATAATTTTGCCGCTTATGGGCCGCACTATTAAGTAAACAGTCAGTATTTGCTAAAAATATTTGACACAGTAATACGGCATCGTATACGGGACCGTATTGTTTGACATGGGCTTATTCGTTCATATTTTTCGAAGGGAAAAAATTGACGAAACGAGAAGGATGTTCATTCGAAACAATGAATAGATGGACGAGTTGAATGATTGAAAATAGTCTTTTTTTTGCTTTTTTTCGCAACCTACTGGTACTAATTGTTTAATTTTTCCATCGGGTGGTAGAATTTTGCACTTCGGATATTCATCTATTAATTTTTCTAATCATGAAAATATTCAGCGTACTTTTCATTGGTTTAGGGGAAATAAAACTGTACTTTAAAATTAAACCAAGTGGACTTGTGATATTGATAAAATTTTCTATTTGAAACGAATTTGATAGAGGATGAGTATTGTGAATTAACATAATTAACATTGGCATAGCCAAAATTAGAAATCTGTATCACATTACATATTAAATGCTTTATGTGAACAACAACGAGCACAAATCGAAGATGCGTTTATTTGAAATAAATTTCGATTGCTAAAAGATTGACTCTTTGTATTTCTTTTGTTGTAACCGAGATAAGGCATTTTTCACTGAGTTACGAATCGCTGATTTAACATTAGATCGATTTTCCGCGAAAATCTTACCACGTGCGACAGAAAAATGACCACTCCTTTTTCTCTCCTTCTCAACATCATACAGGTAAAAGGTGTGATGACAAGCCTTCGCGTTCTCGAACGTACTTTCGTATCGCTCTGTTCGCTTGTCTTTCCTGTAATATAAAACGTATTTTTATTCCAGTGCATTTTTGTTCTTTGGGTTCGAAAAACAAATGACAGAGAAAAAATGTCGGTTAAATTCGACGTTGAGTGATGTTACTTTCAAATCAACTTGTGAAAATGTTCTTCCAAAAGTCCAACGAGTTGATCAATCAATCATCGACAACGTTCTTAGTTATGATAAACCTGATTCGGCTGAAATCGTTCTACCTGATGGAACAAAATTCTACTGGTATTTAGCTATTGGCAGTATGATGAATCCAATTTCACTTTATCTTCGTGATTTGATACCTCTTGTTTCGTATCCAGCTATTTGTCCTGATTATCAATTAATCTTTCGTGGAATGGCTGATATCGAACATTGTCCAGGCACTCAGTTTCACGGTGTTGTTCATCTTCTTTCTGAAGATCAAATGACTCGTTTAGATAAGCTTGAAATGGGATACAATCGACTTGCTGTGAATTCGATTGATTATCAAAATAAATCTCGTCTCGTCAGTGTTTATCAAATGAAATTCACAAACTCACCTATTAGTTTACCAAATGAACGTTACCTGGATATTATGGTTAAAGGTGGAGAATATTACAAAGTTCAGTCGGAATATCTTGAACAATTAAAAGAACAACAAGATATTATACCTCGAAAACAACCGAATACATTTCAATCATTTGTTGATGTACCAACAGATGTATTTTTCAATGAAGAAGAATTAGCTAAACATAATGGAAGTGATCCTTCGTTGCCAATTTGGATTTGCATCAATGGAAAAGTCTTAGAATATAACAGTACACTAGCTGATGATCATCCATATGCTGAACGTCAAAAACAAATGCTTTCCTTTCTTAAGACTCATTTAGCTGGCCGTGAGGTCGTTCCTCTTATTGCAAAAAATTTGTATGAACCGATGTATGAATTGCCAACAGATGGAAGTAATTTATGCGAACAACAACGAGCACAAATCGAAGATGAATTATATGGTCGAGTGATTACTGAATGGACAAAAAACAATTGGAAAGCAATCGGGCGTTTACGTGCATAAACTGAATTGTTGATTCTCTCTTGAACGACCTAAGGATATTCATGTTGCTTTTATTTTATAACAAAAACAAGAACCATAGTTTTTAAGGACTCTTTTAAAGTATCCGTTGCCAGTTTTTTTTTGTTTTTAAATAATTAAATTTGTGAATTTCTGATGCTGCATTAGTCACAACAACAAATTCTTCTCTATCGAAAGAAACATTTAGATGACAAAAACGAAGATTTTGTTCACAAATGTAAAATATTCGTTGATTATCCGTATCAAGAGAAAATCTTTGACAAATTGCATCGAAATGTGCGAGAGAAGGATTTATCCATGATCTTCGACTTATTTTCGAACGTGCAATATCAAATCTCTCATCAACTGATCTTTTATTTTTTCTTAGTGAAACTCTGGAAAGTATTTTATTTTTGAATGAAAAGAGAACGATCAAGGTGACACATGTTTATCTACAATCGATGCTTATGAAGAAGAATTGAAGAGATTTTGTTTTCGTTGTAGCAAAAACTTATTCGCCCGAAGAATGTCGAGCGACAATCTACGGAACTTATCATTTCACTTATGAATTCTGTGCAGGTGGAATCGATATTTGTGACAATCCAATCTCTCGGTTAGTCTCATGTCCTGATCCAGGAACACCATTCGATACTGTCAATGAATGTTTTTCAATGACCTATGATTATTGTCGACATTTAACTTCCTCAATCGATGTTCAACCACGTTGGTTTGCTAAATCTCTGTTTGCTGAATGTGCTCGACTTTACTCGCCAACTTGTTATTTTCCAGCGAATTTCACTGGTCAATGGGATCAATACGGTGAATGTCAATGCTCGAATGATAATCAATTCGACGAATATTCATGAAATAGCTCAAGTGAATAATCGTGGTTGGCTAAGAGAAACTTATTATGTTTGTCAACAAATCAGTCGACAACAATAATTAGTCAAAGCTGTAACAACAGGCGACTACGAGGTGGTGTTTACGAACAACCTGATTTTGTTTATCAATGTGCTGGTTCCTATTGTAATTCACCACTCTCAAGCAGTCTATCTCATCATAAGAAAACAATGAGCATCCTAGAAATAATTTACAAATCGATAAATTACTCAAAGATTTTCAATTATCGAATAAGAGCTTCCGAAGAAACTTATTCATAAATTTTATTTCAAAACAATCATATCAGGAACACGAAAAACAAAATGATAACAAAGGAAAATACTCATAAAACTCTTTCGAATGTACATTGATTCCATCAATATATAATTGTTTGACTTTTGCACAAGTATTTCTTGTTGTTTCTTTTGTAAAATTATCTGTGGCAGCCATTAATTGATTATAACTCGATTTTAATTTTTGATTCCGTAAGTAGCAATTCAATCAAATCAGAATTACTAACATTCAGACGGAGTGAAACAAGAGGAGGAAATTCAACGACGGTAATAGTAACATTCGATCCGTTTATTAATGGATGTCCTTCACGATAACAGTAAACATCCAATAGTTTAAGCATCGGAAAATATTGAGCAATTCGAACAAAAAACTTATGTTCGCAAGGCAATTTAGGGTGTACTCGTAGAAATGTAACATGTTTAAAAGTAACAGATGGAAATTCATTACCATGCAATACGAAAAAATGAAACCTAAACGGTAGAGAAAAAACCTGGCATGTGGCATTCGCATAATTTTTATTCAGGATGCAGCGAACGTGATTATCTTCACTCGATAACTCACCAAGTCGATCCAAATCTACGCTTGTCACAATATGAAAATTGAATATTTGAAGTTGTGGCATTTGTCTAACAAATTTCATTGATTTCAGTTCTATCGATGATTTTATATCGATTGTCAAATGCCATGTCCAAGTTTAATTGTTTAAGATTCGACATACGACGAAGAAGAGGCAAAACATTATAACTTGTTGATGTATATGTTAAATTGAGAGTATGAGAGAAAGTTTTTCCTTGTAAAAAGAAATCAAGTCGTTGATGATCGATACCATATAATGAATAGAGAACCTCCAGATTATCAAGTTTTTTGAAAATGATGAATAAGATTTCAGTTGGTAAATTGTCAAAAAGAAGTTTTGATCTATCCATTCCTCAGTCGAATAAAGATTTTCTCAATTGAATGAATTTACGTATTTCTGGTTTATTATAGACATTTGCTAGTTGGGTCATTCGGTTATTATATAGGACTATCACAAAGAATGTAACAATATGAACATCTCTCGGTGAGATATTGTTTTGTTTTTATTGACCAGCTATTTCAAAAGAGAAAATACTATTAGATTTCGACAGTTGCTGTTGTTTTGTTAGGAATTATTCTTTTTTCTCATTGACACATTGAAGAAAAGCAACAGCTCGTAGAAGACATTGTGCCATCGATTCTTTTTGTCCTTTGGTTGTTCGATGAAAATTTGCTTTTAAATCATGTTCAACATCTAACGAAAGCAATCGTTTGCCTTCGACATTATTAAATATCAAATTAGTCAGGAAAAATTCAGCACTCGATTGTTCATTGCCAATAAACAAACCAAAATGTACGCCAACATCTCGACCTGATATATGATAAATCGATCGATTCGTTGTCGATGATTGACAATGCAATAATGTGTTAAATACAGCTCGAATTTGCTGTAATTGTGTTATGTAAGGGATTAATTTCGCATTGGCAAACCGATATGTTGGCTGTTCGATAAGAATAGCATTGACATTGTTGATTGGAATTGTTGAAAGACTAGTCGAAAGCTAAATACGGATTTTTTCAATGATGAATTATTTATTTGAATTGACAAACTTGTTGAAATGTCTTGAGAAAATTAAATTTTCGATCGACATCAATTTGCAGCGAATTCCATTGTTTGACTTGAAATTCTGTTTTATCATCTGTTGTTTTCAGAACTGTCCAATTCAAATACGAAGCTGTATAATCGACACTACAAACACTATTGATTTCCTAAAGAAATTCGATTCGTTTTTCCGTTTATCCGAGAATTCTTATTTTACAGCAGCATGTTTCGATGTTAAACGCGGTTCGATATGAACTCGATGTGATGTTTGTTGATCTCGTTCTTGTACCGACAACAAATAATCAAAGAATTTCTCGTCTTAAAACAAACTTTAGAGAAAAACGAAAAGAAACAAAGTTGATTTACAATCGATTTGAATTTTGCCTTCGTTTTGTAATTGTTCAATCGATTGAAATTTGCCTCCGAGCGATCGTTTCAATTGCATAAATTGTTTGATTTGTTGTTCATTGAAAATTTTCAGTAAATCTTTGGTTTTAATCTTATTAAGTTCATCAACGAGATCGACATTCGTTGTTTTGTAACGAGATGAAAAATAGAATTTTATTCGCGGAAAAACTAAACGTGAACGTAACATTAATGCGAGAGAGAGAGAAAAAACACGAGAAAAAAGAAAACGAATCTGGAAAAAACAGAAATTTGAGTTGTTTAGTTTGCTTTTTTTAGTTTATTGATGTTCTTCTCGGAAAATCAGATGCATAACAGAAAGTCTTATCCAAAAAAAGAAAGAATGAAGAGAGAGCGTCTTTTGTATGTGTTCTTCCGACGAGAATAAATATGAAATAACAACAAACAACGAAAAAAAAGAAGAAGAACAAGGTTTTTATTCGACTATTTTAAGAACTTTGCCGACGGCAACTGTTCGACCTTCGTCACGAAGCGTAAATCGACCGAGTTGAGGAAATCGTTTGAACGGTTCCATGCAGATCGCTTGTCCGGTTTGAGTTAATTCGAATCGAGCGATCGCAACTTGATCTTGTTTGATGAAACGCGGGTGTTCTTGCGTTCGTTGGCCTGTCTTTCGATCGATCAATGTGATTAGTTTCTTCAATTGAACTTCGACAGCTGCGGCATGAACATGAAGAACAGCCGAATAGCCCGGGCAAATGATCGATTTGTGTTCCATGATGGCGACTTGAGCGTCGAACACTCGGCCAACGCCGCACGGCTCTTGTTCGGCGTCACAAAGAACGAAACCAGGAGAGATTTCCTTTGGAGAAAAAAAGTTTGTCAATCGAAAAATGAATTTGTTTTGAAATTACTTCTTCTTCGACGTTCTTCAATTTCAATCGAACATTTTCACCGCAAACACACGAATCAGTTTCGATTTCTTCGTAGTAAATATTCGTCACTTCGACTCGAGTTCGATTCGGCATGATCAAACATTTATCACCGACTCGGCAACAGCCTGATTCGACTTTGCCCATAACAATAACGCCCATTTCCTACAATTTTTTTTGGTTTTTCTATTCAAATTCAATTCGAAATCAACACGAACTTTATATCTTTCGACAATTGGCATTCGAAGTGGACCATCGATGCTTCGATTAAACGATGGTAAATTGTCCAAATACTCGATAAATGTCGGTCCTCTGCAAGTTCATTGAAGTTGACAGTGTCTTTTCTTTTTCTCAATAAACTCACTTGTACCACGAGACGACATTGTCACCTGGTGCTTCTTTGAGAAACGCTCCGCTCATGCCACTGCACGGCATGAAAATCGTGTCTTCGCCTGGTTTAAAACCGGATTTTTTAAGAAATGGAACTAATTTCTCTTTGATTTCCTCGTATCTCGCTTGATCCCAATTGACAGTTGGATCGTCCATTTTATTAATAAGTACGACGAGATATCGAACGCCAGCTGTTTTAACTAACATAGCGTGTTCACGTGTTTGACCTCCACGTTCGAAACCTGTTTCAAATTCGCCTTTTCGAGCTGAAATAACCTAAATACAGAACCACCGATTTGTTGTTGTTCGACAATCGAAAAAAATTCGTTTTTTTTTACGAGAATAGCGATGTCAGATTGAGATGCACCGCCGATCATGTTCGGTACGAAACATTTGTGACCAGGAGCGTCGAGAATAATGAAATGTTTCTTCTCGGTTTCGAACCACGCTCGACCGACTTCAACTGTTTTGCCTTTATCACGTTCTTCTTCATTGGTATCCAATGCCCAGGATAAATACCACGATTCACGAGACTTTTCTCGAGCTTCGTTTTGATATTTTTCTAATGTTCGTTTGTCGACTTGTCCAGTTAAAAACCTACAATCAAAGATTTTGGTTTAAAAGATTCATCGACTAATTCGAATGTTTTTACATAAGTTGCCCGCCGATTGTTGATTTACCAGCATCGACATGACCGCAAAAGATGATATTGAGTGGTTCTTTCTTACGTATGATATCTCGTTTAACAACAATATTTTTCTTTTCTTTGGAAATAGCAGCACCGCCAGGTGTACTGCATTTGCCTGCCGTTTCATCGTCAGCGAATTCATTGAATTCGATGTCTGTTGTTGTTGTATTTGTTGTCACAGATTGTTGAAGTTGAGCGGTGATTTCAGCTGGTTTAATAACTGGTTCAGTTTGTTTGTTTACGTCTTCGGTTGTAGTTCGAGGAACGACAACAGGTGTCGATGGAGGAGTTTTAGGTACCGCTGGTTGTTGAGGAGCAACCGGTACGGGTTTAGGTGCCGATGAAAAACCGAAATTCGGTACGAATTCAACGGCATTTACGTTTAAACCGCCTAGTTTAAAGGTCGTTGACGATAATGATGAATTTTCATCTTCTTGCATTTCCCAACTCGATGGTGGTTCAGCCATATTGATTTTGAGTTATATTGTTGCTCCGGTTGTTATTGTTTTTTTATATACTCGTGTATATATTTCGAAATACAAGCAATATTTACTTGCGAAAGAAACAAACTAAATGTAAGAATTGCAATGATTCATTTTCAAGATGTGTAGTCGTTTTTGGTTTAACTTAGATAGCCAATCAATTTCGTCGTTTAGCATTTGCCTTCTTCTTGTAAATCTATTTTATAGATGTCATTCTGGATATTTACTCGTTAATCGAATGAAAATCAAACCGAGAAAATAATAAGTTTGTGAATTACTTTTATACATTGAAATTAGTTAAATATTTCTATTTGTATCTCATGTTAAGAACAGTTTATTTCAATATATTTCTTTATCTTTTTCGAATAAACTGTACGTTAAACAATAGGAAATTTAAAAAAATAAATAAAACACAACGAATAATGAACCATAATCTTATCGGTTCTACTCATCAACTTTTTTTTTGTTTTTTTGTGAAGATATCGGATCACTGTATTTAATAATAACAATGCACGCAAACAAACAAACAATAAGTCTAATATATTCTGTACATAGAAGAAAAATTATCTATTCACAATTATAAGCTGCAATCATCAAACACATCGGTTTTGAATGATGATCAATTGAACGTTGTTGTGGAATTTCCTCACCTGGTTTTACTTCGTATAGATTACTGTTATCCTGAGTTTATCGAACAATTTCTACAGTACGAATCATTTCTCGTCGATTATCTTTTTTTTCTCGTTTGCGTATTCTATCATGAATTTGGACATTCAACAGTTCTGTCGACTCTTTAATTATGTAAGTGTGTGTTTTATATGTTTTTATCTAAATAAAATAATATGTTTTCACTAAAGATTGTTCAAAGTCCCAGATTAAACTTGGCCCGTCAGAACCGATCGATTCCGGCAGTCGAATCAATTGACCTGGGGTATAATTCAATTGAAAGAAATTGATGAATTGATGTTGATTGCTGCTGCATATGATTTAAATAGTATGCAGATGTTAGTTCAAGAAAAACAGATAAAAGAAGAAATTCTTACTACCTCAATAAATGAATTGGGTAAGATCTTACTAAATTCATAAAACTGAATTTTGTTTAATTAAAATTAAAATGAAAATCTTTTTTGTAACTTTTGCAATAAATAATGTTCATTTTTTGTCTCTATTTGCATTTCTCTCTTCTCTTCAATTAAAAAGAAAACAAAACACTAATTTATTTTAAAAAAAAATCATCAAAGAATAGCTATTGGAGGTTGACCAATTGTACTCGACATGGAGACAGTTGTCGTTGATTGAGATTTCATTCGATTAAAATAATGTTGTTGAATCATTCGTTTCAAACGATTTCTTTCAATCGATGATTGTTGATCATATTTATATGCAAGAAATGGTTTTTGTTGTAATTCAAATTGATTTTCTCGAAGAAAAATTCGATTCAATAGATTATAATCATCGGTTGCTGAATCATTCATCGATGATTGCTGAAAGAATTTGGCTCGTTGTCGATATTGTTTCGCTTTAATCAAATGTTCTTTACGTTGTTCTCGTGTCCAATATTTGCCTTGTTTCAATTCACTCATCGGTTCATCATCCGTTGTTAAATATTGTTGTTCTTTCAAACGTTGTTCTCGACAACGTCGTCGAAATCGTTTCAATGTCAATTGATTTTGATAGATTATCGACGAATCATTCGAACGTGAACGATTACAAACTAAACCACTATCACTATCATCACGTTTTCTATATTCAATTGGCAATGGTTTGAGAATAAATTGTTCATTATCAGTTGTCGTACCGAATAGACTTTGAGAACGAGCAACTGACTGTTTGAATCCCGTTGATTCATCATGTGTAAATAGACAAGAACGAAGATCATTCAATGATAGACAACGACGATATTGAAATTGATTCGAATAGGTTTGGAGACGACGACAATTTGAACAATGATTCAATGCTGTCATTGATAAACTCAAGCAACTTTTTGTATTAGTATTTCGATCGATGACAACTCCGCTGTCATCTTCAGTTAATTGAACAGCTGATTGAATTTTACCTGAGAGCTAAATCGATTGATTAGGTAAGAGAATTTTGACGTCTTTTTTTTTGTCTTCTTACTTCAAATCGAATAATTTGTAAATGAATCCGACAAGCACCATTGATAAGATTAATAGCTTCGTCTCGACTTGTAACACGATGATTGTTTATTTTAATAATTTGATCACCACTTCGAAGTTCGCCCTGATTATAAGCAATACTTTCGTTATCGATCTAAAAATCACCATACGTCGTGTTTTTTTTTCTCGTTCTCTTTTCATATATACTTGTTGAATATAAATATTCGTCGTTGATTTCGATGTAATACCATAACAAAGAGTCAAACCTAACCGTTCATTCGGCGATGTTCGACGAAGAATAATATCCTAGAAAAAAAATATCGATAATTTTTCATCGAAATCGAGATTGTAGATGAAAGAAAGAAACTCAGCAGGTGATTTTTTTTCTTTCTCTTATCGATAAATGCGAATGAACTGTATGTTTACTCGGATAGTGATTCCGTTGGGTAGAAAAGATATTGTCGATTGTTGAGACAAACGTCGTTCTGCATATGGAACATTTTCGTAATAAGAATATTTTGGTAGACTGAAACGAAACAAGCAAAAGGTGAAGAATCGTTCGAAGGGCTTATCTTTGTTGAATCAATATTGACGATGTAATCGATGATATTCATCAATGTTTAGAAAATGTCAAATCTCTGCAGTGATCTCAAGTACAGTCATTCTTTTACCGTAACAAAACAGATGTTACTAATAAACACAAGAGATTATAAGACGATTTCAATGTCGAAATTCGTTAATAAGCAGTAAAATAAGATTTTCAAATAGAAAAATGAGAGAAGTTGTCCGATTGCATGACTTCTTATCTCTTTTCATTCTAAAGCCGTATGCACACATTTACCTGTTCTGTTGTTGAATGATGTGATGTAGTGGTGTGACATTGACATAGTGTTGATGATAGGAGCTGATAGGAGTTGGTTCAGTTCGATGAATGACTTTCTTCGTATGATTATTATTTGGCAAGATTTGTGGCTAAAGAACATGATCAGATAGGAAATATGCAAAAGATGATGAAAATCATATGGAGATGTGAAACATGTGTATCGATTTTTATTGTATATAACCAGAGGAGCAAAAAAACAGAAGAAGAAGTTTATTTATTAAATTATCTTCAATTAATGTCAAATAATAATTCCTTCTGTCATTGAAAATTCTTCTTAACTAAATTTGATGATTATTAATCGAATTCAGTTGATGACTGACGGAAGAAGAACAAATTTTACTAATGATAAGTCTCATCAATAGGTTTGCTAATCAAAACCTCAAGTGAAGCATAGAACACACATGGCCGATTAGTAACATTCCGCTTGGCGTTTTCCGAACATGACATAATTATTGCACGTTCACACATTGGGCACTTAATGGCATCTCCTACCATCACTATCGTCATATCATATCCTCGGGCGAATCGACGACGAGAAGAAGAAAAAACTATTGTTCAAGCTCAATTAACTTGGCTTTAAGCTATTTTATTCTGATGTCATAATCAAACATTCTTTTCGTTCAAGAGTCGATTTATAATAGAATTTTCGAATTTTGTTATTCGAGGTTTCTTATTAAATCTAATCAAGTTGAAGTCATAGAAAGAAACAACCAGATCCTCTATGTCATGATATTTCTTGCGCAACAAGTGAAATTTCCCAAGTGATTGAGCCGTATTGAAAGAAAACACACGCAGACACACACACGCGCAGGAAACTTACTCGTATTTGAATTTTTTTCTTTTTCTTCTCTAATGTCGATTGATTTGAACCACAAACAAACGAATTCAATTTCAAACAACAATTGTCAATAAGAAAACTCATTGCTTTTCGCCTTGAAATTTGCAATTAATTCGGATTTAATAGGAAAAGGAATTGACGCTTATGAAAAACGGCTCGATGGTATAGTTGTATGTATATATATATAATGTTGGCCAAGACTATTCAACGATTATATACAGAGAACAAGAGAAAGAGAAACATACACACGATTCTCGTTCTTTTTTTCTTCTTCTCCTCGACGAGAATGAGTAGTAGTAGTATTGAATAGAAAAAGAAAGAAAAGAAAAGAAGAACGGATCTATAATGTGTATTTCGATAGCGAACAGGCAAGATATTTGTTTGTATATTGATAGTGTGTAATAACTTCTGTCGTCTTATTCTCTCTTTTTTTTCTCTTTTATTCATATTCTAATCAATGTTAAATCAAGAAACCCTCGAAAATCGTCATTGCCATTTTCTACCTGTTCTGTTTCTATCTCATCATAGTTACTAAACACCGCACAAAAAAAAGATGACACACACACACACACACGTATATGAAAGCAAGAACAAGCATTTGTCGGGTCTTTTTCTTTCTTTTTTTTTATCTCGAACATATATATGATCTGATAACAGTTCTAAATGTTAGGTATGACAACAATATCATCAATGTTACCGAACGAAGATCGATTCGGCCTTGTTCAATAATTAGTTACACATATTAGCTTCTAACCTTCTGCTAGTCTTCGACGAGAGGAATTCCTTTGAGAGAGATATTCGATTTCAGCGTCTCAATGAAAATTCCTTTTTTTTGCTTAGAAATTCAGCTGGTTGACACATGTGTCGAGATTTTCTACGCTTCTCTGACTGAATAAATATTATTCGAAAGAAAAAAAAAAAACTTTTTTTCCTTTTGATTAATTAACCATTTAGAATCTCACTTAATGACAATGATCAATCTCTTTTCCATTGTCTACTTAATTGAGTAATCGTGATACAGAAACTCGATGAAGGTCATCACGTCGTCAGTGTTTCTTTGACTTAAGATCATTAATCAGCAAGAGAGAGAGAGAAAGAGACCTTTCGGTTGTTTTTATTCGTAAAAAAAATTTGTTAGCTGTGTAAAACAATTGAGAAAATCGATTCGATTCGACGGATGTTCGCCGTAGAAAAACGAGATATTTTTCAGTTCGATGTCAAGAAATTGAATGAGAATCATTAGTTTTTCATGTGGAATACTTTGTTTGAAGAGAAATGTTTCGTAATAGAAGACAAACAACCAGAAACTGAGAATTGTTTGCAGATTGACATGATTATTGAGTAGAAGAGATAGTTTACGTGAATGAAAAATCAAATAAAAGATTCGATGGATAATTTCGAAATGATTTGTCGATGTTTGTGGATAAAAAAATTGTAAAATCATCTGTCCAACAATGTCAATTTGTTGTTTATCATCGAGCGAACGAATCAATTGAAATTGTTGATTGATTTCAGTGGAAAATTTATTTAAATGTTCAATAAATGAATCTTGTTGATAGATGGAATTCAATTGTTGTTTCGATGGTTTACCATAGATAACATTGTCTCGATCCATGCCGAGACGTTTACATTTATCATAACGACAACTTGGACAATTATTTCGATTTTTAATATTGATTTCGCAAGGAATAGGCGAACAAGGTGGAGCTATTGAGTAAGATGAAAGATTTGTTCGACGAAAGAAAGCTTTACAAGCTTCGCATGTTGATACACCGAAATGAATACCCGATGAACGATCATGACAAACAAGACAACGGTCCGTACGAAACGAATTGAACATTTCGAATATGTTCTGAAATATGAAATGATCGTATTTATTTAAATCGTAATCATGTGTGAATATCTAATCTCATTCGATCGAATCAAATTGTTACATTTATGATATTTGGCAATAAAAATCAAATCATTTTTCTTTCTCATTTGACAACAATACTGACCGTTGAGTGTTTATTGTTGCAGTTGTCTCGCACTCACCTATTCGGGTTTGTTCGTTTGCTATTTGCCTTTTTTTCGACAGAGAAAATGTATCTGATTTATTCGAATGAGAGAGAGCGGGGAAAAAGATCATTCACTCTCCTCATCTCGATGATTTATGATCCATTTTCCAAGTGACCGATAAGATCATTTTTTCTCAACTTGTCGAGACTGTTCAATTGATGACAAATGTATGAACTACAATAACAACAACAACTCTATTTGATCTTATCACGAAACTTGTTGTGCTGTTTTTTTCAAATAACTAATGAGAAAATGTTTTGTTTAACATATCGAAAAGATTTTGTTGCTACTCATTTCATAATTGTAATGGATTTAACAGATAGAAATTTCGGATATTTAACTTTTTCTTCATCATCTCTTGGAAATGGAGATTCTCCAATTAACATTTCATAGATTAACACACCTGAACCCCACCAATCAACAGCTCGCGTGTAAGATGGTTCAGTCAGTACTTTCAGTGCTAAAAACTCAGATACCTTCTCTGCAAAGTCCTAAACTAAAATCAAATCGAACATTTTCTCTCTCTCTCTGTCTGTTTTCATTCGTTGAAAGTCGAACACATACTCAGCGATTTTCAAATAACCTTCTCTATCCAAAAGCAAATTATCAAGTTTAAGATCTCGATAGACAATCTTATTCGAATGTAAAAATTCAAGACTAAGTATAACACAAGCTGTATAGAAACATGCACATTCTTAATAGAAGATCTATGGGACGTTTAAGATAATCGCCAATTCAAAATCTCAAGTGAATCTTCTAAAGAAAAATTCTCTTCAAGCACAGTTAAACACACTTTAACAAATGTCAAAGATAAGATTTACTAAGTTTATTAGCAATTATATCAGGTGGAGCAAAAAATGTGCGGTCATTCACCACAACTCTTTTTTCTGTGTCAATTTATTCAAAATTATTGGCATTTATTCTTCAAAATCCGATATTATTCTCAATGAAATTACCAAATTTACACAAGAACAGCCAACACAGGCAACATACACAAATTTAAAAGTGGACCGACAAAGTTATAGTTTTTTCAACTCATTACTAATCTGTTGCTCATCTTAATACTATTAATCAATTAGACAAAATAATACAGAAGTAGCATTCGTTTGAAAATTTGGTCAACTCTTTCATGTAACAAACTATTCTTCTCTTTTCCAACAGTTCCCATGTGGGTTCTGGGTTCTTGAGAACGGAACTCGATCGGATTCCGTCAGATAAGGATGTCAAAAATTGATGAAATTTGACAAATTTGACAAAAAGTCTTTTAAGCTAATCTATGGGTACCCTCGGAGTTCACATGTATTCCGATAGGATCTGACTGTCAGAATCCGATCGATTTCCGTCACCAGAAATCCGTTAGGACTTTGTAGGATCATTTGATCCCATAAGATCCAACCTCGCATTGGTTCACCTGGAAATGTATTGTATTTTGCACTTCTAGCCGTGCATAGTCAATTTTTGTCATATATACCCTGCAACTAACGTCATCTATCCCATTTGACAGCAACAAAAAAAACTTTCGTTTTTACTGAAATTGACGCATATAAATTTTTTTGAATGAATAAATTGACAATGAACTGATCACATTAAGAAACTTCTGAAAACCAAACCAAACTCATTTCACCATAGCTCAATTGGACGCGAATTCAGCCACTCCCAAAGCATTCGTAGGTCACTGACTGATTCAATATTCGAATCAGTCAATTCGACCTATCTCTTCATTAGAATGATCATCAATATCAAGCAAGAGTTTATTGATCGTAGCATCAATCGTTTGCCGATAGAGATGCTTGACTTGATCCGTCGCTTGAGTGACGATGAATATACGGTTACTGTAACCCCTGAATCATCATCATCAACAATAACAACAACAAGTTCTTCGATAGTTGCAACAACGACAGATCTTTCGACGGTATCGACAATACATTCTCCGATAGCTGGAACACCAGTCTCGTCAGCATCTGATTGCTCTGTGATCGATTTTATTAACCAGACTATCACATTGACGTATTTGAAGATTATTAGGATCAATAGCTTATCTGCCGAAGATAAGACTGTCATACAAAACATTATTGAAGATCTACGATCAGTTCTTCTGAAAATTTATAATTCTGTCGCCGATCAAGCGGCAAATTTAAAGTTGCAAGTGGAACATATTTCTCAAGAACTTGAATTCAAAGAGAAACAAATTCAGAATCTCTTACATGAAGTCGAATGTTTAAAAGCGGAGCATATACAAATCAATGTTTTGAAGCAAGAATCGACGGAAAGAAAAAAGCTGAATATTATCTCCGAAATTATGGCACCGATGAAAAAACGAATTTATAACGATATGCTAAAATCAAATATCGTTTTGGATTATTACAACGTAAATATCCTCAAGTCGTTCTACTCACTTGTTCAAACTGATCTCAGCAGCTCCGAGTTTTATCTCAACGTTTATCGCACTGCCAATAACTATTCCGAGAATGACTGTCGCCGATTTGAACAGTTGTTGATTTCGATCAGTGCTGCCGATTCACTTGATTATTCAAGACTACTGAAGTTTCTCATCGACAAAGAAAAACGAAATTTTTCTGAACACGCCACAATAACAGATTTTCTTCGAGATGCTCGACAAACCCAAGATCCAACATTAACAACATTTTTGTCACAAACAGGTTTACTTGAACATTTCGAACTTGCCGATATTGACGTGTTGGATAAAACATATCAAAAGTATTTTGGATATCTGTTTCAAAGAACTTGAAGTTGTTTTTTTAATATAAAAATAAAAATCGTATTTAAGTACATCAGAAACATAGATGAATTTTTTTATTAATCATTGATTATGTGTGATTATCTCATCTTTCTCTCGATGATTTATAATCCATTTCCAAGTGATCGATAAGATCATTTTTTTTCTCAACTTGTCGACAATGTTCGATTAATGACAAATGTATCAACTCAAACAACAACTCCATTTGATCTTATCACGAAATTTGTCTTTGGATAAATAATGAAAAAAATGTTGTTTAACAATTGTTTATATTTTCACTCTTATAAGAAATAATCCATGAATAAGAATAAGAAATGTTTTGTTGTTGTTGTACATAGACAAGACAAGAGAGAGAGAGAGCAAAAAATGTAAAGAGAATGAGAGTTCGCTATTTAATCAGTGGAGAAAAGAAGAAATGCAGAAGACAAGGCCGGAACAAAGCGAAAAGAAGAAAGCACCTCGAGAGGAAGAATGAACGATTAGAAAAATATTATATACATCGAAAAAAAAAGAAAAGAAAAGTGGAATGACAATAGGTTGAGTTCAGCACCAAAATTTGGTTTGCATCTACCAGTCGTTTACATAATCGAATCCTACAAAATTCTCTTGATCTTCTTCGCGAATCGGACGGGGATCTTTGGCTGGAGTTAAGATTGGTTCTTCGGATGTAAATTCTGTATCGAAATTTGAAACATCATCCGCACTTCGCTACAAAAAACAGAAGAGCGAATTCGCTTTTTGTTTGAATTTCAAGAGAAAAGAAAATCACGAACCACAGTCGGTACAAATGGAGGCTTAGTTTTCTTCGAAAGTAGATCTTCCCAACTGATATTTTTGAAAAACGATTGACGTTTAACATCAGTTGCATCGTGTTCACCTGCGCCCAAACGATGTGAAACATTTTTTCGAAGAAGCTAAAGAAAATCAATCGAAAAAAACGACGATTTTTTTCTTCGCGATTTTACTCGTTTCATAATTGTAATCGATTCAACGGATAAAAATTTCGGATATTTCACTTCATCATTGACAATCGAATCGAATACTTCTTCTTCATCATCACCTGGAAACGGTGATTCTCCAACTAACATCTCATAGATTAAAACACCTGAAAATCACCATGATTTTATCCAAGAAAAAACAACAGAAAAATCTATCTTACCTAAACCCCACCAATCAACAGCTCGTGTATACGACGATTCAGTAAGCACTTCAGGTGCTAAAAACTCCGGTGTACCACAGAACGTACTCGTCGTACCTCCATATCCAATTCCTTCTTTACAAAGTCCAAAACTAAACGACGAAAATCACATCTCGAAAACAACGATTCAAAATTCGTCTTACTCAGCTATTTTCAAATAACCTTCTCTATCCAAAAGTAAATTATCAAGTTTAAGATCTCGATAGACAATCTTATTCGAATGTAAAAATTCGAGACCAAGTACAACACAAGCTGCGTAGAAACACGCTCGTTGCTCGTCGAACACATCCTGATGTATATGCATCATGAGATCACCTCCGAACGCATATTCCATCACGAATATAACGTGATCACGTGTTTGAAAACATGAATAAAGATTGATTAAGAATGGATGACGACTTTGATTGATCACTTCGAAGATTCGTTTCTCGGACATTAACGATTCGACTTCATCTCGAGCGAGAATATCGCCTTTTTTCAACACTTTTAAAGCGTAGTAATCACCACGACGTGCAAGATATTCCGAGAGAATGACCTGAAGAAATCAAATGAAGGAGAAGAAGAATCTTTTGTTTGTTTTTTTTACTTTGCCAAAATGACCTCGACCTAAAACGCTAACAAGTCGAAACAGATCGATGTGAACACCTTTGGGAAATCTATAACGAAAAGAAAATGTCAGTGAATCGGTCTTTTGTTTGAATATGTCTTCACCTTGAATCCGGAATACTAAGTGATTTGTTTCTTGTTGGTATAATATCCTGTTGTTGAGTAATATTCGTCGATATTTGATTCATCGATGACGAACGATTGAATTTCTGTGATGGATGTCGTTCAGGTATTGGCGGAGCTTCATTGTAGAGTTTATTCTCATCGTTTACTTGATTCAATGTCGATGATTGTTGAATCGGATTCGGTGTTGGCACGGGATTTGCTGGACGTGTCCACGAAGGTTTAGGAGCTACAGGTGGCGGCGGACCTTTGGCTTGAAGTTTACTTGCCGAAGATGATGACGAGCCATTCGTTGGCATTTCATTGGTTTTAGTTGAACGAGGATAGGGAACATGTGGAGGTGGTATTGGTGGTGGTGATGAAGGTTCCTAAATAAACACACGAGAAGAGGTTAAAAAGGTTTTTTTGCTGGAGGAATGATTTTACATCATCGAAATTGGCATAGGTTGGATTAGTCGGTGAAAATGGTCCGCTTTCCAATGGTCGAAGTGTGTCCGATTGTGTTGAATCGTATGGAGTGTAATAGGATGATGGTGTTGGCGATGTTGGCATTGTCGATGAAATTGTCGAGTTTCCATCGTAACAATTCGGTGTAATGACACCTTTGGTGATTAGACGATACCATAATGTCACATCGATACGCATGTGTGATGGTCGTGGAAGATTTTTGCCTTTACGTTTAGTGAATAATTTCTTTTGACGTTTTAATTTCGGTGCAACTTTAACTAATGGATTGATGAATTTAATCTAGTTTTTGAAAAGATCGAAAAAAAAATTGAATTGAATTCACAAAAGAGAACACATACGTCAGCAAAGAGAACGCCTTGTGGTTCTAAATGAATAATCATTCCTCCGATTTCATTATTTGGATTGATAAAATCTTCTAAACGAAGAAAACGTATGGCACACATATTTCGATAATCACGCCAAACTATATTAATTTCCAATTCTCTTGCCTATTCAAATCGTCAAAGCAAAAACACAATTTTCAAATGACAAAATTTCTCTTTACTCGATCGAGTTCAATTGTATAACGTTGATCCCAAGCTTGTTGACTGCATGGTTTATAACCAGTTTCAACCGTTCGTACGTTATCAACACGTAGAATCGCATTGATTTCATCTTAACAATCGAATTTAGATCAGTTTATTATTCTCTCGTTGTTTGTCTTTACTCGATAATTCTGTTTTGCCTCGTACGGTTTTGTATTTTGCATCGGGACTCGAACCGAAACTATCACGTTTAGTAACAGCTGGAAGAAGTGCGTCTTCGAACAGATCTTGACAACCGAGAAGTCTTCAAAATTCAAATTTCGTTTTTCTTTTTGTCGAAAGATTCAAAAACAAAACAAAAAAAAACTAACCGAACTTGAAGTTTACCAGTAACAGCCGCTGGTTTAAGAAGCGTATCGTTGTACAAATTCGCCGATTGACAATTGAAATTGTTTTCATTTCGTTTTTTATATCGTCGTCTCAATGCTTCTTCGAGCAAGGCAATACGTTGTTTCGATTCGAACAGACTTTGATGTGCTTCAGCGAGTAGTTCTTTTTTGGCTCCTGTTTGTTTCAAAACTTTGACCGCATTTTCTCCGCCTTTTTTCATTGTTGTTTCAATGGCTAGATGATGTTCTAACTGTTGAATCGTTTGTTCAGCTGGCCACAACGGTTGTTCTTGAGATGAATCTGTTTTCGAATTATTCGTCGACTTGGGAATTAGTAATTCATTTTCGAGACGTTTGATTTCCAATCGAATGTATTCGATTTTAGCTTTGGCATCTTTCAAAAGAACTTGTGCTTCATCGCACATTTTTCTCGATGATTCCTTGCGTTGACCACTGTACGTTGTGAGCAGTGTTTCAGCGCCAGCTTTGACTTTCAATTCAATTTCAAGTTGTTTACGTAGTGCATGAATTCGTTGTTGAATGGGATTTTGTTCGTTGGCCATTGTCGATGAAATTGCACTCGATGAAAGGTCATGTGAACCGTTTTCTAAACGTTTGATTTGCATTCGAAGAAAGTCAGCTTTGGCTTTGGCGTCTTTGAGAACGATCTGTGCTTCGTCGCACATTTTTCGATAGGTTTCCTTTCGTTGACCGGTGTACGTGTTTAGTATTGATTCGGCACCTGTTTTGACTTTTAATTCGATTTCAAGTTGTTTTTTAAGGGAATTTATTTGTTGATCAACAGAGATTTGTTGTTGATCATCGGGCTGATCTGAAGAAGAAGAAAGTTTTTTTTTTGTTGTTTTGTTTGTCCTTTGTCGAAATGAGATTATCGAACTACCGTGAGAATCCATTTGGGTACTTGAATAATAAGAACTCATTGTTATTGAAGAAGTATTAAGATAACGATGCCATTCAATGTCAACATTCCTAGAAAAGAAACATCAACTTACAAACGACGAACAAACGACGACAATAACATTTTCGATACGAAGATTTGGTAGGTTAACAACCAATCGAGTCGATATTCGATACCTTCTCTTCGTTCGTTCGATTCAAATCGAAACAGCGACCTCTGATTTGTGCGTTTTGTTTCAAGAAAAAAATCGAATTCGTTTTTTTTATCAAATCTTTTGCAAATTTGTTCAAATTAAATCAGTGTTTTCGAGATTTTCATTCGATGACGTCGAACAATTCGACATGACATGCAAACAGATGTCGTCGGACTAAGAATCGTTCTACTTTCGATTGGTTCAATGAGAATAAATTATGGACTAGCAACGTAGACGACGTTTTTCTTGGAATTAAAAAGCAACGAGAATAGATTTACTTTAGTCTCTCGATTAAGCATCATGGTAAGTCGTCGTCATCGAGATTGTCTCTCTTCTTAATAATTATCTATTTCTGTCTCAGGTTGAATTAAAAGGACCTGGTTATACAAGCAGTTATAATAACATTTTGATTATTATTCCTGCAATTATCATCGTCGCATTGATCGGTTTGTCGTTTTTTGAGTGAAATCTTTTGAATTGAAATTGTTTTTTGCGAATTAGGTTTTGTTGCTTATCGTTTGGTTGATAGTTTGAAATCGAAGAATAAGAAGAAAGAAGACAAAGCTCGTTTAAGACAACAGAAGAAACTTGACAAACAAGCTTCACCACAAGCATCACCAGCGAAAAATAAAAAGAAATGATCGAATATATATTTTGTTTTGTTTTGTCTCAACTTTTATCTTGTTTTATTCTATCGAAGTTATAGAATTTTTATTCGAAAAGAAAAAAAAACAAACAAAAATTTACATAATACATGTAGTTTTGATTATATTTATTCTAAACGAAGAAGAAGTTCCTTTTTTTGTTGCTCTAATGTTCTTGTACTTGAGTGGCTGTTGCTCGTGAAGGTAGAATCGTGTGTGAGGTCACTCGTCGTGGTTTCAAACTAATCGTTGTATGTGAATGTTCGACTGAAAGATTCGTCATATTGAATTTCTTCATTAAACTCAACGGTAGAATCACCGTGCACATTTCCATTCGAAATTGTTGTGACATTGAACAGTACATAATAAACGTGATAAACGATGAACTTATCGATGTTATATCCCAAATATCACCCAAATGAGAATAGAGATAGAAGAAATCTTTATTGATTCCACTGGCAATAAAGAAAAGACCTTGAGGCAGTTCAACAAGAACAGTAAATAGAGTGATGAAAACAAGCATCGTCGTTGTACGAAGTTCACGTTTTAATTTCGATGATGACGAGGAAACTGTTGAATACCGACGACGAAGACGTTCGCGTAGATTTCTCGCATGACGAATTGTTGAAATCAATAGAATACTAAACAGAATAAGAATAAGAACGGGCACAATCTTGAAACATAACGCTATGATAACAAATGAAATGCTTTCTAATCGACCGCCTGTTGCCGTACTAAACCAATAGACCATTTCACTTGAATTCTCATCGTATAAATGAGGAAGAAAATCATGTGCTGGCTGAAGAACCACGCCCCATGTTAAGTAATTCGGCAACATTAACAAACATATGCTTAAAGCAACGATCCAGATAAGTATTATCACACGTGTTGAATTGACAATTGCTTGTTTAGGCTTAGATATAATTGTATAACGAATCTAAACAAACGATTTCTTTTTTCTCATGACGAATTCAATTAAAATAGTTTTCTCCTCTGGTGCAAAACTTACAATAGCAAGTAAACATGTTAACCATAATGCAATTGAATGTGCTGTTAGTCCGACATTGGAATGAAATATAGCGAAACGTGGCCAAAATATTGACTGACCAACGAACGGATTCGGTTGATGGAGAATATAGAAATATAATGAATAGATATTGTATGAAATTAAAACAATCGTATCAAAAAAAGCAACGTGTTGAAGAATTAAATTTGTTGGTGTACGAAAATTTTTTCGATGAAGAACAACAATTGTCACGAGACTCGTGAGAATGCCGAAGATTGTCAACGGGAAAACGATTCGACCATGAACAAGTGCATAATTTTCACTGAATATAACTAATGCACTTTTAGATGAATTCGAAAACATCGTTTTCAATCGGATTGTCAAACTGGTTTTTTCATTATCTAGAAAGCAATAGTAACAACAACAACAAGAAACGAGGCTGATGAAAATGAAATTCAATACTTCTTGTCTTTGAATGCAAATCATTAGCATTATTAGATTCGACATACTCAATACGTTTTCTTTCTCACTCTCACACACACACACATACTATCTTTTTTTTGTAATAAAAGAAACAAAGAACAATACATTTTTTTTTATTATAGTTTGAGAATACAATTGAGTCGTTTTTTTCCCCTCTCTTACCTTCTTTTCTGTTCGAGATGAAGATTAATTCTGCGTGCGTCACAAACAGACAAATAACTATTAGATTTCGACACTGATGTATTCTTCTTTTATTGATTAATAAACATATTTTTCTCTATGAGTAATCAAAGAAAAACAAACAATTTTCAAAAGAAAGAATGTCCTATTTCATGCGACGAATAACAACAAGAGAAAACACAAAAATCGATTTCTTCGGAATCTCAGCAATCAGTCATGCATCTATCGTAGATGTTAACACCTTGATGAAAAGATCAACTAACTTCGTTTTTCGTTTTTTCTCTCTCTCCCTGTCTGCTCGGCCTTTATATAATATATATTGAGAAAAAAAGAAGGAAGAAAATTATACATTCCTTTTTATCAATTAGAACATCATATAAATCTTTCATTATCATTAATTTTTCGCCCGGAGAGAACAAAAATCAAAAGGAAAAAAAAACCTCGGTTGTTACAAATTAATAAGATTAAGATAGGATATTTCTTTTACTTTTTTATTTTGTGATTTAAAATTAGACTGAAATTAGTCGGAATTCATTGTTGTTATCAATCTATTTTCAACATCTGCGTATTTAGATATTTTTTTTGTTGTTGTTGTTGGACCCAAGACAAACAATTTCCTTTGCCAATAGACATTCAATAAGATTTATTTATTAGAACAAATTAACATCAATGTCCGAGTAGAAATTGAAGTAATGGAATCACTTTAATCGATGATATATCAGTAAATATTGCCTATAAATAATGAGATAACAATCGGGATTAGTTAGAAATCTCGATAAATTACTTCAACAGCTGTTTCACTTGTGATTGTTAACACGTTTTGTTTACGTAAGATGAAAATTCCAACAGCGAGAACTAAACATATGAAATTTAAAAAAACAAACAAACGAAAAGAATCAAAATACGTGATAAAATCTCCAAAGAATCATAAGCAAGAATTCGATCCCAAAGTGCGAGTAATTGATTTGACGCTAGATAACCTGAAAATGCTCGCATAATCCATTTCGATGCAATTCGCAGCCTAAAAACTCGATATTTTATCTTTAATTTTGACGGTTTTTAATTTACGGTTGAACTTGAATTTCCTGTAAATGAAACCAAAGATCCGGTGAAATTTGACGGAGTAAAGATTCAAATAAAACAAACAGACCAATAATCGCCTGTGTAGACAAACAAAAAAGCAGATAAATTTCAAAGAGAATTATTAGAGCGTCAGTATTCGTACATTCGGTGAAGCGGAAATATGATGTAAATTGAAAAAATATCTCATATAAAATTGTCGAAATATAAAGTACAAATGCGCTGGTTCTTCGAAAACGAAACAAATCGGAGCAACTAAAATTCAATTTGAACATTTTCTCTTTCGTTTAATCAAAAAACTATTCTTTTGGTTACCAAGCATAGAAAAACCGTGGAATGGAATGATTCCACTTGGCGGATAGATGACCGCGCATTCTTCAGCACCAAGTTTCTTTTTTATAAATGATCGTGGCGGTTGACAACCACTGGCACTTTGTGTGAAACATGTTTGAATATGTGTATCTCGAGAGAATAACAACAAAACCTTGAGAAGAAGAATAAATTCGAATGTTTTGGTTCGAGTTGATTTTACTTGATACAAATAATCTTCGAAAACGAATAATTGATCATCATTAACAGCTGTTAATTTGACATCCTGAGAGAAAATCTTTCGAATAATTTTTGTTTTGTTTTCAGTTTTACTTTGTAATGTAAACTGTCAACTAAAAGATCGTAATCAACGACATTTTGTTTGAGATAATTGAAATAAGCTAAATGCTAGAAGACAAACTACGATTAGAAATCAAATTTCATTATTCGTTTTGTCTCTTTACCCAATTTGATAGTTCGATATTTAACATGGTTGACCAAAGTCTTCCTCGAAGACTTGTCGGACAACCACGTCGAGCGTATTCTCGAACTGCATTTAAATTCGATTTCTTTTCCAAAACTAATCGAAAACAATTAACTTTGTTTTCTATGGGCTTTTTCTTTACTTTGTAGAGCTAATTTAATATTTTCTTCTTCTTTCACTTCATTAAATGTTTCATCAGAACAATACTGAATTATATTCGGACAAAGATCAGCATACATTAATTTCTATTTCGAAAATAATTCGTTTTAATTTTCCTGTAAAAGACAAACTCACGATTTCAGCGAATGTTTTTGTTACAATTGGAATTTTAATTAACCCACAACTAAAATCAGTTTTTTTTTCAATTAAAAACAAGAGAAAATTCGAATGACGTCTCACTTCCAAAGAGCTTCATCGATTTTTAGATTTGGATTGACTAAAACACAGATCACATCGAGAAAATCTTTCGCCGAATAAACCGGTCGAAAACGATTCAAATCTTTTTTAGACAAAAAACAATTTAAAAAGATTTCATTTCTCGAGAACAAAGAGAATCAACCTCCACAAATATGTCCCAATTCATTCCAATGTCTTCGTACAAGACGCATTTCATTTTCATTTCTCTATTTCAAAACAAAAAACTTCAACTTTTGAAAATTTCGATTTTCAAACTTGTCGAGCTAATGGTAAATTGACTTCTGTACACATTGTGTTTAAACTTTTTACTATTCGTTTTTCCCATGCTGACTAAAAAGAAAAACTATAAACAAATGAATTCTCTCTTCGAATCGAATATTTACTTGTCCTTTTTTTAAATAATCTATTTCGTATTTATGCTCATCAAATGATGCATTTTGGTTTAATTGAAATAAATTGTGATAATATTCAAAATGATCTATATCGATAAGAATGTGATTTAATTAATAAAATCATCGATATTAACCTGATTCTTTGATTGTTTTAAATAATGTTTGAAAATCATCGAAAGATTTGCCTGTTGTAACAATAGTTTTCTATCAAATACAAAATAAAACCAAAATTCGATAACATCATGTGAATACCTGAGTTTGATTTAAAAACAATTGTTTTAATTTCTCATCAACTTTTTTACTCATTTCAAATATATTGAGCACACGTTTTTTTTCTTCTCTTTCTCGACACACACATTCAAAGAAAAGATGTTATGGTTACTATAAAGGCAGGTGAATAGCTGCAGACATCTGTTGAATTATGAACACAGTCCGTGTACAAATACAACTCGATTTTTATTTAGCAATCTAATTTGATATTCAAATATCTATTGTTTGCTTCGCGTACAGCTTGACCATAGATAGAGAAGAAAGAGAGAAACTTTTTTTTTTGAGAGAATGCTCTTGGTGTACTTGCGAAATAGTATCTATAATATTCCCTTGATGTAACTGTAAGGCAGGTAAATCAATTTAATGTGTTAGAATTTTGAGTATATTGTAGAGATCAGTTAGTTGGATGTTTAGTTGAATCAATATTTGGCGAATAGCAGCTTTACAATCAACTAAAATTTGATCAGAAAAAATAAATCTATTTTTTTCTTAAATAAAATAGGATCTAACTTGATTTGATATGTGCATATTTTTCTAAGAAGTAATTGATTTTTCTGTTGCAATTAATACGCATTCCAAGTCGTTTTGTCTTCACTTTCGCTGATTGAACTTGTCGAGGATATATCCGAAAACAATAGTTTTCATTATTTTATCACTTAATGATAGATCTTCATCAGACAAGTCGTCCCCAGACGATCAATACGATTGTCATGACGGTACAAAACGATAGTGTATACGACCATTTTGTATAGTTTACAATAATCTACAAAGAAAAGAAATCGGTACATGTGTAGAATAAGCACACCATCTCTTTTAATTCGTTCCTTTGTGGTGTTCATATCTTCCAGTATTTTTTTCTTTTCGTCCTTTCTTTATGCTTTTTAAAAGAGATGGTGTGCTTATCCTACACATGTACCAAAGTGAGTCACTTTTTTGTTCTATCCAATATATACGGAAAAGGAATTTTCGTTGGCAGAACGAAAAGTGACTCGGAGTGTGTCACTCTACTTTTTCCATCCCTATTGATTTCTTTTCTTTGTAGATTATTGTAAACTGTACAAAATGGTCGTAGACGCTATCGTTTTGTATCGCCTCGGTGACCGTATTGATCGCCCTGAGAACGAACTCCAATGAACTAATTAATGATCGTTTTCTTGAGATATGTTTATCGATTGTGCTTATATCAATATCAAGGTGATAGATATTTCAAGAAATCGAACATTATATCGAACTGGAACGAGCGTATGGAATATTCAATTTTGATTCGAAACGAATACAAGTACTTATAGGCAGCTCGTTTTTGGCATTTGTTCGATGCTGCATTCGCATATGTAAGTAAAATAAAATAAACTTTCTTTTTAATTATTTTATTTCTAGATCAAGCAGTATCTAATCAACAACATAATCATTGATTCTATATTCGTATTCGACGTACATTTGAATGAGCATTCAAAGAAATGTGTCAACCATCACCAGGTTTAGCAAGTATTCATTCATATTCGTCACCAAATCAAATGAAATTTCAATTGAAATCATTCGAAACAAATTCAATTTCATAATTTCGACGAGAACATTATTTTATTAAATTCAATTAAATTAAAAATTGAAGATGTTGAATCTTTTTATTACACTTATCAAATAAGAAGAGAGAAGTGAGAGGAGAGAGATAGTTTCAATTTCATATTTACCTTTATTACACAATTCGAATGTTGATGATGATCAAGTGAGTGTTATTGGCGAATTTCCTTATCTTATATCACTTTATATGGATCATTGTCATCATGTTTGTGTCGAACTATTTCTCATTTTGCACAAATTAACAATTAATTATGATCAATTAATGATTGCAACTCAGAATTTTACAAAACAAACAACACGAAATACTTGTGAAAAAGTCAGAGAAATATTTATCCAAGGAAGCCGAGAGCAATATTCGAAAGAATTTTATTATTTTAATAATCTAAAGTGAGATACAAATATTTATCATGTTAAAAAGAAATAAAAGAATGACAAGATTAGTGAAAGATACGGTTATTCCATGTGAAGCATAATAAAATAGAAATTCATCGATCGCTTGCCAAGGATTTCGACCATCATCATATCGAATCGGACAATTATCATCTGAAGAAATTCAAAAAAAATAAAAGAAAATTTCGTTGTTGAAAACTCACGAATTCGTTCTGCTTCATCGAGAATAATTTTCAAATCAGCACCATCTTCTGGCTTATAACTTTGTGATGTTTGATTAAAACCACAAAAAGATCCCGCTGATCTCGATAAATAGACTTTAAATAAATCCATTCGTTCATAAACCCAACAACGATAATTAACATACGGATCATCTTGATCATAAGTAATCAAATATGACCGAGAATCTTCTCTCCAATAACCAGCACATTGATAAACATAATCCGGTTGTTCGTAAACACCAACCGGTGTTCCATATGGATCAACTAATCGACAATATTCTCGATCGGCCAACATCGATTTCGTTTGATCGCCACAAATCGACCATTGTGAAACCATAAATCTCGGATCACACGAAATGTACCAACCGTGATCACGAGGTCGAGGTGTAACACCACCTCGTATTCGCGTTGTTATCAACGAATTCGGTTGTCCAACTTGTTTAAATGTCCAAAGACCTGTGAAAGGACATTCAACAGGTGTCGGAGGATCCAAAACAAAAACTTGATATTTCCAATTGGCATCATTGCCAAAACTTGTCCACGAACAAACTTCATACAAAGGATCTCGTTTGGAAAGATCATCATAAACATTCGACATGAAAGATTTCGATTTTCGATATCGTAAAATATTATGATGCCGATGTTTGAAATCAAAACAAATGTAATAGGAAAAACATTCGCCTGTTGTGACAGCTTTGACTAAATATTGTTGTCGACTGATTTGTTGACAAACGTAATAAGTTTCTCTTAACCAACCACGATTATTCACTTGAGCTATTTCATGAATATGCGTCGAATTGATGACCGTTCGAGCATTGACATTTGCCGTATTAATCCATTGACCAGTGAAATTCGCTGGAAAATAACAAGTTGGCGTTGGAACTTCGGGGATAATCGCTGTGATGATAACTTTCTCAGGACCATCAGTTGGCGAGTAAAGTCGTGCACATTCAGCAAAAAGAGATTTAGCAAACCAACGTGGTTGATCTTTTCTTGTTAACATACAACGAAATTTATCATACCAACGTTCAGAACCAACACGTTCATTGGCAATTGCTGTGAAAATATCACCTTTATGATCAATCCAATGACCAAGACATTGATAGAGTGGTTGAGCATCGATTGAGGAAGTTAAATGTCGACAGTAACCATAGGTCATTGAAAAACGTTCGTTGACAGTATCGAATGGTGTTCCTGGATCAGGACATGAGACTAACCGAGAGATTGGATTGTCACAAATACCGATTCCACCTTCGCGAAATTCATAAGTAAAATGATAAGTTCCGTAGATTGTCGCTCGACATTCTTCGGGCGAATAAGTTTTTGCTACAACGAAAAACAAAATTCATTCCAATTGGCAAATCTTCGTAGAGTTTTTACTAACAGAATAACGTGATTAAATTCGATTCTTCATTAATCGTCAAACAAAGATCGCGAATATTCATAATATTCGATTCGAATGACGTGACTTCATCACATTCACTTCGCCGAATTTCGAGAATATTTCTCGTTCGATTGTAAATCAAAAAACATTGATAACAACTTTGAGCTTTATCTCGATAAATCAATTCATAATGATGTTTCGACACGTGTTCAGCTGGATTTTCTCTCCAATTCAAAAGAAAACATTCGCCATTGAATTGATTATTCAAAACCGTGATGATATTCGCATTGGCACCAAGACCTGATTCACGTCGAAAGAATCTTCTATCGATTTCTCCGTTTGATTTAAATGATGTATGAGTTTCGAGACCATTTTCGTATGAATAATATTCGCCGACAATCGGCCGATCGAGTTTACATGTTGGCTGACTAGTGACTAGAGAAAAGCTTGCTTGGAGAGAAAATAAGATGAAGAAGAATTTGGTGTACATTCGATCGAAGAAGATGAACTTTCGATTGATCGAATCGAGTAGTAAAACGAAACGAAAGAAGAAGAATAAGAGAAAAAAAAGATAAGATCGGTCAATCAGTCGATTGAAATGCCAAGAGAGAAAGAGATTCTCTTGAAGTAAAGGTTAATCATCGACAGATGTCTGTATACTCTTAGTTTCTTTTTCAAAGATTTCTACAAAATTCAGCACACAAATCTCAAATCGAAACCTGCTACTACCATGTTGTAAATAGAGACATCTTTCGTTTACGAGAGTATTTTTTATCTTTCTTCCATGAAAGCTTTGCCGACTTATATTCTACTGTAATGTAGAGGTGTAGAATTTTACAAAAAATAAAAAATTCCCCCCTCCCCGCGCGAGGGCGCATGAGGAAGATTCTGCACCACTGCCATGAACTTGAAACACTTACACATCAGCCGAAATTCCTTCTGATTCCTGGAATGTGCAACATCACGGAATAGAATGACTGCTCATATTTTCGGAACATAAAATTTTGAGATCATTCCGGTGCCTGCGTTCCCGTTTTAGAAAACTTACGGGAGCTGGAAAGACGGGGTAAAAGTCATAGCTTCAAAATGAAAAATATACATTTCATAAGCTATCAGTGGCCAAAAGGTCATAATTGCGTTTGACAATCACTTAAAATTGAATTTCTTTTTTTAAAATAATCTACCAAGTTGCCTTTGTTGAGAAAAATATTGAGTTCTGTGTATCAAGTTGTATGAAATGTTTTATTGCAATTATTGTAATGTTCCTTGGAAGGGAATTCGGCTTTAAAGGGTTAAGATATATGGGTGTTGTTTTCTTCACGTTCTTCTGAATATGTCTTGTAACTGGCGACTTAGTGTGATGTCGTTGTTTGTCGTTGCAGTTTGAATTGCCTTTTGAAGAATTTCGACTGCATATTCCTTGATCACCAAATTCAACTTGTATAGTTGCTTTTAGATTATCTAATCCAAGATCATTGGACATACCGAATGCATCTCGGATTGATATCAGTTCATTCACGTGATTTAAATCAATCACACATTGAAGAATCTACAATAAACTCATTGAATTAGAAATTAAAACTAGAAAATAACGTACTTTTCTGAAAACGGTATATAATCTGTTTAAATCTGCATTGTTCATTTTTATTCCGTGGAAGATTCGAACAAAAACAAGACTGTATTATGCAGATAATAAATTTTCACTTTCTGATGAGTCAAATTCTATCACGACATACGTATATATGTAAGTGCGGGTAACAAAAACACTTTGTATTCATAGTCCAGTAGAAATCATGAAAAGAAACAAGAACGAAATCGACTAGTACAATAGTCGACACAAACAATCGAAAGATACATTTGGATTCACTACCATAACAGTTAAATTACCCAATATTCACAACAATGGTCAAATATTTGATTTCCTATATAAATCATCGATTTTAAATGAATATTTATTGAAAAAGAAAAAAAATTTCATCATCTTCAAAAACTAATACAACGAGATGACTAATTAACTTTAATTAGTTTATTTTTCGTTAACAGCGAATAACGTGTTTTTTTCGTACTGAATATGTATTTTCTCGATACACAGTCGATAGTAAGCAATTCTGAATGAGAGAAGAAAATCGTTTTTATTGTTCTTTCGAAAGTCATCATGTGAATACATCCATTTTAGTTGACATTCAAATAGAAATCATCTTATTTATCATTTATAGATGAACACAGATTTCGAAATCCATTACGAATATGTATCGACCTTGTTTCATTGAATGGACCGATTCCGATAAGCGCATGTATATACATAATTTAATTCATTTGTAATTGAATTTATCATAGATTCGTGGTTGGCAGCGTTTGAATTATTTAAATTATCATCAAAACATGACAATACACAAGAGAGAAAGCGTTACTGTTTTTACTCTGTTACTTTTTGAAATTTTATGAGAGTACAGTGGAAATACAATTTGACCTTTACTATCTAAAGAAGAACAAATTAGGCATGATAACAACTATATTCAGTTAAAAATTGACACTTTACTTATTCTATATGAACATCGGTATATTTTTTTTCGTTTAGGCGTCGAAATAAGCGTGTAGAATGACGGGAAAAAGATCCTCGATTAAGTACACATACAAATTTTATCTTTAAGAGAAGCAGACAGAACGAAAGAAGAGAAAAATGTAGAATAACTTCGGTCATATTCAAAGTTCTTTAAAAGCAAATCATTTGAAAATCGAAGATTTAGAAGAAGAATGCAATCCCGAGGTTTTTGACAGAATCAGTTTTTTCTCCCGGCGAGAGAAATAGAGAAAACAAAGCAATTATTTCTTTCATCAAAAATTGGTAGAAAACGCACACTTTCGTATGGAGATATCGATTGATCAACAGAGAACGATAGAAATGATCCAGAAGACCTTTCACCATTGCCAACGGAAAAGAAAAGAAAGATCTTAAATTGATCCATTAAAAAGCAATGAAGTGAACTATCCAATGAAATTCAAATCTCGCAAACAAACAAAAAGAACAAACGTTAGATGAAATATCAATTTAGCAAAATTATTGGTTTATATTTCAATTCACATCTTCGAACTTCATTTTAGTTCTGCAAAGTTCAAACTTCAATGAAGATCTATTTATGACTTTATCTCAAAATAGACTTTAGAACAAGTATTTGCTGTTGCAATGAAAAATTCATTTGAACTAACTGTTAATCTATGAAGACGGAGACATGCCAAGACTGGGAACGTTTTTTCTCGGAATTCTACGGAAAGAATATATGAGAGTTGTAATATGGTGACATCTTGTTTGTTGTATTAGTCTTTCTACATGTCATTGCAGCTGTTTTATTTTCTTTGCTGGAGATTTATCGTTTTGATATGGTAAACAGTCGATCTTACCGGATGCAAAATTTGTGAAATGTAGCAAACTTAACGAAAAGTATTTGAGCTATATTCTATAGGCATCCTATTTAGCGTGTTGGATCCGATTCTCGCATTGATCGACTTAGGAAAATATGTTTTACTGTTTTTACGTCGATGAGTTTAAATATAGATTTTCTCAGCTTGATGAAAGCAAACAGACTTCATATATGTCCATCGTGTGTTGAAAATACGTATAGATAAATTGATTTGTTTTAACGAAAGCTTATTTTGTTTTCAAGTGACTATGATTGTGCTCGGATGGTACGAAGAAAATCTATCAGAATTTCTTCTACGATGTAAATGTATCTTTTTTGTCACAATAGTATTTATATGAATAAAAAAAAAGGAGAAAACAATCCTCTGTTCATATCGCTCGGATGAGTCATTTTATTGACTTGAAAACGATTGGTTAGTTAGTAATATCGAAGCTGACGTGTACACATACGTTGGCTGCTGTTGTTGTTGTTTTTTCTTTCTCTTATAGTAGACAACAGTATTGTATGTGCGTGCGTTTTTTTTCTTCATTATTTCAATCGTTGATTGTTGTCTTGTAGATATATGTTGACTAAATTTGAATCGAAATCGGCGCGTGTGAAAGGTTTATCCTTTCATAGTAAACGTCCTTGGATCTTAACATCACTACATTCCGGTATCATACAACTATGGGACTATCGTATGAAAACATTAATCGATAAATTCGATGAGCACGACGGTCCCGTTCGTGGCATTCATTTTCACAATGCTCAACCATTATTTGTCAGCGGTGGCGATGATTATAAAATCAAAGTTTGGAATTACAAATCGCGAAAATGTCTCTTTACACTCTTGGGTCATTTGGATTACATTCGAACGACGTTCTTTCATCACGAATATCCTTGGATTATCTCGGCCAGTGACGATCAAACAATTCGTATCTGGAATTGGCAATCACGGCAATGTGTTTGCGTGATGACAGGACATAATCATTATGTTATGTGCGCACAATTTCATCCAACTGATGATTTAGTTGTTTCAGCATCACTCGATCAAACAGTTCGAGTTTGGGATATTTCAGGTTTACGTAAGAAGAATGTTTATTCAGCACCTGATACAATTCAATCACAAATTCAACGTACAACCGGCACACCGGATTTATTTGGTCAAGCCGATGCGATTGTCAAACATGTTTTAGAAGGTCATGATCGTGGTGTTAATTGGGCAACATTTCATCCAACATTACCATTGATTGTTACAGCTGCTGATGATCGTGTTGTGAAATTATGGCGAATGAACGAAAATAAAGCTTGGGAAGTTGATACATGTCGTGGACATTATAATAATGTTTCATGTGTTATTTTTCATGCTCGACAAGATTTAATCTTATCGAATGGCGAAGATAAATCGATTCGAGTTTGGGATATGACAAAACGTGTTGCAATTAACACATTCCGACGTGAAAACGATCGTTTCTGGATTTTAGCCATTCATCCAACGCTAAATCTCTTCGCTGCCGGTCACGACAACGGCATGATCGTGTTCAAATTAGAACGTGAACGACCGGTTTACGCTGTCGTCGGCAATCTCGTTTATTATGTCAAAGATAAATATCTTCGTCGATTGGAAATTACAACATCCAAAGATGTTCCATTAATGCAACTACGAAGCGGACCACGAGCTCCTTACTATTCAATGTCGTACAATCCAGCTGAGAACGCGATTCTCTTGACAACTCGAGTCCCATCGCAACCGGACACGTCGATTTACGATCTTTATACGATTCCGAAGGATGCAGGCGAAACATCGAGTTCACAGCAAAATCCTGATTCGCCCGAAGGTCGACGTTCGTCGGGTTTGAACGCCGTTTGGGTCGCTCGAAATCGTTTTGCTGTGCTCGACAAGAATCACGTGATTTTGATTAAAAATAACAAAAATGAAATCACGAAAAAAATTCAATTGAATAACTGCGATGAAATCTTCTATGCTGGCACGGGTTTGATTTTAATTCGTGAAAATGATCATATTAGTTTATACGATGCTCAACAAAAACGTTCGTTAGCAAGTGTTCGTATTGGCAAAGCGAAATACGCGATTTGGTCGCACGATATGAACTATTTATCTCTTCTAGCTAAACATCAATTAGTCATTTGCAATCGAAAACTCGAACAATTGTGTATTATTCAAGAAAATGTGCCGGTTAAATCAGGTGCTTGGGACGATTCCGGCGTGTTTATTTACACAACATCGAATCATATTAAATATGCGTTGATTAATGGTGATCACGGCATTATTCGAACATTGGATTTGCCGATTTATATAACCAAAATCAAAGGCAATAGTGTCTTTTGTTTGGACCGAGAAGTTCGACCGAGATTGTTGACAATTGATCCAACGGAATTTAAATTTAAATTAGCTTTAATCAATCGAAAATATGACGAAGTTCTTCATATGGTTCGAACGGCGAAATTAGTTGGACAGAGTATCATTGCCTATTTGCAAAAGAAAGGTTATCCCGAAGTGGCACTTCATTTTGTCAAAGATGAAAAGACTCGGTTTGGTCTCGCACTCGAATGTGGAAATATCGATATTGCTTTAGAAGCAGCACGAGCTTTGGATGATAAACGTTGTTGGGAGAAATTAGCTGAAGTTGCCTTGTTACAAGGAAATCATCAAATCGTCGAAATGGCCTATCAACGAACGAAAAACTTCGATAAACTTGCATTTCTCTATTTAATTACGGGCAATCTCGAAAAATTACGTAAAATGATGAAAATAGCCGAAGTTCGAAAGGATGTTAGCGGTCAATTTCAAATCGCCATGTTACTCGGCGATGTCGAAGAACGAATAAAACTCCTTCGACAATGCAATCAACGATCGCTCGCCTACGTCATGGCTGCAACACACGGACTCGATGAACAAGCCGAACAAATCCGTGAAACACTGAATGAAAACGTTCCTGAAATCAACACCAATGCTGAACTCATTCAACCGCCATGTCCAATCAGCCAACAGGAATCGAATTGGCCGTTATTAGCGGTTACACAAGGCGGATTCTTCGCCGGTGCAATGATCAAAGGTAGTAATACATCGGCAAGCGGTGTTCCGGGCAGTTTGACGACGAATATCAATTCGAAATTAGCCCCCAATGCGTTGATCGAAGATACGATCACGAGCGGAGGCGATTGGGCTGATGACGAGCCGCAAGTTGAGCTCGATGATGAAGACGGAACTCGAGAAAATGCGAATGGCGATCAAGATGAGAAAGGCGAAGGCTGGGGAGATGATAGTTTGGACATTCCAGCTGATCTTGTGAGTCTCGAGATTGAATTTGAAAGAAAAAAAATGATTGTTTTTAATCGATAGATCGGCGGCGATGACGCAGCGGGAGCTGGCGGAGACGATGATGCCAGTGGTTACTTTGTTGCGCCGACGAAAGGTCAATCGGTGCCACAAGCTTGGACACAAAACTCGAAACTTGCTGTCGATCATGTTCTCAGCGGTTCGTTCGAATCGGCTATGCGTTTGTTACATGATCAAGTTGGAATTGTCGATTTCGATGAATACAAACAAATCTTTTTGCAAATTTATTCTCGTTCACGTACGATTTTCACGGCATTGCCATCGTTGCCGGGTTTGTTTGCTTATCCGTTGAGAAATTGGCGTGATGCTCATTCGCCGAAATTGTTCTATCCGGCCGTTGGTTTGAAACTCGAGGAACTTGTTGCTCGACTTCAAATTGCCTATCGATTGACGACAAATGGTAAATTTCAAGAAGCTGTCGAGAAATTTCGTTCAATTCTTCTTTCTGTTCCGTTGCTTGTCGTTGAATCTCGACAAGACATTCTCGAAAGTCAACAATTAATCGAAATCTGTAAAGAATACATCGTTGGTTTACAAATGTCCATGGCGAAGAAAGATTTTGCTAAAGATGAAAAACGTTCGTGCGAATTAGCCGCGTATTTTACTCATGTTCAATTGCAGCCCGTTCATAAGATAATGACACTGAAATCGGCACTCAATCAAGCGTTTAAATTGAAAAATTACAAAACAGCTGCTAGTTTTGCCAAACGTTTGTTAGAATTAGGACCTACGCCTGATGTTGCACAACAAGTAATCGTTGTTTTCCGTTTTCGAGGTTGTTAATCATTGATTTTCTGTTTGAATTAGACTCGAAAAGTGCTTAGTGTGTGTGAAAAGAATCCAACAGATGAAAATCCTTTGAATTACGATGAATACAATCCGTTCGACATCTGTGCTGCTTCTTACGTGCCGATCTACCGGTAATTAAAGAAAAAAAAGTAAACATTCGATTTGAATTTTTCTGTTTTTAAAGTGGAAATCCAGTTGTTAAATGTCCGTTGTCCGGCGCAGCTTATCTTCCGGAATTCAAAGGTCAACTATGTCGTGTAACAAAAGCAACTGAAATCGGCAAAGAATCTCTCGGACTTCGCATATCCATGAGTCAATTTCGTTAGAAGAAAGTCTTCAACACAAACAAACCATAGACTTTTTATCGAATTTTTATTTGATCATTATTATTATTATTCATTTATTTCACAGTTTTAAAGAAAGAAAAAGGAAATATCTACTTTTAATTGAACATTTCGATTACTGTTGTTGTTGTTGTTCTATTATTCAATTTTTTTTTCTTCAAAAAAAAACACCACGCAGACTAATAATTGAAACGTTGGATTTTATCTTAGATGGAGAATAATGATAATAATAACGAGGATAATTTTCCTTTCACTGATCTATTCGCTCCGTTAGAAAAGATAATCGATGATTTCGATCGATTTTTTTCGGGTTTTTCAACGGTATTTACAATTCCTTCGACACAAGATTCACAACCAACAGGAAATCTAAGAGACGAAGTGCTCAAACAAGATGATCATGTTGGTGATGAAATTCTTGATTCAACAATTGAACAAAACGGATTGTTTAATCGAACATTTTCAAGTTCATCTGTAATCACAAGTATTCAACGAGAAACAACGCCTTCAGGTCAATGTGTCATCGAGAAAAAGATTCAACAAAATGATCGAAATCAAACCGAAACTCAAAGCAAAATCTGCGGAGATAAATATCATACAACGATCAAACAAGATGGCAAAATCATTCGCGAATACGGCAATTCAACGTTAGAAGAACTTAATCAAATCGATTCTCAATCATCGCCAACACTCGGCGGAGATAAACATTCGGATTTTTTTAAAAGAATTTTTTCTTCGAAATGAAAAATTTGTTTGATGTGTTTTCCTTTCTTCGTTTTTGTTGTTGTTTGTCAGAATTATTGAGTGTCTCTTCCGATTAAGAACAAGAGAATAGACCTGTTGACAACGACACAAAAGCAAAAAAACAAGGTGTCGAAGCAAATCAGACGAGTATCCGGTAAAACTTTCTCTCTCTCTCTCTCGTTATTTCCCATTCCATCCTATCAAAACATAAATTTAATCTTGTTATTCGTTTCTAAGAAACAATATACAAATCGTTCTTACGGAGATAAGTTAGTTAAATACATTTCTCTCTCTCTCTCTCTCTTTTTCTTCGGTATCATTTATTTAAAAGCCTAACTAAACACAAAACGGCGTCGTCTTCTTTTTTTTCCTTTTCAAAAAAGAAAAACTGTCATAAACAGAAGACATTCTTTCTTTTTTTCTTTTACTATTCCTATTAGTCATGAAGAAACATCGTCAAATATGACATTAACAGGAGGGAAGAAAGACATTGTGAAAATTGAGAAAGTTATTTTCCGTTTTCTTTTTTTGACTCTTCCTTTTTTCTATATTATTTTCACTGGTTCATTAAAAAGGATTGGTTAAAGTAGAAGAAAAACGAGATCTTCCTTCGTCTTTGACTACGCTTCTTTTTTCTATTCTATTCTCTCTCTCTCTCTCGCTTTCTTCTCATCAAAAAGAGACTATAGGCAACAACAACAGACAAAAAAATTGATGATTAACGACTATTATCTATAGAAGCGAAGTGAAGTACATCATTAATTGGCCTCACGAGATTTTTGAGCAAAGAAAAACTAGTTGAATTGCTGATCGTATTTTGAAAAGCAGACGAACATTGACTCGATTTCTTTTTGTTCCAGACTCTCGATGACTGCATTTTCTCATGCCATCAACCGTTTCAAATCTCGACAACCCATTGGATTGCGTACAAAAAACATATCAACTTCAGTCAACGCCAATTAATCAAGATCAAACTTCACCAAATCGCATATCAACTGTCAAAGTGACTAATCATCATCCATCCAGAAAAACGTCCGTCCACGACGTCCAAGAAGCAACACGAGACGATCTTGTCAAGGTTTGCCGAAAATCTTGTTGTTTTTTGTTGTTATGTTGTCATTGAATTTAGATCGTCGGCGAACTTCATGAAGGTTTCGCACGTCTCAATGGTGTTTTGGAAACGATGGCTGCTGCGGCATCGATTCGAGATGAATTTAGCAAAATTAAACTACAATTAATTGTTAAAATTACAGACTTTGTTTATAGATTAACCAATGATTCCGGAAGAAGGTGAATTTTTCTTTTCTAAAATTTTATTTCAAATCGAACGTTTGCAGATCTTCGAATGGCTATAAAAGTCCTCCAACAAATCTAACGTATAATCCTCAACATTTTGCATTTTCCATTGAATATTTTCGAAATCAGCTTGTGAAAGCTCAATATCTGTTCGCTTCGTTAACTCTCACAGCATCAATCGGCTCGTCAACATTAGAAAATATTGTTGTTAAATCTCTCTCAACCGTCGATCTGCAACGTGGAACTACAATTGGTCCCGAAAGTGACAATAATGAAGATATTATCGAAATTAAAAAGTAGTTTCAACAACATCGTATTAATTCAATATTCGTTCCTTTTTTTCTTCTTATTTTTGCAGAGATATTGCAAATTTAAATGAATATGTAAATTTACTTAATCAACGTTTTTCTAATCAGATTTCCAACTGGCAAACATTAGGTTAGTTTCTTTTTTTTGTTTATTTGTTTCCATGGTAATATTTTTTTCCGTTTCTTCTTTTTTCCTTCGCGTTAATAGACAGTATAGACGCAGTAGCAGCAGCAGCAGCAACGGCAACAACGATAGCGACAGGAGAGAAACTGCCTGTCGGTGATCCTGGATTAAATATGCAACGATTAGGAGTCGCTTCGTTAAATCAAAAATTATCAACAACATCTTCGACAACATCGATCGAACATTCTAGTTTTTGTGCTCGACTTTACCAAAAATGTCAAATGGTTTGCTGTATATGCACGCCGAATTATTTGTAACATTATAATCTATTTATTTTTTTTCTTTTGCCGTCCGTGAATGAAAACGCTTTTCTTTTTTTGCTATAAATCGATGCTGGTTTCATCAAATTTTTCTTTTTCTTTTCTCTCTTTCTCTCTCTTCGATGATGCCAATCAAAAGAAAAACAAAACGAAGATTATTTTGTATTTAAGTACAACTTTTCTTGTCTTCATGTCTATCAGACTAATTAATCAGATGGATGAATCTTCAGTTGACAGATGAACAGATCTTCTCATCATTTTTTTTTTATTTTCAAATGTAAATTTTTCATTTCATGGTTGATTTTACCTTTCTGCTAAATGATTTATTTATTGAAGAACAAAAGAAATTGAGCATATATGAGGAAAGAAAAATGTTAAGTTTTTGAGTCAGTATGTAACGTAGATGTATTTTCATCTTCACGTAAATCCACCAAGTTGTTTAATCATAGTTCTAAACAGATATAGTATTTAGAACTAAAATTTACAAAACAAAGTTAACAAGTACCCTTGTTTAATCGAATTTATTATTCGCACACGTAATCGATTGATCTAAACAGATTGAAATCATTCGTATAGATATTCAGCAAGAAACTAACTCGAGCAACAGAATCAGCTAAGTCATCATCAGTTTCAAAAAGAACAGTATCATCATCGCATCCAGCACTTCCTGATGCTTCTGTTAAGCATTCATCATATTCGTCTTCAGTTTGAAACAACTATAAATAAAAACAGTTACAAACAAGAAGCAAATTTACTAATTTTAAATCACAGCTTTGACAGACAACGTGTAAAAGTTGTCCAATAAACGGTTGCGTTAACTTAATGTCATCAGGATAAGTTTCAGTTGCTTGACATATTGCAGCATTACAACGTAACAGTTGAATTGAACCTTTCACAAAGACTTTGACTATATTGCGTTCAGTCTGAAAAGAAAAATAAATAAAAATATATAATTAGACGAATTTGGGATTGTGGAAATTTTAACCTCATCTACGGCCATTTTTTCTATATTCTTTGTGTGTAACAAGCTAGAGGTTATAGGTTAGCCTTTTCCTTTGTAATGATTGTGAACAGAGAACGATGAAAGATGAATAATAACTCAATCCTTATCTATCTGTTAAATAGTATGATCTGCACAGAAACAGCGAATACGGAACAAAAATGATTCCCTCGGTCATGATGAATGCGGCCTCTACTGATTTTTCTTACCATTCTATTCGTCGTTAATATATATGAAGATAATAGAGTGATTTACACTCTCTTTTATATCCTTAAGAATTGTTAATAGAATCATAGATAAAGAAAAGATAGAGAAAAGAAAAATCAAAATGTCGAAATTTAGTTTTTCTACATTTAAATCAGTTAATTCTATGCCGAATCTTTATTCATCGACAGATTCAAATAAGAATTCACCGAAAAAAAAGAGTGCACACTTCTATCTAGTAGAGACTATTTATTGTTAACCAAACGTCTACGTCCATAATTGTTCAAACAGTTGTACGTACCTGACGAAGGATTCAAATTAATTCAGTAACCATGTTAAAAAGATGTATCTCCAGGAAACTAAATGGCAAATACTGATTTGGCTTTTGATTCTGAAGGAAACAAAAGTTGAAAACAATAATATTAAACTAAACTTTTAAAAGAGAAATATAACAACATGAAAATATTCGCCTGCAATGTAAATTTGAACAAATGTTAATTTCATGATAAAGGCAAAATTGAAAAGAAAAAGAGTTTTAAATATGTGAACATTTGCTAGAAATGACGTCGATTAAACAGGAACAAATCAGTTGATTTAACTTTATCGAAAGATAAACGAAGAAAAAAACTATAAATTTCAAAGGATTATTCTTTTTTCTCTTCATTATTTTACTCGATTTGAATAAAATGATCTATTTTATCTTTATTCTTTTACATTGTATTGTTGGTCAACCCTTACTCAATCTGTATTATACAGATGTAACAATTGAAAATAATAATATATTTCAACACAATTGTTTACGAGCAATTCGAAATAGTAAACTTGGAGGAGGTCATCATATGATTTCTTTTTGTTTGAGCGAAAATCCATCAATATTTGATATTAAAGATGATATACAGATACCAAGATTTACATTTCTACAATTATTAGAACGAAATATTACTGCTGAACAATTGTTTTATTGGTCAGCACCCATTGATACAATTGAAAAGTATCAAGATTATTTAAATACAGAAAATATAAGTTTACAAAATAAAATCTATTATAATTGCACTTTTGGAAGATTTGGTAATCGATGTCAATATGAATTCAATAATCTTGTTGAATCTATAACTCTTTATTACAATATTGATCATTTCTATCGATCTCAAGAATTTGATAAAATACCAATGACTTGTTATAAACATTTAGAATGTAATCATGGTGGTTCAACAACATGTTTAGATTGGCGAAATATTTGTAATGGACAAATCGATTGTTTAAATGATGCCATTGATGAAAAAGATTGTTGGCAATTAAAAGTCAAACAGTGCAACGAAAATGAACGCCTCTGTTTAAATGGTCAATGCATGAAAATATTGACATCTGAGACGGTTTTTTTTCGAATTATTTGCATTGGTATATCAGATTTTAGGTATCAGGAGTGTACTGGTCTTGGTTGCCCAATTAAGTACAGTTTATTCAATGAATATGATGATCAAGGATGTTCAAGGAATTTTTTAACGGGTTCATGCTATCTAGGTCATGATAGCCAATTATTAATTTCAATGTATTCGAATGAAAACGAATCTTTATTATCAAATAATTGTTCACTTGCACTTCGATGTTTTATGGATTTGTTCAAGTGTATAGAATTTTGTCAAAAACGTCAATGCATACGAATAATTGAAGATAATTGTCCAGAAATGTTCTTCTATCCACAAATTCCAATTTTATTTGGAAATATTTATTTTGCTTATATGAAAAAAGATTTTATTCATTCGATGGATTCTTCAATAGTTATGCCTTATCTATGTTATAATACAACTGATTATGATCAGTTTTTTCATCAAAATCAAACATTATTAATTAATAATATTCGTTGTGTTCATACTCAAGAATTTTATTTACTTATAAATCAATTTAATCATTCATTAAAAACAAACTTAGATATTCTACATGATTTACATAAAACATTGAAAAGATATCATCTTAGTATGAATTATACAACAGAACTATGTAATCGATCGAATATGTATCAATGTATTGACTCACCGAAATGTGTAGACATGCTTCATATTCTGAATGGAATTTATGATTGTCCACAAATGGATGATGAAATTATTTCTCTATTGAGATCAACTTCTGCAATGGAATTTATTGAAAAAACTCATTTTAAATGTCAATTAAATAACAAATATATTCCATTGCGTTTGGTTGGTGACATGCAGTGTGATTGTGAACCAGATTCAAGAGATTATTGTGAAGACGAACATATATTTGTAAATTATATAAAAACAAATATTTTATTTCAACATATTTGTGATAGATTTCAAGAATTATCACCAATATTAATTGATGGAAATAATTATACAGATGAAACAGAATGTGAACAATGGGAATGTAATAATATCTATACACGTTGTAATACAGAACGTAATTGTCCTCATGCTGAAGATGAAATTGATTGCGATTTTATATCCATTGGTTGTTCATCGAAGTTTTATCGTTGTGTATCACCTCAAACCTATGAATTTATATGTTTACCTTTAGAAAAAATTAATGATGGTTCGATTGATTGTCTTAGTGCAACGGATGAAGATGATATACGTGGTCAAAATTTAGTTGTGTATTACTATAATGATCTTGCTCCTTTTTATTGTATCAATCAAAGTTCAAATTCGTTTATTTCGAAGAACAGTTTATGTGACGGTCATCATGACTGTGAACATGGAGATGATGAACAATTTTGTACTACCAATCGAACGAATTCTGACTGTGAATTATGTATATGTACATGGCGCGGCGTATCCGATGTGGAAAGATTTTTGTGCGAATACAAAACACCTGCAAGGCAATGGGGCATCATAAATTTTAAACCATTTTCAATTGATAGTGATAGAAAAACAAAAGAAATTGGATTTAAGTCAAGATTATCTTCAAGCGGATTATTTTGGGAATCTATTTATCCATGTCATATGGGTCTTCGTGTAAATGTTAAATCAAATCAAAGGAATAATCTATTATCGACATTCGCATGTTTTTGTCCACCAAATTATTACGGTTCTGAATGCCAATATCAAAATCAACGAGTTAGTCTTACTCTTCAGTTTCAAACATTATCACATTCTGCAAAAATATTATTTATTATTGTTATTTCATTAATTGACGATACCGATGAAAAACTTGTTCATTCATTTGGATCTTTTACTTACTTCTCAATTTATGACTGTGATGAATCCTTTAGATTAACTTTAAATTATGCTACTCGACCAAAAAATTCTTCAAGACAATATTTTATTCGTGTTGATATTTATGAAAAATTAACATTATATCATCGAGGTAGTTTATTATATCCAATTGAATTTTCATTTCTACCTGTTCATCGTCTTGGATTTGCTATTGAAATTCCATCAAATAATACAAAGATGGTGAATTGTAAGAATAAACAATGTCAACATGGTCGATGTATGAAATATTGGAATCAACCAAATAATCTCACATTTTGTCAATGTGATCGAGGATGGAGAGGAAAATATTGTCAAATTCCATATGATTGTGATTGTTCATCGGATGCTATATGTTTCGATGTTTTATCAAATAATCGATCGATATGTTTGTGTCCAAAAAATCGATTAGGTACTCGATGTTTAATTTCAAGTACAATATGTGAAAGAAGTATTGAAACACCATGTTTTAATGGTGGTGAATGTATTGTTACGGAAGATTATGATGGATTGAATGGTCAATTTATTTGCCTTTGTAAACAAGGTTTTAGTGGAAAAAACTGTAAACTCGTTGATAATAAACTTATTCTTTCATTTGATCAAGAGATTGATTTATCACAATCAATTTTTATTCATTACATACATCTTTCATCTGATAGTGTAGAAAGATCAACAACGTTTAAATCAATTCCAATTCGACAAGATTTTGTAACAATTAATAGTTCAAATAGTTATGAGATAGCTTTTGTTGAACTTCTAAATGGAAATTATTATTTCGCAGCTAGTTCAAAACATAAGGATATCGATCAATCTGTTGTTAATAAAAGAATTCGATCATCTGATCGATGTCCCAATATTAAAGAACTATTTAATGAGACATTTGTTCGATGGAATTTGATTCGTCGAATAAAATATTATCATTTACCATGTCAAAATCAAATTGTTAATCTTTCATGTTTTCATGATGAAGTTCATTTGTGTTTATGTTATAATTTCTATGGTAAACGCTTGGCTAATTGTTTTCTATTTGAACATAATCAAACTTATGATTGTTTTGGTCGAAGTGAATGCGAAGGTAATAGTCGATGTCTTCAAGATCATGAAACATGTCCAACACAATCGATGTGCATATGTGATAATTGCTTTTTTGGACGAAAATGTCAACTTCGTACAGATCAATTTGGTCTTTCACTTGATGTTATTTTAGGTTATCAAATTTTACCAACAAATAACTTTTCTTTACAACCATCGATAATAAAAATAAGTTTAGCATTAACAATTCTATTAATGATCATTGGATTGATCAATGCTATTCTTTCATTAATTACTTTTACGACTAAACATGTACGTGAAGTTGGTTGTGGTTTATATCTGTTAGGAACATCGATCACCACGTTACACATTAGTATTTTATTCTCATTAAAATTTATTATTCTTCTTCTAACGCACATGACAATTATTAGAAATGAATCATTCTTGAAAATCCAATGTTATTCACTAGATTTTCTTATTCGGATTTGTCTTTATTTGGAACAATGGTTAACAGCATGTGTCGCATGTGAACGTTCTATAACTGTCATTCAGGGTGCTCAATTCGTTAAAAAGAAAAGTAAACAAGCTGCTAAAAAGGTTATTCCAATACTTGTTATTGTTGTTACGCTTAGTTTTATTCATGATCCTCTTTCTCGAGATTTGAGTTATGACAATGATGAAGATTCGAATGAAAACCGACAAATTTGGTGTATTGTTCGTTATCGACCTGCTATCGAGATTTATAATTATATTATTCAAACAATTCATTTTACTGGACCATTCATAGTCAATTTAATATCGTCAATTATACTTATTGTCAGAAAATCACATCAACATGCAACGATCGCCAAGAATCGTACGTTTAAATTAATTCTACGAGAACAAATTAATGAACATAAAAATCTACTAATTGCACCGATTGTTTTAGTTATTCTTGCTTTGCCACGAATAATTTTAGTCTATACAACAAAATGTATGAGATCAGCAAACGATGTTGTTTGGCTTTATCTTCTTGGATATTTTATTTCATTTATTCCATCAACATTAACATTTCTAATATTTATTTTACCATCAAAATTCTATAAAGACGAACTAAAGAAAACTATTGTCGAATATCGAAAAATTATTCGAAAAAAATTGCGTTTGACTAATAATTGAAACACTCACAATACTTTTCAACTTGTCCTATTTCTCTAATTTGAGCTTTTAAACTGCATCTGATGATAATAAACAAAGTACAAATAATATGTTTTGCATATTTTACTAAAAAAAGCTTCTTCCTCAATATTTAAATTTAGGTTAAAGACAAGGGGGAAACAACTAAGACTAGCGTCTGAAACCCATCTGAATCAAAGAAGTTTTTCGAAGTCCCTCGAAATCTCTTGAAGTCCTCGAAGTCTTGAAATCCGTTGTTCACCCCTTGAAATTCATTGACGAAAAGAACAATTCTGAAAAATAAATTAAAATATGTAAATAAACGAGTTCGTGATTACGGAAACTTTAACTTCATCCACGGTCATTTTTTCTCTGTATTCTGTGTATAACAAGCTGAAGGATACAGGTTAACCTTTTCCCACGCAATGATTGTGAAGAGAGAACAAGGAGAAATGAAAAATAGAGCGATTTACACTCTCTTTTATACTCCCAAGAATTGTTAATAGAATCATATATAAATAAATAAAACATAGATAAAAAAATATCGAATTTTTGCTTTTCTACGTTTGAATCAGTTAATTCTACGATAGATTCGAATTCAACGAAAAAAGAATATACATTTCTATCTAATAGAGAATATTCATTGTTAACCAAACGTCCACATCTGTCACTGTTCAAATGCTTATATCTGACGAATGATTCAGATTAATTCAATAGTCATCGATCATGGAAACATATTCTTGAATTCTACGTAAAGATGATGAACTCAAAGGAATTTAAATTAGTCATCAATTAAAATCAGTTAGTGAACCTTTACCAATAATTTCAACTAGTTGTGTATCACCACTAATTCCAGCAAATACGTATCAACAAAATATCGACTATCGAGAAAAACAAGAAAACAAAATAGAACAGATTATTATTCTTTTGGGTCCATATCGATTTTAAAAGATTTCAATATCTATCAAAAACTTATTTGAAATTTGAATTAAGATGTTTTTTTTTATTATTTTAATTATGACAGAAACCTTACACATCAACAGAACAAAGAAAGAAACATATCTACTCAAGCTTATAAAGTTTGAGTGTATTTGGTTTTTCAGTTCTAACAGCCATATAAGTGCCATTAGGAGAAATGCAAATATTTCGAATATTTTTTATTTTTGAATCTTTGATTAAACCTGGTTTGCCTTCTTGATCAACTAACCACAATTTATTCGTATACCAATTAACGAATAACCATCGTTGATCATGAAGTGATATTAACATCGAAAAAAATTTATGTTGATTTTCTCCAGCATCCATTGGAGTACCACGTCGAATTCGTTTCATATCACGAGACATTATATCTAATCTCCATTTTAAATCACCTTGTTGCATAATCGACAAACAAATTGATTGAGCATCACAACGAACATCACGTATGCCAATATCTTTTGCTTCACAACAATCAGATTTTGAAAAACGTTTTTCTAATGTCCATTGTGATGTTGTTGAAACACGATATTGATCGAGATGTACACCTTTATGATAATTAATATAAACATCATGATCAATTATTGAAATCGATGCTAAAACATGAGATCGATCTAACGGTTGAACCGCATCGACTTTTGCAGGTCCGGAACCTTTGATTGGATCGTATAAATACACCGAATGAATGGTTAAAATAACAAAAACAGATAACGATGCCATCCAGCACATATCAACAAGAATACCTGAGCAAAAATCGAACCGTTTCTTTTTTTTTTGTTTGAAGGAAAAAGAAAAACGAACCGTATTCGTTGTCATTCCAAGGAATTTCAGTTAATTGTTTATGAAGATCGAAGAGAGTTAATTTACTATTATCGAGAATGAGGATATGCGCATTTGAAAGAGCTAATGTCGATGAATTTGTCTCGAGTGAGTAAGTTTTTATGGGCTCGGGATTGATGAGAAATATGTCGACGATGTCAATCGATGGTGTTTTACGTTTTTTGTTGGTATTCGATGATGAATTTGCTTTAGATTGATCATCATCGTCACTTAAATCTTCGAAAAGATCTTTAGTAGCGCCGGCTAAGTGATTCGAGAGAATAGCTTTGGTGATTTTTATTGGTATTTGTAAACTTTTGATGTCAGGAACTTGAACACGAATCCATTGACGATTTTGCATCATATCACATTCGGATTTAATATAGTTCAACACGTTCTAAAGCGAGAAATTCGGTAAAAAATATGATGAATATTTGTTTATTAACCTGCATTCGATCGACTTTATCAGGATCTGGAATTGGATCATCGAGAACTTGACTTATTTTCGGCATGATTCGATGTTTAATTGTATCTGTCATTTTTTCTTTGAATTTTTTCGCTTCAGGACAAACATCTTGTGAATAAACATGAGAAAGATCTTCTAAACGTTGAGCATAGATTTGTTCGAGATGTGCAACAGCAGCTGTATGCCAATTTTCCAATTCTTGTTGACAATCAAGTTGTATACGAGAAAAATCTAATCGTTCAAGATCTCGAATTTGTTGATTCGCTGTATCTAATAAATCAGTAAATGTTTCAAGTGAACATTGGTTTTCTTCATCATTTTCTTTATTTTTCGTTGACATTTCTCAATTGATTGATTGAATGAACAAAACTCGATTTGCCGTTGTTGAAACAAAGACACGATTATTATTATTATTATTATCTCTGTCAATCATATCTATTCGTCGTTCGAATTGAATCGAAGGTTCAATCATAAATGCATTGGTCGATCGAATGTCACTACCATCGCTTAAATTCAATTTGAAAAAAAAAGAACGAAAAATATTAGCACAATGAATTAAATCCGGCATCCTTCTTAAGGTCGAGCATCACTTCGCGAATTATCATCAATTTTCGAGAAAAAACAAAAAAAAACATTTCTTTTTTTTCTTTGTCTTTGATTTTCAAATTCTTTCAACGAATGATTCAAGATCAAAAATATTTTACAAAATCAAATTAAATTTAAAATTCTTCAACAACAACTGATGTTTTAGATGTGTATACGTGTGTTTAGATTCCATTTTAATAATCGGAGAAATAGATATTGACTCTCATTGAATTTAATCATTGTTTAAAATTTCTACTATAAACTGCTTGTTACTACAAGATAGACTTCGATCTCATTGCGTTTATGTAAGATTGTTTTTTTCTTTACATATTGCCAATCTATTTGAATGAAAAAGTTTGATAATTCTATTTTTCTACAAATTTCAATACGAAAACAGGTCGAAAGGCAACAAAAAAATGAACAAAACATAACCTGTTGTTGAAAAACTTCATGTTAAGAAAACGCGTTCGATTTTCGTTCGATTCTAAATAATAGCTAAAAGTACAAAAGGAAAGAAGAAATATTCTCAATCAATGTGTTGAATGGAAGAAACTTCAATAGAAAATATCTCTCGATAAATCAACATAAAACTCAATCTTTCATTCAATTGATCATTTTATTTGTAGTTAAACGATATCGAAAATCGGTTGAATTCGTGATAACACACAAAAATTATCTAAACAGCATTCAATGAATACGATGGAAATCTCTGTTCGAATACATACTGTTCCCAACTACTAACTGAAATAGATGAATAGCTTTTTTTTTAAATCAGAACAACTTCTTGAAATTCCAGCTAACTAGTCTGAATAAACACATTGAGCAATTAGTCGCAGCAGAACTATAGTTCTCCCAACCACTCGGATTGATTATGAAATACGATGTTGAAAATATAGGTACAGATGATGATCTTAAACATATGCGAATAGAAAATGAGCAATTAAATTCATGTTTTCAAACATTTGAACAAGATAATCTGCGCATTTCCTTTCATAGCAATAAACAATGATTTTTATTCAAATAAAAAATCAATAGTATATAAGTAATCAATCAATTTTCAAACGAGGATGATTAATAAAAGAAGCTAACAGTTAAATGAAGCTTTCGACAAGACGAAAAAAAAACAAATCAAATAATAAGTAAATCCTAATCAAGAAAAAAAAATCAACGTTCGTGAACGAATATAATTCACTATCAAATACCAGGTCAGGTACATCATGAATGACTTGCTTGAGTATCTATTCATTTCCAGGTGTTTCTTCATCTTCATTTTTGTCGATAATTTCACTTATGTTGTCGAAGATCATACTAAAAAAATCATTCATTTTCTGTTAAGAAAGAAGAAAAATTATGTACCCTTGACGAATAGCATCATAAGTTGCTTTACGAAGTTCACCAATCTGAAAAGAATAAATGAATGTTATAGTAGTTAATTAGAATTCGATACTAACTCGTGCCACAGATAAAACAAGTTCACCATCGCTTTCAAACAATGTTACATTGTTGGAACAACCCGAACTTCCAGAAGCTTGTGTGAGAAATTCATCCAGAGTTGGAACCGGTCCGGCCGGACCGGACAAGACCGGATGAAAAATTGAACCGGCCGGACAAAACCAGATTTTTGCCAGTTTAGGATATTAAATTCATAGCTGTATTTCAAAGTTTTTTTCTAATGAAAACAGCTTTTATTCACTCTTTTTTTGTGATTGGAAATATTATATCAACGATTAACGAAAATTCTTGATAAAAAATGAATATAATATATGTAAAGGAGATTCGGAGAATTCATGTGCACACTTTCTTTTGATGATGATTAGAAACGACCGCTTTTGATTGTAATTGGATTATAAGATCAATGGGACAAAGATTGAACAGGTGAAAGAAAAAGAAAAGAAAAAAAAGAATACATATGCACTTTTTCTTTTTTATTATTGAGAAGCACAATACTCACAATCAACTTAAACTTATTCACTACATTTTACGTCACACGTTTACATTAATAACGTCAATGATCAATTCGAATCATCTTCAAGCCGGTCAAATTCAGCGGAAATTACAATCGAAACAATTTATTTTGATTAAAAATGAAAAAAACGTAAAACACGTTTCTCAAGGAGGCAGAAAACATTTATCTTATATCGTGTCACTCATTATGTTGAAAGTTTAGATACTATTCTCTTAACAAGCAAACTATGTTATGAGTTTATAAATTTGCCGGATTTTCACCAGTTTGATGTGGAAAATGAACCGGCTGGATTCCGGCCGGACCATACCGGACAAGTTTTGATGATAACCGGACCGGACCGGACGGAAAAAGTTGGTCCGGTTCCAACTCTGAATTCATCGAATTGAGCATTGCTCTTAAAAGAAGCTATTTATATTGAAAGTGACAGATATAATAGTTACCAAAGTTATTTTGAAACGATTACATAGCAAAGCTATGAGCTTTTGAACGAATTTAATATTCGTGAACGTAAATCCCCAATCTAAAAGAAACAGAATCAATAATGTCGTAGCTATTGATATTATACTAACGCGAGTGATTGCAGCTGCCAACTGGTCATCCGTGTCGAACTACACCTCGTTGTTCAGGTCATCAGCTGAGCCTGATGCCTTGAGGGTGTGATTGATAAAACCAATTGCAGGGTGATCAATACGATAGTCGTGACGGTACAAACCGATAGCGTATGCGACCATTTTATGAGCGGGCTAATTCTATCTAGCATATTGATAATGTAACTGTAGACGACGGATGCAAAGTAATAATAAGAGTAATTCTTGTATTTTACATAAGCGAAGTTCTTTGTGGCGCTTTTTGCTTCCTAAATGAAAGAAAAGATGAGTTATTTCGTAATTTAATTTTGCATTTACAGTTCGGATTACCGGGATTTTTTATATACACCTGGTAACGACTCACTAGAATAATATAGTACGTGGCACAAATGAAATTAATCCATTTTTTTATGAATGGTTGCTTAAGCTTTACTCTTGATGATGCTGACGATATATGTAATGAATAAGAGAACATCTTATTTGCTTGATTGCAGCGTTAATAAGCGTTGTAATACCATTCTCTCCTCTTCTTTGAAAAATAACGTCATGAATTATTTCGCAGTTTGTTGTGCGATTTTCGCTTTCACGATTGCAATCGTTCTCCAATAATCCTTTATGCGTAACAACAATGCAGGAATAAAAACAGAAAAAGTAAAATACATGACGCCTTATTTACTTATGGTAGTCGATATTGTACGAGCATTAATGTATTTCTTATTTCTGTATCTTTACCAAAACCGCAGGCTTAATCCGCTCTTCATGTACTAAATAGATAAGAGAAAATTTATAGATGTACTTTCTCTTTTATATGATAGTGATAAAATTATAGATAGAGAAAAATAGATTTTTTTTGTTATTTTCTCTCTATATTTTTGCATCGAAAAACAAGAAATTAATTTTAACAAATGAGTCAAATGAAATGTTCGAGATATATAACAACAATTCTATGGTAACTTTTCACCTGATGATATTTGCAAAATTACATTTTCCGTTGCCGCAAACCTGCAGCACCAACCATATTTATTCTCTTGAGTTACATTGGAGGTTCGACATAAATGCATAAGTCGATCGATGTCACTACTATCGCTTAAATTTCATTGGAAAACGAACGATTGTCAAAAGGAGAAGAAGAAAAAAAGATATGAATACGATGATTTCGTAAACGATGAATTAAATCAATAAAAGAATTATTTAAAACTAAAAACCAAATCCTTTACAAATGAGTATTTCATCATCAACAGAATCGAATTGGAATTCAACTAAAAAACACACACTTCTATCCAATAGCGAATACACATCGCCAACAAAACGTTCGCGTCCTTCACTATCACAACGTTTAGGTCTAACAGATGAATCCGATCAATCCGATGGCGAACCTTACAGTCCATCCGATGACAATCTACACGAAAGTCAACAACGAATCATTCGACAACCACAAGCATCACTTCGAGAGTCAACCTTGATTACTTCGAGTCAACCAGCAAAACACATTCTCGAATTACTTAAAGACGATGATGAAGAAGATGAAGACGACGACAATGAAGCCTACAGTCCCTCACAATTAGATCCAGCAACCATGGACGAAGTCAGTCATCAGTTGAAATCAGTTAGTGAACCTCTACCAATAATTCCTGCGAGTTATGTTCCACCACCAACATCAGCTCACACTCATCAGCACGATAGTGATTATCACGAGAAAAAGAAAGCCAAGTAAAAACTCTTTTTTGATTTGCCAAATTGAAATGAGAACTCCGTTTGTTTTTGCAAGTGAAACTTCCGTTAGTACAAATTGTCGAATAATTCCAATTCACGGCGATAGTACGGGTGTTGATCCACGGTTTCGTATTTATTCAGCACGTTTGCGTTTAAAAATTCGGCAATTAGTTCTCGAACGTCTTTCAACGAATGATCCCATCGATCGAAATGAAATTATCGAAGAACTCGATCATCTTGTTGAGTCACATGGTCGACGACTTTATTGGTATCGAGTCATTTGTTTCCTTCAAAACATTTCATTGACAAATAATACGCCTAAACAAGTACATTATTATCTCAAAGAAGTATCGAAATTACTTGTTCTAACACCAAATCTATCTCGAATATTGAAAATCAAACAGAAATATCCGAAAACAATACCAACTGATACAATCAACGAGCAAATTCTAACTGATCCAAGATCGAAAACGTTTTCCAACGATCAAATTCAACTTCAACTTCTTAAATACAAATAAAAATATTCACATTTGCGCTCTTTAGGGTGTGTGTGTGTGTCTATGCTTAGCTTATGTTTTTCAATAACAGAAAAAGAGAAATAAAAAACGCCAATATTCTTCTTATTTATCCAGACTTTGGATACTCAGTAAACTACTTAACACGTCTAGTGTATTTGACTTAAAAAACTTAAGAACATGACTGTTGGATTTTCATTATATAAAATCTTACATTTGACATTATTGACATGTATGTCGCTGTTACAGTGTAATGTCCTTTTCATACATCCCGCTCAACATTCTTTCTCTTCCTCTTTTTCTCACTTCATCCGAAGATACACTCTTACAGTCGCTTTATATTATCGATATCGTTCGAAGGTGCTCATAGGTTCGATTGTTTTTTTTTGGTTAAAAATACTAAAAGTAATTGTATTTATCAAATCGATATTTTAATGTTGATTCGATCAAGCGTATCGAATTGATTTTAATGATCAATTAAAACTAAATGGTTGCAATTACATTGCCTTCTTCTCGTAAGTTAATAATTTCGGGAAAGAAAAGAAAAAATGTGCCGATATTTAATAGGATTTTGATTGTTTCTCTTCTGTTTTTTTTTTGACTAAACGTGAAAGATCTTTGTTTGAGTTAGAAGAACGGAGAAGAAGAGAAAACGGCGCCCGAGAAGGAGAAAGAAAAAAAAAGTAGAAGCTTATTAAGAATTTTAATGACAAGAAAAGAAGAAGAAAAAAAAGAAATGTTGTGTTTCCTTTGGCCTGTTCGTTGTATAGGTGATGGCGACGAGTGAAGCTCGATAGAAGTCAGAGTTTGTACTTTTTTTCTTCCATTGAGTACCAGAAACGGTTGAAATTAGAATCGAAGTTAAATCTAAAACAGAAGATTTGTTTTGATTTTGTGCAAATAGCCCAGAGAGAGAGAGAGAGAGAGAAAATGCTCGATGAAGAAGAAATATTCATTCTGTTTTAGTTTTTATTTGCATAATAATACTAATAATTATGTATTTTCGACCTGTTCGATTATTAAAAATATTATTTGTTATTGTTTGTTTTATTCTTCTTATTTATCAATTAAAAATCTTCTTAATTAACAAATCACAACCGCCGAAATTCAAATTCGTTCGACAAGACGCTTTGCCAACGGTTTATAAAAAGTTCGATGGTGATATCGAAGAATATTCGTATAAACTCGAACCATTCCACTTAAAACTACCGAATTTCTCGGATGATGAAGCACGAAATTGGTTCTACAGTTCGAGTTATTATAAATTTCACTCGAAAAATTGTCCCGATGGAACATGCGAAGAGAAAGGCGTGTTTTTCAATGACACAAAAGAACATTTATCTGTCAGTGTTTTTCTTGTTAAAAATGGCCTTTATTTAAACGATGATTGCGGATATAACTATGGCGCCAATGAAATTCGTCGAATATTTCAAAATGTTGGCGAAACATCGACGATCTACGACAAAGCTATTCTCTATCCCGTGCCTGACGGTTGGAGTTTTCAACATTTTCTCGATGGTATCGGCCCGAAATTAGCTCATTCGAGATCGTATTTAGATAAATATCCTGATGCTAAAGTGATTATCCTTAAAGGAATGAGATTCGATCGATCGGTTCGAGAGATTTGGGAAATGCTCGGTGTTAAAGATTCCGAACGAATTGTTCATTATAATCCTCATGTGAGATTGGGCGCTCGACTTCTAATAAATCCATGTCGAACGCCTGGGATTCATCCTCGTCTTTGGCAAGACGCTCGACAAATGTACTGGTCGATATCAGGTGTCGAAGAGCCATCATCAACACAACGAAACTTGATTTACATTCAACGAACATCGACAAACGCGATGAATGGCGCTCGATTGATTGTCAATGAAGAACCGTTTATCAAGATTTTAACAGCGTTTGCTGCGAGACATTCGTTGACTTATGTTCAATATGATCATTCGAAAGACAACGATCACATTCGAAAACGGATTCAATTGTTTCGACGAGCGAAAGTGATCATCGGCGTGCACAGCGGAGCGTTGTCGAACATGAATTTCTCTCCTTCGGACACGACCGTCGTCGAAATTATGCCTTATAGAGCAGATTCAAGTTCGCTGCCAATGACTTGCTCGATGTTCAAGCCCGAGGATATCAAAGCTTGTGCGGGTTATATTCTTTACACACAAGCTCGATTACTCAATCAGTCCTATTGGATTTTGCCGACGGTTGTGAATTCCGAAAGCAACATGAATGTCGATCTCAATCGAGTTCAGAAATTAATGGATCAAATATTGTGAAAAATATGCATTTCTTTTTTGTTTATCGAATAAAGTTATCTTTTATTGACATGATAATCAAATGAATTTCGTTGCAAGCTGCGATGGCCGAGTGGTTAAGGCGTCTGACTCGAAATCAGATGGGTTCTCCCGCGTAGGTTCGAATCCTACTCGCAGCGCCACCTTTTTTTCTCTCTCGATCAAGGTCTCGCTGACATAGATGTCGCTGATTTCTGTTCTCTCTCTCTCTCTTTTTTTTTGATCAAAAAAGAGGTCTCTCCGGAGTAATGCCATCGAGCATGGCTCATTGAATTGAAGAAAGGGATTATTTGCGCGTACATCTAGTTCTAAAAATGGCAACAATGAGAACGAGTATGGATGGGGTTGGTTTGAATACGAGTGGAACGGGTGGCGAAGTCGAAATCGTCAAAGCTTTGTCGAGTATACAGATACGAAATGAACAATTTCGACAGTTGTACGAACAGTTGAAACAAGAATATGGCACGTTGTCGGAAGCATATGCCGATTGTCAACGAACTTTAGAGAAATCCACCGAAGATAATCGACAAATGCAAGAGAAATTCAAGAATCTACTCGATAAATTACAATTGGAAAATCGAAAGAAAACTTCGCAAATCGAAGAAATGAAAACTCAAGTTCGTTTTGAACTGTTTTTTTAAAATTTTCCATATTCTCTAACTTTTCATTTTGATTTAGTTATTAGACAATAGTAAAATCGATCAAATCCGCGATCGTTTAGCTTCAGAAATCGAAGGTCCATACAAACTCATTCTCTCTCAACTCGGCAGTCAACTCGAACAGACCAAAGCCGAACTAAACAAAGTTCGTTTCGAACTCACAGCTCGAGTTAAAGAACACGCCTCGGAAATCTCTCAACGAGATCAAATTGCCAATGAAATTCAATTGAAAACCGACAAAGAACTCGCTGCTCTGAAAAAAGAACGCGATCTTCTTCAACAACACATCCGACAAGAACATCAAAAAGACTCGAATATCGATCAGAATCGTTCGAGAGAGACAAATCAATACAAAGCTCGCATCGAACAGTATCTCGACGAGTTAAACGAAGCACGAGAACTCAAACTTCATGCCGAACAAATCGCCGCGGCTGCTCAACGCGAACTTCTCAAAGAACGATCGGTTCTGAAAACGAATTCTTCGCTTATCGAAGTTCGTTTTTTGTTTTGTCGACAAAAAATCTTTTCGAATTTGAAGTTTTAGAACGAACGCGATTCATTGAAACAACAATTGAACACAACTCATCAAGAATTAGCATCAACGAGCGAACAATTAGCCGCTGTCAATCGGCAATTGCACGAACGAGACCTTCGTTTAGCTCAAATCAATTCCGAATACGAAAATCTTCAACATCGATTCAAACTCGAAGTTGCCAATCATAAAATCGAACTCGCCAAAGCTCAACGAGATCAATTAGAAAAACAGGAGCAATTGAACACAAATGTTCAAGGTTTTACGCCTCTTTTTTTCTTTTTCTCTCAAATCGTCTCTCTTTAGAACTCCAAGAAAAACTCGCTCTGCTCTCTGCTGATAAAGCTAAATTACAGCTAAGCATTCAAGAGAAAGAACATCAATTTCTAGCCAATCTTCAGGCAGCACGAGAGGAGGAATGGAACAAAATCAGCGAGTTGACAAATGAAAAACTTGATTTCGAAGCTGAGTTTAATATTTTGAAAAAGACTCAAGACGAACGACAACGACAATTCGATCTCGAACGTGATCGGTTGTACGAGCAAATCAAAGGACTTGAAAAGACTCGGGACGATCTCGCCAAAGACAATACACAGTTGAATAGTACAATTAAACATTTGAACGATTGTCAAAATGAATTCGAACGTGAGAAAGACAAAAATCGAGAACTTTATAAGAAATGTATTCAACTTGAAAGTCAACTTTCATCGACAAATGGAATCGAAGTAAATAAATAATCAAGGAAATTCAATTTCATTTTTTCTATGTTTTCGTTTTTTTCAGCAAGAATTAACTGAAATTAATATAAAATTGAAAAATGAATTGAGTCAATTGATGAATGAAACACAAACGAGTAAACATGAAGCTCAACAAATCAGTAATCAATGTACGACAACAATTGACAATGCTCGACGAGCGTTTTTCAATGAACGAAAGGAAATGGAGAATAAAATCGAACATCTTGTCGAACAGCTGAAGAAATCCAAAGCAAAACTCGTCGAATTACAACGAGAAAAAAAAGAATATCGATCGAAATATCATAATTTTTCGCAGAAATTAGTTGAAAAAAGTCAATTAATCGAAGCAAAACTCAATGAAATCAAACAAAAAGAATTAAGTTTACAGTAAAATAACAAATTTTTGCCTTTTGCTAATCGTTCAATTCGATGGTTTCCTTTCGCAGAAATGTCGTTAGTCTACAAACACATAACAAAGTCAAACGACAACTCGCACAATTACTGAAGAAACACGCACAATTTCAAACTGTTCTCGATACAAATACGACGAATCAATCAACAGGACAACCAGTCGAAGTAAAACCAAAGACGAATCTTTATTCATTAGAAAAGAAAATCGATTGTTTATTTAGGACAATTGTGATATTAGTTTAATGTTATCACGTCTTGATCGATTGTCACATGAACAAAACAATCAATTAAATGACTTTGTTCCAAGTGAGTGATTTTCTAAAGCTATTCCTTAATAACTGTGTTTTTCTATTTTAATTATTTTAGCAAAAGAATCTTCTTCGCCAGACAAACGGAAAATGAATTATTTCGAAGAAGATCTTTATTAAATATGAAGGATCTTATTCTTCATTCGTTTAATTAGACTATTTTATTAATCGACAGATATTCTGCTTGTTTGTTTGTGCTGTTCTCTCTATCGCCCAGTGTTATGAATATGTTTAGATAGATCATCATTATTTAAGATTAGGTCAAGTGTTGTTTTTTCTTCGATTGGGCTTGTTCTTGTAAACTTCTTTATAAATTTATGATTAATAATAAATAGTTTATCTCATTTCAATTTCATAAATCAATGTTCTATTAGATTTCATCTCACACAATATTTGTAGTTTATTATCAACAAAAATTATATCTATCCTATTGCAACTGAATTTTTATTCTTCATACTTTGGTGACGTTGTTACCACTCGAGTTGACATACGAAATTTGTCTCATATTATCTATTATTCAATTTTTTTAATACCGAAAACAAATTGCAATAGAATCATTATTCAATCTCTATTTTAGTTTAAACTATGCTAGATAATGACAAAATCTTAGATATTTAAAGCATGACTAGATGTCAAATACAGGATGCGTACATATAAGTATAAAAATGGCAAAATATATATTTCTGTTTTCTCTTAATAATGAATTTTAATAAATCATTAGATCATTATTAGAAGAAAAGACTTATATATAATGATCATAAGTACCAATAGAAAAAGATGTACACAAAAGAACTCCGTAGAACAAAAGAAAACAGTTATGATATAACAGATAGAGATATAAAGATATTATGAACATAACATAAATTCATTGACTTTTATTTTCTTGACTTTGATCAGACAATTTTCGTTTCAACGATAGTTCATTTGTTTCACTCATTGCAGCAGTTGTATGCATGTTCATACTATTGTTTAAATTTATATCATTAAGAAGATTCAATGAATCAGCAGACAAATAAACAACATTTGTAGCGAATTCATATTCAATATTTGGCAATGCGATTTTGTAGAATGTAGCTAAATTAGAACAAAAGAGAAATAATCAAGTCAGAACTTAAACAACTTACCAAGAGCTAAAGCGTCAGATCGACTGAAATGATCATCACTAAGATCTGGAATTGGTAATTTATTATCTTCATAGATATGACCAGCATTATGAACCATTTCCGACAGTGTATGGTAAAGATTTATGAACGATTTCTATAATAAAAAGAAAATTTGTCGGTATTAATTTCATACAGAATGTTTCAAGGAACACTAGTTATTGGCTAGTATTTACTTCAATATTTTCGACTTTCTCCGTAAATGAACCAAACTTCGGATGTGTCAAACTCGCTACTAAATCAGTCGGCTTTAATTTTCGCCACAAATCTTTTAACACGTCGTTTGTGGGAACGAAATTCTTATTATTTGAAACTTGATAATTCCATTTGATGTAGCAATTTAGATTATTTTGTTCCACTTCCGTCAGTTTGGTCCAAAATGATCTTGTTTTCGCTTCTCGTATTAATTCGATTATTGTTTTATTATCCTGTTAAAAGAAAACATTTAGTTTTGATCAGAATGCAATTACGACCGATCACTCACCCTCAAGTTTCTCTTCAGACGAAATCTGTGCATAAGCTTTTCGACAGATGAATAAATACTATGCGCATATTCCCGAGCTGTCATTTCGACGATTGTGCGTGCAATGGTATGTGATGCAGCTTTCATGAACATGTTATAACATTTTATTAGTGCGCTTATCGATTCTTTTGTCTTAACCAGTTGATCAGAAAGATCGATACGTTCTCTGAGTGTCTTGATTAAGTCATTGTTTTTTTCATTGATTACTGAATTTTTTTCATCGATTGTTGAACTGAGCGAAAAACAAATGTCGAACACTTGATTTTCCAATTGTTGAAGAAAAGCATTTGTATCAGCTGGTGATGATGATGGGTTCAAAAGAAAATTATGAATGCTTTTTCGAATGTCAGCATAGCTTTGCATTTCTTTCGAATATAGAATGCAAAATGGAAACAATCGTGTGATAATTATTTATCTATTGCGTGTGCTTTGTTTGCTTGTTCTTTCTTTCGGTTTTAACAAATTGTATCAGACAACGAAAAAGAAGAAAAAGATGTAATTGTCAGTGATTGGCCACAAATGTATGGATTCGTTTTGGCGTCGACAGCTCGTTCGTTTGGTAACACAAAAGAGTAAAAAGGAAAATACATACACGTTCAACCAATTGGGATTTCGATAATAAATAATTTAATTTGAATACAAATAAAAATTAAAGTGAAAATAAAATGCAATAAAAAAAAGATGTTAGTAGAAAAATCCATCGTTTTCAAGCTTTTTTCAGACGAATTGTCGATTATCATCATCATCAAGAACTATGACTAGCTTTCAAACGTTTGTCCATCTACATTGCTTTCTTTTATTTCAGTAAAAATGATTCGTCTATTAGAGGCATCTAGCGTCTTGTTTCTCGTTTGTCGAGCTAACTGAATCATCGTCACACACACACAGATGTGATGTGTAATAGAGAAAAAAAGTAAATTTTGATCTATCTTTGAATATAAACTGCATATGTCCGGTGAATTTCTATTTGAATTAATTGAAAAAGCTCAATGGTCATTTGAAAGAAAACTTCGTCGAAAAGAAAATGAACAATCATGGACGTTAATCAAGAGTAAATTCTGATTGATTCGTCAGTTTTGATCCGTTTCATTTGATTTGATTTTCTTAGTTTTAAATAAATGGTTTAGTTCGTCAATAAGATTATCTCAAAATGCACAACAATTTCTCGAGCAAATCGGCGGAAAAACAACGCCGATCTCGCTTCATCTTCCGTATGTGTTCCTCTAAAGCTAAATCCCAAATCGAACAACGAATCTTTTCAATTTCTAGATCCAATCGTTTAGCTCTAGTTACCAATCATACAATTTGCATTATTTCTCTGAATACATCCGAAATTCTAATCGAAATTTCACTCGATCTCATCCGTTCCGATGAGTATAACTCGCTCAATTGTTTAACTTGGTCAAACAATGGCAAACTATTAGCCTACGGACATTGGTCAGGAATAGTTTGTGTTTATTCAACGAATGATGGACAACTTCTACATGAATTACAATCGAAAACTTTGCTCAAAGACGAAGATTCGTTTGTTAAAATCTGGTTTTCCGGCAGTGACGCCTCGCAATTCATCGATCTCTTGTGTTTAAAACGAACAGGCGAACTACTTCGGTACGTGATGAGTCGCGACGACATCGCCTCATGTGCCGAAGAGAAATTCGACTTTCGTTTGACTTGTGCAAGTGTTGATTCAGATCAGAATCTGATCTATCTCGTTCCGTTCGAACGCAAATCGATTTTCGTCTACAAAATCGTCGATACAAATCCATCGATCATGAAAATCAAGGAAATGATCGATGATGAACAACAAATTTTCATTTCCAAACTCGTGATTTCAATCGATCAGAAGCATTTAGTCGCTTGTCTATCGAATCAATCGATAGTTCTCTATGAAAATTCGGATTACTTCCGTTGTTTATCAACTGTCAAACTGCCCGAAACGAGAAGTTCGATTTGCGATTTCGAGTATTGGGACGATAAAACTCTGCTAGTTTTCTACTCGGACGGTTCGATCAGCTTTCACGAGGGCAAAGAAACTCTCGAAGAATATCGATTCGAACCGAATCAACTGCATTCATATCCACATTTATGTTCTCGAACATCGAACGAACTGTTTCTCATCGATACTCAAACGACTTCAACCGAAGAAAACGACGAAGAAAACACGACGATCGCCGGTCGGTTCGTTCGTTCGTGGAAAGACTCGACGGAATCAGTCGCCGAACGATTGCTTCTCTTCGAACACACGGATCCCGATCGTTTAATCGAAAATCTGATCTCAACCGGCGATTACGGCGAAGCACTTCGCGTGTGTAAAGTTTTCAATCGAAACGATTTGTCCGATCGAATTCACGAGATCGAAGTTCGTTCGTCTTCATCGCAAATCAAATCTCGTTTGACACGAATTCAATCGCGTCTGCACGTCATGCAACTGTGCACGTCGATTCTCTACGCGACATTCGACGAGCAACTTCAATTGATTCAATTCGGTCTCGATTACGGCACACGAGAGGAATATTTTCAAAAATTATCCTCGTCCGAAGAGATTTTTCATCGGTCGATTCACGACGAGAAGTCGAACTCGATCGTTCATCACGAAAAACAAACATCGCTACTCAATTATTCACAAAAACAAGTTCTCTTCTATCGAAAGAAGCTCTTGGACGACAAACGAAAGTTATTTCTCTACGAAGATTTTATTCAAAAATGTAAAATGTTCGGCGAGTATCACGAGAAGATCTTCGAGCGATTTCGCTCGTGGGATTACAAGCAAATCGCGTTGCGTTGCGCGAGAGAAGGTTTTATCAACGGTCTTCGACTTGTTCTCGATCGATCGGTGCCCAGTCTCTCGTCGATCGACGTTCTGCTCGTTCTCAGCGAGATTCCCGAGAGTATTTCGTTGAGTGAATACGAAGATTTGATACCGAAACCATCGATTGAACCGGTTCGACGCGCAGAAAACGATTGGAGTGAAAAATATTTGTCGCCAATCGAAGAATTCGAAAGCGATTCGAACCGAGAAGTGTTCGTTCGTTGGTTCGACGAACGAATTCACTCGTTCGAAGCGTTTGGCTTCGTTGAAAACGCGTTTCAACTGTCGAAATACGCCGATGATGACGAACAATTTCGAGACTTGAAAAAGTCGATTGCGATGGAATTTTATTTGAATAAAATCTCGGAGAATGATTTGACGCTGAAACAGATCGAGCAAATGTCGGACAAGGATTTGATTGATTTGCTTTTTCAATTTTCAACCGACGGAAATCAAGATGAAATCGACAAACGAGTTCAACACGTTCTCATTCCGATTCTCGGTCTGCTCGAGCAATCGAAAGAACTTATTCGGGCGAATTTAATCGAGAAATTACAATCGAATTTCAACATCTATCCGATTGTTCGTTCGGTGAAAAGCAAATCGATCTATCAATCGAAGGAATTCGATGAATTAGTTCGAAGTTTGATCTTGAATATCAATTCACCAGCTCAAATCTCCATCGGACAGAAATGTTTAACATTAATCAGCAATAAACAAGACTTGGAATTCGTTCTCGAATCATGTCGAATCTTTCTCAAATGGTCAGTTCAAATGATTCCCTCGGAGATGATGCGGATATTCGAGTCCGAAGAAGCGCTTGTAAACGCAATCGTTCTGCTTATTCAATCGGCGATTCGAGAAGATCGAAGAACGAAAATGACAATCGCCACTGGCGATGAGCTGTATCACGATATCGAGCAGATTTCTAGTCAATATTTATCTTCAGAAAGTCTTTCAAATGTAATTACGAAACAATTTGGATTTTTTTTCTTTTGTTGAATTTAGAATTTGTTTTTAGTTGTTTGTTTCGTGTTTGTTGAAATCGGACCGAATCGAATGCTTTCAAATCGTTCGATCTTATGCATCGCATCTGCCAGTGCCAGTGATCCTTCAAGCGGCGAATGAGTACATCGATTCGGCGAGAAATGCCGATGACAAAAGCATTCGACTGGCTGAGTAATTCGAAAGTTGAACAACGATTTTCGAATCGCAAATTTCTGTGTGTTTAGACAATGTTTGGAATTGATTCACGATCAATCGTTGGTTGTCAATGAACTCAATCTCATCAAATCCCAGAAAATCTGCGATTTTTTTCAATATTCCATCACGCCATTAGAAAGTACCGAGTTTTCGAAACGAATTTCGATTGATTTTTATTGAATAAACTAGTCCGTCGACATCCAAATCCCATGCAAATCATCCCAGCTATCCTCAATTCCAAGCCACAGGCTTATAAAAATCGAGGCAAACTGATCTCTCTCGCTGCACATCTGCAAACAGGCAACGAATATCAATGCATGCTCTACATAGCCGAACATTGTCTTAAAATCAATGATTTGAAAACGTGCGGAGAGATTTGTTCGATTTTAATTGAACATAATTACGGACGAGCGTGGAAATGTTCGTGGAATTTAGTGAAAATGAATCCAATGGAAATGAATGCCAACATTGCGGCGTTTATTTGTCGACATTGTGATGAAATTTTGTTGGATGAAATTTTGAAAACATCGAGACAACTTCGAGATCAATTGATCATCGATGAATTTCAATTTGTTTCGACGAAATCTTTTCATACAAATCCGTTCTATGATCGAACCTATTCGAAAGAGAATCAATTCGAACAGCTTTCTCTTCTCAAATCTCCGCCAATCGACGAAAAATGTGCAATCAAATATGTGAATATCGATACACCTCTTTTCATCATGATTTATTTATCTTCAAATACGCAAATCAATTCAGATATTCCAATAAAAAAAGACAATGAATACGCTTTTCAATTGTCCATCTACTGTCAATCATTGAAACGTTGTTCACCGCCTCGAAATCTGCTCGCCGTTCCGTCGTCGCTCGTCGACAAGAATCTTTTGGAGAAGAACGAGAATTTCACTCGTCTCGTCGAAGATCGACAATATTCGAAACTCAATCAATTAGACGCATCGATCGATCTCGATCGGTTCAAACACGACGATGAATACCGTCGTTTGACCATTCTCGGTCTGTTCATGGTCGACGAACCAGCTCGAGATTACGCCGAACAATTAGCTATTAAATACAACATCTCCATCGATGAATGCCATCATACGTACATCGAACATCTCCTCACCAATTCATCGTTGTCATTGAACGAAATTCGTAAAAAAGTCAAACCTTTTCTGCTCAACGAACGAATCAAGAAGAATCGACAGGTCAAATTGGATCTTGTCAAACGTTTGCATTCGAATGTGCTGCCGTTGATCAACGGCAACGATCTCGAACGTTTGAAATTATTCTACGATATGAAAAAATCCCTTGGCGATTCCACACACGCACAAAAACATATTCAAGCCATTCAACAGCTCGTTCAAATCCTCGACACTGGTAAATTGAACACACTCGTTCCTCCGTCGAATTCTGTTGTTTTCATCGTTTATTTAGACTTTGACTACAAACTGTTTCTCTCATCGCCGGAGATTTTCATTGAAAAATACTCGGACGATTCGAATATCTTGAATATTGGCCTTGCACTCGATCAAATCAAAGTTAATTCATCGAAAATCATTGCGTCAAGTTGGATCTACGCTTGTTATCTACGAGCCAATCCTCGATCGACATTGATTTTCGATTTATTAAATCGAATCACTGAACCTGAACAATTCTCATCGATAATCGCGGAATTAATTTCACTACACGATGAACTTTCGATAAAACAACGTTTGGAAATTCTTCAATTTGCATCGAATGAATTCGACGAACAACTGAAACGTTTGCAGATTTTGTCGAAACTTTCAACGATCTACACGGAAAACGAAATCAATCAGCTCGATCTCTGTCAAACAACTGAAAGACAAGAAGAAATACTCGCTAATTTATTAAATAAATATCAACAATTGAATTCAATTATTTATTTGAAAACCAATCTTTTCCCTCAAATTTCTATTCATCGAATTCTAAAGTTAACTATCGAAAATCTCAAGTAAATCGGCCGATTCGAATCGAATATTTTCGTATGATTTTTTCTTTCGAAGAGCAAACGACGAAGATCGATTGGATAGATTATTCGAAAATCTCTCGTTTGATGAATTCGATCAAAAGGAGTTATTCGTTTGTTTGCAACAACTCTGTCGATCGGAGCAAATCGATCGACGAATTCGATTTAAAATCATCGATAAACTCGATAAAGTAAAAACGATTTCAATTGATTGTCTCATTTTGTTGTTGTGGCGATTAGATGTTTGATAAGCAAGGTCTTCAGTCGGACGATCTTCTATTGTTCGAACAGTATCGTCTCTCGAATTTACTTTCGTCATTTGATGAAAATGAATTCGAATTGCAGAGCGATTCGAATGAGAAACGTTGTGAATTATTCGTCAAATATCTCGAACGAGCCGAGAGAATGATTCATTTTGAATCGTTGATTCAAATTTTAAATAATCTCTGGTCAGAAGAACAACTCAAAGATATGAGAAGGTACAAATTTAGTTCGAATTTTTTTGTAAATAAACTCAAATCTTTTCGTAGTTCTCATGGTTTAACATTGAAAACTGAATTGATCCTGTCAATGATCGAGAAAAACAGCGAATGGAGACGAGTTTTAGCTGAAAATCTTCTCTCTTTCGATGAACAAGTAATTAATTACTCGAATTTTGATTTATTCAAAATCAAATCTTTGTTTTTTGATTCAAGGAAATCACGATGTTAATTGAATATCTATTGAAAACAGATCATCTCAAATCATTTGCTTATAAATTCTGGTTGATTTATCCGATTTCTTCATTGGCTGATTTACTTTTTCGTTCGTCGGACAATTTCGAATTGTCAATCGACGATGAATTCATTCGTTTATCTATTGAAAAAGCTCGTTTAACTGAAATCTTCGTTCGCAATTCGTCGTTATTTGATTTTTATCTCAATGCAAATCTTTCGATAGACGAAAAAACTTCGATGATAAATCAATTGCAAATCAACGACGAATTTCTTTTTCAACTTGCTCAGTTCTATTTGCATAAGGAGAACTATTCATCATTGATATCTTTTGGTCTTGTTATTGATACGATACAGAAATATTTTTTGAAATAAAACATATCTTACATTGAGTTTGTCATTTTAGATAAAATACAATTGAACAAACAAAATGGTTAACGGTAAATTGTTAAAAAAAAAGAGTCATCAAATTTGAGCTTTTTGTTTTTTGTTTGAAAAGCTTATTCATTCGATGGACTTATTGTCTTCGTTCTATTGACGATTTGTACGTGTGGTTATATGCGTCGAGTGCCGAAATTACGCGAGTGGTTCTTCTCGGAGAAGAAAGGCTTTGCTGGCATTTTTTACAAAGGTTTGCTTTTGAATCGATGGAAATAGATCTGTGATTTTGTGTATATTCTTTTCTTTTTTTGTTTGGTTAGCGTCGATTATTGGAACGAGATTATCGGCTTTTGTTGCAATCTCATGTGTGATCATGGCTTTTTGGCTTGTGTTCTTACGATAGACACGTTCTCTTCTCTTCTTAGTTTTTTTTCTTCTCTTTTATTAAAATAATAAAAAAAAACATACGCATTCGAACTTGATAGGTGTCGTTTCTAAGCAACAATCGATCAAAAATTAAAGAGCAAAACAAGAAAAGGATCGGTTTTTTTTTCTCATTATATTTTGAGAACGAAGGGAAGAATGTCTTCGGCGGCTTCGAAACAAATTCATGTCGAAACACCGTATGATAAATTCGATTTGAATGGATATACTTGTGAATTATCGGCAACAGCTTTCGTTCCGCCGAGACGAACACAAGAAAAACAACGAAATTTCTTCAATGCGCATCATGAAGTTGTTTTGACAATGTTTATTTTTTGTATAGGAAATTTGTTTTTCTGTCTCGTAGACAAAACCTTCGTCGATCTATGATTCAATCTTTCATATAAACTATGATTTTAATCCGAAAGCACATCGAGATGATCGACAACATTCGAAATTTATCGGTTTAGATCAAGCAAAAGAGGTTTTTCGTTTGTTGTTAAAGTTAAGAATTTGTTTACGAAACGAAATCTTTTAGGAAGAAGAAAAATCGTTTCCAAGTCGAGCATCATCGGAATACGGTCGTCGACATAATCACCCGGTTGATATCAGTGATCGATCACATGTTCGTATTGGTCATGTCAGAAATGAATTCTATAGAAATAACGGTGGCGTAGATCAAAAACCTATTCATTTATAATCGAGCTTTTCTTTTATTTTTCTATTCAAAAAATAAATATACAAGATACAAAAAAATCTTATCATAAGCATTCTGTATAATTTGTTTAGTAAGACAAACATCAACATGTTCAAAAACAAAATAAGGATTACTTGAATTGAATATAAGTGTATCTTTTATTTATGTTTATCAATCAAATCAATCAGATGAATCAGAGAAAAATCTAACTACAGTTTTTTAATCAATCTAATCAAGAAAAAACTACCATGAGCAAGTCTTATCGATACAACAGATGGTTTCACATCAATATCATCAAACAAAAAAAACAGAAAGTCTTCGAAAAACAAAAAAAAATCGAGTGTCATTTTGACCATGAGTACGCAACCTATTCCACATCCAAAACATCCTCCATATACTTCCATATCACCCTAAAGAATAGCATTAATATTTATTAATAGAACAAAGTTTTTTCAATACCCTGAACATAGTACCGGGTACGTTGCTACGCGCAACTCGTTGATCTAACAATTAAAAGAATGAAATCAATGTTTATCATTCAGCTCGATGATGATGATTACTCGAGCGATGGATGCAGCTAGTTCCTCGTTGGTTTCGAAGACAATATAATCGTTTGGACATCCAGCACTTCCTGATGCTTCGGTAATCCATAGCTCCAATTGATCATTGTTCTGAAAGAAAAAAACCTAACCGAGTAACAGTCGTGATAAATATCTACCAAATGAATGTTGCAGTTATTGATCAGAGCAATAATAACGTTGCGTATAAACGGTCGTGTTATTTTGACTTCATCAGGTTCGCATGGAGGTTCTTGTTGAAAAGCATAAAAAAGTCGTGCTTGATCGATTAAATTGCTGGTAAATCTTTTGACAAGCTTTTTTTCAGCCTAAAAAAGAATTATTTGCATGAATGACTTCGTAATTTTTTTGTTTTCACTTCATCAATAGCCATTTCTCTTTGTAGATATGATTTACGTGCACTCAACAAATATGAACGTTTCTGTTCAATAAGGAAGAGAAAGAAAACAATAGGAATAATTCGTCTATGATGACCGATAAGCGAAAGAAAACAATGCCGAAACTTCTGATAGGCTATTAAAAATGATGACTCTTTGTCGTCTCTTCTTTGAATACGTACCATTTTCGTCGATATTTCGAATGTGAAGAAATGTGAAATTCAAAGATATACATTCTTTTTATACTTCGAAAGACTTTCTATCACAAATTATAGATATAGAAGAGAATAAATTCTTTTCTTTATTTTTCTCTATTCATCCCTCTATCTTTTACACTGATTTCAGGCAAAGATTAACGTTGTTCAGACAAATCGAATTATTTTAGTTGATATTTTTAAATACATGACCTAGAATTCTAGTACTAAATGTAAAAGACGAAGATTCTTTAATCTTTTGTTTTATAAAAAAAACGATTGAAACCTAAGCTCGCATGCGTAATATGTTAACAATCATAGAAACATTTCGAAAGCTATAGTTAAAAAGCAAAATGGGATCATTATGAACACCCGAATATTTTCCATATGTTCGCATTATTCATGTCAAAAATGAATTCTACAGACACTTTTCTTTTATTTTTCTATTGAAAAAATCTCTTATTCAAATAGTCAATCTTTCGACTGGCACATAATGGTATGTGCATAGAATTCATCATCATTACTAATTTCTATCGAAATCGAACAAATCGGACATCTAACGTTTTGTTGATCTTGAACTAAAGATAAGACTTGATCGGATAAACGACGTTCCAGTGGAATTAATAGAATATCATATCGAGATAATTCGTAATTGCACAATGTTGGATGACATTGAGGTATTGTTTGAGTTTGAACATAAGTTTCCATTGAACGTTGAAGACAAGCTAGACAAAAAACATGTTCGAATGGACATGAACTTTTTCGATGTAATCGATCGTCAACATCAGTTTCACGACGACTAAAATCAAATTAGTTCTTAAGAGAAATTTTCATTGCTGACTGTATTTTTTTTACCAGGCAAAACATGTAACAGTTTGTTTGGTAAGACAAAAGTTTACATGTTCTTTCAATTCCGATATTTTGATTTGTTTCAAACACATAATACATTCTTTCATTGGTTCGTTGAACAAATCACCACAAGTGGTCGTAGTACGTGTATCTAGTAAAGATTCCGAACATCGTTCTATATGGTCTATATATTCGGATTCATCGATAGCAATCTTACAAACAGGACATTTTTTTGAAATTGAACTGATCTAAAGAAATATTTGATGTCTAAAATTTCTATTCAAAAGAAATTTCGTTTACGGTTAAAGGTGATACACGAGGTGTACTAAACATGTCATCTTGATCAAGATCTAACGGAGGACAAGTTTGTAAATGTTCATTAAATTGATCAAGTTCGATATTTTCATGGCAAAATTCACAGAATTTATATTCAATTATACATTGAACAAGTGATTTTCGAGTGTTAAATATCGAAGATGCTGTTGATGATGTACGTGATCTATAAGGATCGAAATTATTCATTTATCTGTTTGAAAAGTCTTTCTTTTTTTCCAACGTACGATAACAGAAACAAAAATTTTGATAACAATAACCTATGACAATATTGTGACAAAATGGAGATGTCGCATCCATACTGAATAACTAATAATAATATTTGCTTTGAATAAATATAATTGATCTAATTTATCGATTTGAAATCGATGGAAAATCTTCTCGAGTACATCGAAAGTGTGAGATAATATTTAATTGTAATATTGACCTCAACGTACAAGGTTGAGTTCGATTTAAATCGAAGTTAAAAAGTGACATTAGCAAACTGTCGAAAGCGACAAAGTTCATATTTAGTTCCACTGTTCGACAACATCCTTTATAAAACAGATTTTCAAAGTAGATTTCCACATGACACAAGTTCGAGTATAGAGAAGGTGGCTGACTACAGAAATCTACAGTTCCTAGCAAATTTAAAATTATATATGGTTTCCAATTTTATTTAATAATCGAGTCATAAAATGGTTACTGTACATATTTAACATTTGACTTATGTTTTGAAAAGCTCGTAAATGTACACATATAAGACCAAACTCGTCATATCGATAAACTTCAGTTGAACGAACAGTTATCTAGTTAAATCATGAATGATCCTATAAGAATTATATTTGTTTTTATCGGCTATTTTTCAAACGACAATATCTCCTGAACTAACACTTGTTTTAAAGAACAGATTTGAAGTCTCATGCATCACATTGTACCCTTTTTAGCAAGCTTTCAATTAATCTAAATGGATGTCTATTTGCTGTAAATGTCTGACAGGCTTAAAAGGAGGCAGATATGTTGAATGGAAGAAGAAGAAGAAAAATCAAGACTTTTTATATAACGAATTTATTTGAAAGCCAAAACTTTCGATGGTTCAACCATGATCATCAGTGTGGAATATAAATAAAGACAATCAAAATATACAAAATAAAAACGGAAAACACGAACAAAACGTAGCATTTTGACCTAATGATATAACTGTTGAATTATTACTCAAATCCTAAGATTATTTATTAATTAATTATTGCTTGAGCACTTTCTTAGGTAACTAGAAATATTTCTCTATCGATCTGACTTAACAACGAAAGATTTGGTTTTCAAATAAATTCTTTATATGAAAACCTTAATTCTCGCTCAAATCAACAAAAAGTATCTTGATTATTAATTAAATCCTAAGATTATTTATTAAGAAGAAGAATTTTTCATAGCAACAAAGCAAATGAAAAACAATAAGTTTGGGACTGCATAAATGTAGTCAGTCACCTTTAGAGAGAGAGAAATGTTCATATGATAGCTCGACTGATTCGAACAACGCACATTTTTATCTGAAATCGAAGTAAGAAATAGAGAAAGTAGTCAAAGAAAACAATTCGTTCTTTTATATCTATGGTCGTACGTATTATAGAATGGCTTGAGGGGTATAAAAGAGAACGTTAGCTTATAGATTTCACACATTTCACATTCTGGTGTATTCGGTTAGTTCATACGTGACGTAAGAAAATGGTAAGTTATAAGAGAGAAAAGAATCGGAGGTCATTATCAAACAATGAATCGCAATTTTTTTCCCTTCTTCTATATATTATAGCAGCACAGGTCATCATACGTGAGTTGTTTTCTATTTCTTGATTTTCTTCCTTTTTCCTCATTGAACAGCTATTCTTGTGCTTCCCATATTTAAATAGAAATGGCTATTAGCGAAGTGAAGATCTAGAAAAAATACCAAATAATATGTCTAAACAATTTTATTTTAGGCTGAAAAAAACTCGTGAAGGTTTTTGTCGACAGTCTCATCAAAATATTAAAATGTTATCTTAGCATTCGTCAAGTACTCATATTGATTTTTAAATTAACAGGTTTCTTGATTCGTAGATTCGATTTCTCAGATGCGCAATCAAGCAAAGGATCTTGTGATACAATGACGGCAATTACCAAGGGTTATATTCGACGCTTTATTAATGAGAAACATGACTGTATCAACAGTTTCGATTTTGTAAATGCTACGAGATCAACACCATCGATTGCCCGAGTTGATATTATTTAATTAATTCGTTTAGAGCTGATTTTGTTCGTTTAGATTGTTGATTTACGAGCAAAAATACACGTAATTTCTTCGGGGTATTCATAAAAAGTCTTTTTCATCGTTGAGATACAAGAATGTTTGTCTTTAGAAAAAACGTGGTTATGAATATTGGCGAAATTCTACATGAAGAGTAGTCGCATTTGGGTGGCGAAAAGTTCTTCTCTTTACTTTTATTCATGGCTCGCTATATCAAAAATTCTTGATCATACTTCTCTACAAAATATCGCTTCATTTTGTTGTCTTGTTTTTGATTAAACTTAATCCCTTTGTTGATTTTTTCTATTATACTCATTGAAAATATGATTTATTGGCTGTTTCTTACTATTGATTTTGGTATGAATAAAGATCATCTTCATAATCTCAATCAAAGAAAATTTCCAAGGTACGATAAAAAAACAAAAATTTCGATAACGATAATCTATGACAATATTGTGACAAAATGGAGATGTCGCATCCATACTGAATAACTAATAATAATATTCGCTTTGAATGAACATAGTTGATCAAACTGGAGAGACATCCATTATGAATTGACACAAGTTTAACAGTAATTGATCTAATTTGTTAATTTGAAATCGATGGAAAATCTTTTCGAGTACAGATCGAAAGTGTGAGATAATATTTAATTGTAATATTGACCTCGGTGTACAAGGTTGAGTTCGAATTGTATCAAAGTCAAAAAGTAAATGATATTATCTTTCAAGTTTAAAATGAAACTTCTGTTCTGTTTCTTTTTTGTTCTGTCTATTAAATCAATATTTATCTGTTCATGTTCTATTGAATAAGCAAATGTTCGAATAGAATAGATGATTAACATTTTTCTTTCAAGTACTAATATTGATTCAAGCGACAATTCTACAATAGATACTCAATTCGCTCGTATAATCATTTTCAACAGAAGTTTTATAATCGAATACACGATGATAGCGTTCGTTATTCTTTCTTCTGTCATCATTTCAATTACGACTGCTCAACAAAATCTAACCTCTCGAGCAATAACTCCATGTGTAACTAATTTCGATTGCATACACGGTCAATGTGATCGAAATCGAACAATTCCGACGTGCGTCTGCGAACGTGGTTGGACAATGGCATTGGATGGTTCGAATCAATGTACTTATCAGCAGAAATCGAAATTAGCAGCGTTTCTTCTTTCGTTTTTTGTCGGCGGTCTCGGCGCCGATTGGTTCTATTTGAGTGTTGGAAATGGTGGCTATATAGCTGCGGGTGTTTTCAAATTGTTAACACTCGGCGGTCTTGGTATTTGGTGGCTGGTCGATTGGATTCGTGTGTTAACCAATGCATTCGTTGATGGACAAGGCGTTGGTCTACTCGAATGGAGTCCATGATTCGTTTTTAAATCATCAACAAAAAAAAAACTTTTTTCGTCTTTATCTTGTATAACATGTGTTTCTTCTTTTAAACAAGGTCATTTAGTTGTCTTAAAATAAATGATTGATTGAAACAATTGGTCTAATGAGTACTATATACCAGTAGAGAGAACGAGAGAGAGAGCGAGAGAAAAGAACAATGTGAAATAGTGAACAGTACACAACAGGAAGAAGCAATGACGATGATCACCATCATCATCACCTTTTCGATTCTATTTACTGTTCAAGGTAATTTCAAAATCAAGAAATCTCTGTAGAATTTCGATTCGTTTAGCTCAATATGTCTATGATGAATATCAGTCAAATCAATATACAACCATAGAAAATGCAAATTTAGGTCTATCAACATTCCTTCCGAATTTAGTTTCATCCGATCAACAAGATCAGACATTGGCATCGATCAGTGATCTTGATTTAACAACGCCATCGGATGAAACCAGTTCAAATCTCGAGGAACACTGGTATAGTATTAATCAAACACGTCGAAGGGAGCTTTCATGGAAACGTATAACTTCATCATCGAAACGAATTTCCTTTTTATTAACATCGGAACCTCGATGTATGAATCAAATGTGTAATGTTCAATTGAGATATAATGGCACAATATCAAATCGTTTCAGTGGTTGTTTATCATTTTCACTGGAAACTCGTGGTCAACCTGGTAGAATGAGCAAAAAAAAGAAAGTCTATGAGGAGTAATTATTTTGTTTTTTTTAAGTTGGTCAAATATGGATTGTTGAAGATAAAGAACAAGATAATAATTCACAAAGAATACAATTGATTAATAAAACATTACATATTCAACATTCATTAAGACCAAAAATAAAAAATGTAAAATTCAAATTTATATTTTTTCTTCTTCTTCTAAAATCAACATTGATTATTATTATATTTAGTTATCTATTCAAACGAAAATTCTCTTTCGTAATGCACAAAAAGATTCTCTTCGTCTTTCGAATTTAAAAGTCAATTGGCAAGGTTCATGTCCAAAAGTTCGTCCACGAGTCAATACGCCATCACCCTATCTTACACTAAGTAGCGAAAGTTCAGATGCAGCAAACGGAGATTTTCAAAGTACTCAACTAGATTTCCTCGATGATACGACAACGATTCGATCACGTTCAAAAACACCTTCAACAACAACTAAACGACCATTTTCATTGATGAATCAGAAGAATTTCGGTTGGTTTATGTCATTAATCGGCATATTCTGTGTTACAGTGATTCTATCAGCAGTTGCACATAGTTTTTGGATGATTCGACGATATCATATATTTGCATGGCATTTAGCATTGAATTCACCGATACAAATTATTGCTCGACGTTCACTTCGTTCGTCAACAAGATCCGAAAAGCAAATTGCAACAATCTCACAAATGGCTTCCGAGATTTTCAATACTAATGATTCACCAAAAGAACAGACAGACATGTCGTTAACGGATAGTGAACGATCGACACCGAATTCTTATTATACTTATCTCTGAATGATATTCATGTAGACACATTTTAGTTAATAAAACTCTATGATTATTTAATTGCAAATGCATTTCGCATAGAATTTATTCATTTTTTTTCCCAAAAATATGACTTGCGTCAAATTGCAATTGACTCAAACAAAAGAAAAGAAAAAGAATGAATCGTTGAATTGCAAATTCTAAGTTAGTATTTCAAGACACGTCGGAGCTACAAAAGAAAAAGACACAATAAGATTAGAGAAAATATGCGGTTGATGATATTGAACTTACATTAAGTGTAACGATAGCACGTCGTAATGCATTACGAACTAATGTATGATATTGTGGATTGACATAGACATCGAATTCAATAAGTAAATTATTCTTTCCCTCAACAGTAATATCCGTAATTTCGACGGCTTTGAGACCAAGTCGTTGGTATTGACGGATTTCTGCGAGTAAAGCGTATTTAAAGTTTTGTGTAAAACGACCGCAAAGTCGACTAGCTAATTCTTTCACTGAAATATTTTCCAACAATAAAGTAGCTGTGATCTTTGTGAAAGCACAACGAGCACATCCGCCACCATAATGTGGTTGTTTATTTGCTGGATGTGTGACATGTGTTTTCAAAGTCTAAAAATAACAATCTAATATTTACTTTATGAGGCAGATTTAAACATACACGGCTGACACCACCAGAATGAGCTTTTGTAACTCCACTTGATTTTGGTCCTTTAGTGCCTTTTCCAGGATGTTGGTTGTTACATTCTTCACTTGAATCACTACATTCACTACTGTCTTTGGGTCCTCGAGCTAAAATACGCACAATAGAAATCAAGAATCTTTTTTTTTCAACATTCTCACGAGTCTTCGGGTTCTTGGTAGCTTGTGTTTTGCCTGGTTTTGTGACATCAGATGGTTTTGGTCCCTTGGTTCCCTGTGACGGTTGTGGGCCCTTGGTTCCTTGTGATGGTTTCGTTCCTTTGGTTCCCTGTGATGGTTGTGGGCCCTTGGTTCCTTGAGATGCACCAGTTGGTTTTGGTCCCTTGGTTCCCTGTGATGGTTGTGGACCCTTGGTTCCTTGGGAGGCACCAGTTGCTTTTGTTCCCTTGGTACCGTTTGATGGAGCTCCTGTTGTTTTTGGTGCTTTGGTTCCTTGTGATGGTTGTGGGCCTTTGGTTCCTTGGGAGGCACCAGTTGCTTTTGTTCCCTTGGTTCCTTGTGATGGTTGTGGAGCCTTGGTTCCCTTGGTTCCTTGTGATGGTTGTGGAGCCTTGGTTCCCTTGGTTCCTTGTGATGGTTGTGGAGCCTTGGTTCCCTTGGTTCCTTGTGATGGTTGTGGAGCCTTGGTTCCCTTGGTTCCTTGTGATGGTTGTGGAGCCTTGGTTCCCTTGGTTCCTTGTGATGGTTGTGGGCCTTTGGTTCCTTGGGAGGCACCAGTTGCTTTCGTTCCCTTGGTTCCTTGTGAAGCACCAGTTGCTTTCGTTCCCTTGGTTCCTTGTGAAGCACCTGTTTGTTTTGACGCTTTCGTACCGTTAGATGGCACAGTTGTTTTTGGTGCTTTCGTTCCTTGTGATGGTTGTGGAGCTTTGGTTCCTTGCGATGGCTGAGGAGCCTTGGTTCCTTGTGATGGTTGTGGAGCTTTGGTTCCTTGCGATGGCTGAGGAGCCTTGGTTCCTTGTGATGGTTGTGGAGCTTTGGTTCCTTGCGATGGTTGAGGAGCTTTAGTTCCTTGTGATGGCTGAGGAGCCTTGGTTCCTTGTGATGGTTGTGGAGCTTTAGTTCCTTGTGATGGTTGCGGAGCTTTGGTTCCTTGCGATGGTTGAGGAGCTTTAGTTCCTTGTGATGGCTGAGGAGCCTTGGTTCCTTGTGATGGTTGTGGAGCTTTAGTTCCTTGTGATGGTTGCGGAGCCTTGGTTTCTTGCGATGGTTGAGGAGCCTTGGTTCCTTGTGATGGTTGAGGAGCTTTAGTTCCTTGTGATGGTTGCGGAGCCTTGGTTCCTTGTGATGGTTGAGGAGCCTTGGTTTCTTGTGATGGTTGAGGAGCTTTAGTTCCTTGCGATGGTTGAGGAGCTTTAGTTCCTTGTGATGGTTGCGGAGCCTTGGTTCCTTGTGATGGTTGAGGAGCCTTGGTTTCTTGTGATGGTTGAGGAGCTTTAGTTCCTTGCGATGGTTGAGGAGCTTTAGTTCCTTGTGATGGTTGCGGAGCCTTGGTTCCTTGTGATGGTTGAGGAGCCTTGGTTTCTTGTGATGGTTGAGGAGCTTTAGTTCCTTGCGATGGTTGAGGAGCTTTAGTTCCTTGTGATGGTTGAGGAGCCTTGGTTCCTTGTGATGGTTGTGGAGCTTTGGTTCCTTGCGATGGTTGAGGAGCTTTAGTTCTTTGTGATGGCTGAGGAGCCTTGGTTCCTTGTGATGGTTGTGGAGCTTTAGTTCCTTGTGATGGTTGCGGAGCCTTGGTTTCTTGCGATGGTTGAGGAGCCTTGGTTCCTTGCGATGGTTGAGGAGCTTTAGTTCCTTGTGATGGTTGCGGAGCCTTGGTTTCTTGTGATGGTTGTGGAGCTTTAGTTCCTTGTGATGGTTGCGGAGCCTTGGTTCCTTGTGATGGTTGAGGAGCTTTAGTTCCTTGTGATGGTTGCGGAGCCTTGGTTTCTTGTGATGGTTGTGGAGCTTTAGTTCCTTGTGATGGTTGCGGAGCCTTGGTTTCTTGTGATGGTGGTGGAGCTTTAGTTCCTTGTGATGGTTGCGGAGCCTTGGTTTCTTGTGATGGTTGTGGAGCTTTAGTTCCTTGTGATGGTTGTGGAGCCTTGGTTCCTTGTGACGCTCCTGTAGCTGGGGTTTGTTGTGGTTTGCCTGTTGATTTTTCTTCGCTGCTTTCCGAGCTTGAATCATCAGCATCAGGTTGATTTTCATGAGTGCATGTATCGACAAGTTCTTTATCTTTACAAGCATCTTTCAATGAAGTGATGACTTGTTGTTGTTTAGCCTTTTGACATGGTAATTTATATTGAAAGATAGTTTGTGTCTTATCACCGGATGTGTTGATAATGCTAACATTGAAAACATCTTTTAATCCAAGTTTATTGCATCGAGTGTTAACAAGTGAGCTGAATTTTGTTCCGACGTTGGTACATCGACTTGGTTTACGAATGAAACGAGTAGCGTGACAGCTCTTAACGGTGAGAGTACCAGTAATAGTGTCATCATCGTTAGCTGTAACTTTGTGGTCCTTGTCACAATCGATTTCTGATGGCTTGCTTGGGGCTTTGGTGCCATCGGGTTTGCTAGTTTGTTTTGTTGCAACAGGGGTTTGTTTCGTGGCTGCAGTAGCTTGTGTTTTCGTGGCAGCTGTAGCAACCTTCGGTGTTGAGGAATAGGTTTCTTCTGAACTGCTGCTGTCGCTGTCGGCATCATCACCTTTCTTAATTGATGCATCGTCGATTGTTTTTTTGACCTATAAACAGATATATTGTTTGTCTATGCGAAGTTATGCTTGAAGAATGGAAAAATTCAAATAAATTAATCAACTTTACCGTATGAACGAAATACTTATTAAGGCGGCTGACTGCAATTTATTGCAGCAAGACGACTTATTGCTTCTAACTTGCTTAGTTGCCTAACAAAATTCTTCTTCTTCTTCTTCTTATTCTTCCTACGGACGCATGAGTCACACTTCAATTACGCCAACCTTTCTCAGTAATTGTCCATCATTTTGAACAGAAAAAAATATATTCAGAATCCTCAGAATCTGACAAACAATATTCTGAAATCTGTTTTTCGAAATTCAAGGTCGTTTGGGAAATATAAGATATACAAAATGACTAATTGACATATTATACTTTCGCCTTATATGGTCATATATGACGCATTTTTAATTGACCATTGATACGTCACATGCCTTATGCATACACGATTTAATTAAATTTGTTGAAATTCAAGTTTATCCACTGCAGTGTCTTTTAGAAAAAGAGAGATGAAGTAATGGCTGTTAGAGATCTTTCCTAAAACTTATTCTTCAAGTCATCAATGAGATTAGAAAAAAGCACAACGTATGTCTTTGAGTCAAAGACTTTGACTGATATTCTAACTCTATTTGTTTTAACTCTTGCACATTAGGGAATTGCAGTCAGCCGCCTTATCTACTCGGCTTTGTCTCGAGTGGAATTCCAGTCTTTCTCTACATTTCTCTTATCTTTGTTCAAAATAAATATCTCCCATCTATCCGAACCGATAGTTCTCTTGGACTCGCACACAGGACGTGACACTATATAATAAAATCCTAAACGAAACTTACTTGTGGATCTTTACATGTTTGTCGCATGGCTTTCTTGGCATCACTTTGTTGTGCTTTTGGTACTTTGACGACATAAGTGAAGAATGTGTGTGTTTTGTTTCCACCGGTAACTTCTACTGTAACAGTTAAAGTATCTTTGGTGTTACGAAGTTGTTGAAAATAAGCAACAAGTTGTTTTTGGACGGTAGCTGCAACCTGTGCGAGACGTGTTTTATTGTTGAATCGTTTTAAGCAATCACAATCCTTGACGATAAGTTTGCCAGTCAAGGTTTCGTCTTTTTCTTCAATGTTATTATCATCATCACAACCTTTAACTTCAACGTTACGAGCAGTAGCAGGTGCTTTTTTGGTTGAACTTGTTTTGCCAGTTGTTTTTGTGGCAGCGGTAGTTGGTGTTTGTTTGGTGGCTGCAGTAGCTGGTGTTTGTTGTGGTTTGCCTGTTGATTTTTCTTCGCTGCTTTCCGAGCTTGAATCATCAGCATCAGGTTGATTTTCACGAGTGCATGTATCGACAAGTTCTTTATCTTTACAGGCATCCTTCAATGAAGTGATGACTTGTTGTTGTTTAGCCTTTTGACAAGGTAATGTATATTGAAACACAGTTTGTGTCTTATCACCGGATGCCTTAATGCTAACATTGAAGACATCTTTCAATCCCAATTTATTGCATCGAGTGTTAACAAGTGAGCTGAATTTGCTTCCGACATTGGTACATCGACTTGGTTTACGAACGAAACGTGTTCCGTGACAGCTCTTAACGGTAAGAGTACCAGTAAGAGTGTTATCATCTTTAACAGTGACTTTGTGGTCCTTGTCACAATCGATTTGTGCTGGTTTGCTTGGAGCTTTGGTAGCAGCTGGTTTGACAGCTGGTGTTTGTTGTGGTTTGGCTGTTGATTTTTCTTCGCTGCTTTCCGAGCTTGAATCATCAGCATCAGGTTGATTTTCACGAGTGCATGTATCGACAAGTTCTTTATCTTTACAGGCATCCTTCAATGAAGTGATGACTTGTTGTTGTTTAGCCTTTTGACAAGGTAATGTATATTGAAACACAGTTTGTGTCTTATCACCAGATGCCTTAATGCTAACATTGAAGACATCTTTCAATCCGAGTTTATTACATCGAGTGTTAACAAGTGAGCTGAATTTGGTTCCGACATTGGTACATCGACTTGGTTTACGGACGAAACGTGTTCCGTGACAGCTCTTGACGGTAAGAGTACCAGTAAGAGTGTTATCGTCTTTAACAGTGACTTTGTGATCTTTGTCACAATCGATTTGTGCTGGTTTGCTTGGTGCTTTGGTGGCAGTTTGTTTGACAGCTGGTGTTTGTTGTGGTTTGGCTGGCGTTTGTTTTTCGTCACTTTCCGAACTTGAGTCATCAGCATCAGGTTGATTTTCACGGGTGCATGTATCGACAAGTTCTTTATCTTTACAAGCATCCTTCAATGAAGTGATGACTTGTTGTTGTTTGGCCTTTTGACAAGGTAATGTATATTGAAACACAGTTTGTGTCTTATCACCGGATGCCTTAATGCTAACATTGAAGACATCTTTCAATCCGAGTTTATTACATCGAGTGTTAACAAGTGAGCTGAATTTGCTTCCGACGTTGGTGCATCGACTTGGTTTACGAACGAAACGTGTTCCGTGACAGCTCTTGACGGTAAGAGTACCAGTAAGAGTGTTATCGTCTTTAACAGTGACTTTGTGATCTTTGTCACAATCGATTTGTGCTGGTTTGCTTGGTGCTTTGGTGGCAGTTTGTTTGACAGCTGGTGTTTGTTGTGGTTTGGCTGGCGTTTGTTTTTCGTCACTTTCCGAACTTGAGTCATCAGCATCAGGTTGATTTTCACGGGTGCATGTATCGACAAGTTCTTTATCTTTACAAGCATCCTTCAATGAAGTAATGACTTGTGTTTGTTTAGCCTTTTGACAAGGTAATGTATATTGAAAGGTAGTTTGTGTCTTATCACCGGTTGATTTCACAATGTTAAGATTGAAGACATCTTTAATTCCAAGCTTAGCAACACGAGTATTGATAAGTGTGCTAAATTTGGTTCCGACATTGGTACATCGACTTGGTTTACGAGCGAAACGTGTTCCATGGCAGTTCTTGACGGTAATAGTACCAGTAAGAGTTTTATCGTCTTTAACTGTAACTTTGTGGTCCTTGTCACAGTCGATTTGTGATGGTTTGCTTGGTGCTTTGGTACCAGCACTTTGTTGTTTAGGAGCTGGTGTAGATTTACTGCACTTATTCAAAGTTTTTTGAACATCATTGTCTTGTTTGACGATTTGACTAAGGGTCTTCTTGGCTGCACTTTGATCGGATGTGCCGGTACATTCATAGTCAAGTGCAAGTGTACCGTCGGACAATTCTCGAATGTCGTTGACTTGTACTTTAGATTTTGCATTGTTGACGACGGCCTGTACTTTGTTTGTTAAAGTTAATGATAATTCAGCTTTATTTTGTGTGGCCGATGTTTTGTCGGCAGCAGATAAAACCAATGTACCTTTTAATTTTTGCGAGTCGGCCGCAACGACCAAATGAGAAGAAACACTGCATGCACCTGAACGAGATGTTATTCGAAATGTGTGAACACAAGTGGACTACACTTACTTGTATGTGTCCATAATAACATATGAACGAAGGCAACGAGAAAAACGAACTGAAACTTTGTCGTCTGCATTATGGTAAACGACAAGGAATAGTGTAAAAGATAAGTGATAGCTAGTTTTTAATCGGAACTGAAATTTATAGGAAAATCTTTACGAACGATTATATTAAAAAAAAAACTAATGTTCGTTCCATATGTGCTAATGACGATGTCCCAGCTGTAATTAATGATAATGATCGAAGGCCGTTTATGTTTTTTTTTTGTTTTGAAAAACAATATTTTGAGGTCACTCGATCAGACTGCACGCCCCCGTTTTTGAATGACGATAGATTATTGAAATATCTACTTTGAACTGCGTCTGAACAAATCAAATATCCGCTATAGTTAAAACATTTCGAACTGCGTAGTTTTTCAAATGAGATTAATGACTGTCTGTGTATTCAGTTCAAATAATGAATAAAAATGTTCTGAAAGAACGGTTTTCGTTGTTTTTTTTCTATTGTATTTATCGAATAAAAGATTTCTTTTGTTAGAATGTAAGTCATTGATGTTAACCATCTGGTATTAATGAATTCTATTGAAACGACAGATGTGATTAACGAACATTTATTTTCTTTCAATAATGAATAACAATTTAGTTGAAACGCAACTCAATTCAAAAGATCGATTTTTATTTTGTATCTAGATCGGCAATATCGTCGTCATTTTCTTCATCGCCTTCGGCATCGATAGCTGCATCTTGATATTGTTGATATTCACTAACGAGATCGTTCATATTCGATTCAGCTTCCGTAAATTCCTAAATTCCCAAAAGAAAAAAAATGAAATCAAATTCCTATCGAGAACACATACGATTTCATCCATGCCTTCGCCTGTATACCAATGAAGGAAAGCTTTTCGACGAAACATAGCTGTAAATTGTTCGGCTACGCGTTTCCATAAGTCGATCATTGCCGTTGTATTTGCTAAAAAGAAAGACGAAGCTTTGATTTTTGTTTCTTATTTCGTTAGCAGTTACCAATAAATGTCGCCGACATTTTCAATCCTCGAGGTGGAATATCGCAGACAGCTGTTTTGAGATTGTCGGGTATCCATTCGACGAAATAGGAACTATTCTTTTCTTTAACATTTAACATTTGTTCTTCGACTTCACGCATCGACATTCGACCACGAAAGACAACGGCAGCTGTTAACTGAAAACGAAATCAAATCAATGCGTGTTTTAGTTTGTCTTTCGTTCGTACGAATTTGCCATGACGAGGATCACATGCTGCCATGAGATTTTTAGCATCGAAAATTTGTTGAACAAGTTCAGGCACGGTTACTGCTCGATACGGTTGATTACCACGAGATGTTAGTGGTGCGAAACCAGGTATAAAAAAATGAAGACGAGGAAATGGAACCATATTCGTTGCTAATTTTCTCAAATCGGCATTTAATTGACCGGGAAAACGTAGGCAAGTTGTTGCACCACATAAGGCCGTTACGGCTAAATGATTTAAATCGCCGAATGTTGGCGTTGTTAGTTTCAATGTTCGAAAGCAAATATCATAGAGTGCTTCGTTATCAATGCAAAATGTTTCATCGGAATTTTCTAAAAGTTGATGTGCTGAGAGAACACAATTGTACGGTTCAATAACTAAACGACAAACATATATTTTCTTTGTTTTTTTTGTTGAATTTTTTTCTCAACCCGTATCCGAAACTTTCGGCGATGGTACAACTGAATAAGTTAGCATAATTCGATCGGGATATTCTTCTCGAATTTTGGCAATTAATAATGTTCCAAGACCTGAACCACAACCGCCGCCCAAAGAATGAATCAATTGAAAACCTTGTAGACAATCGCACGCTTCGGCTTCTTTTCGTACGCCATCGAGAACTGAATCGACGATTTCAGCACCTTCAGTATAATGACCTTTCGCCCAATTATTTCCAGCGCCTGTTTGACCGAAGACGAAATTATCCGGTCGAAACAATGGACCATATATACCCGAACGTACGGCATCCATCGTGCCTGGTTCTAAATCAACAAGTATCGCACGTGGTACATATTTACCACCGGTTGCTTCGTTATAATAAACATTTATTCGTTCTAATTGCAAGTCCGAATCGCCACAATAACTGCCCGTTTTCTCGATTCCGTGTTCATCGGAAATTACTTCCCAAAATTTCGTTCCCATTTGACTAAATAAATATATTTCTGTTTTTTTTTTCGTCTGCGTCGAGCAATCAGAAACATACTTTCCACATTGTCCAACTTGAATATGAACTATTTCACGCATTCTTTTTCGCAAATCTGTTTTTATTTAATTAGAATATAGACACAAAATCAACGCGCGCTCTTTTCTTTTTCTTCTTCTTCTTCTTCTTTTTTTTATTAAAGATATTAGATGACGTCAGAAGTTTGTGATTGGGCTTGTTGACTTCGACGACGAATAAGTGAATCGAGTTGCAATGCACCGAAAATAACGCTCGTTTCTTCTTGAACTTCTTGGAAAAACGATCGAAATAAATCGATCAATGAATTCTCTTGTTGTTTGGCTTTTTCACATTGTTTCTCATCGATTACTGATTCATTAATCACTGATGTTATTTCACTTGCATCGATTATAGTGAATTCTTCATCACTAAAATCATCGTGATTTTTTATCGAAGGTCGAGTCAATTGATGAACTAATCGATCGAGAAACGACATATCTACACCCGGAATATTTTCATTGATAAGCATATTATCATCGAATTGAAAGATGTCAGTTGTTGACTTTTTTTCGGCTGCTTGAGCGACTTCATCAGCTTGTTTAGCGAGATTTTCTTTGAATGCAAATTCTAATCGATCATCAGATTTAAAATCAAAATGACTCGAACACTAAAACATCAAAAATCAAAATCAACAAAAAACACAATCAATTCCTACTGTCCAAAATTCTGCTTCATTATCACTGATACTTGCTACAGTTTCTAGACGGCGACTGTGTTGATCATCACCTGTGATTGACATCGTTTCGTTCTTCAATGACAATCAAACGCGCTCTCGTTTTTCAATCGATAAATATATTTTTTCACGCTTCATTTGATTTTCTTTTTCTCATTTATATTTAGACAACCGTCGATTTTCCTTGCAAATAGTTCTTTTTTTTTTGTTTGGCTAGTCGGCATATTTATTATTCTGACTAACAGAAAATATGTGATAATCATCATATCAGCGCGTTATCTACTATCGATGAAAGGGAGAAATTCAATAGAAACCGAATAATAAAATCAAAAAAAGAAAAAGAAAAGGGTAAGTTTATTTTATGGAAAGATTAGCGATTTGCCGACATCGGTGCATTGTTGCTCGTAACATGAATTGTTTTCGTGAAAGTTCTCGAACATGCTAAAGAAAAAACAAAAGTTAAAGTTCAGGTTAATATTCAATTCGAACGAACTTTTAAATAAGTATCTAATCCAATTGATTCTCGTCGAAGTCCTTCAGCAAGATAATACAGCAGATCTTGAATCGCATGTTCTTCGGCATACGCTTGTAAAAGTCTTTAAAAAAGAAATTAAGTGAGAATAGAATTCGAAACTCAACTGTTTATAAACAGGTGCTGGAAGAAGAAGTGCATCGTCTATAATCGCATCATCTTGTTTATTGCTTTTAGCATTTTGTGCTTCTGCTGCTGCTTGAGTAGCTTCATTTATCTTGGCTTTTAAATTCGTCATATGATTCTTTAATAAAAAAAGAAATTAAATAAAAACAAAGAGATAATAATCAATGTGCTCAAACTTGTGCTTGAACTTGTTGATTTCGAATATCATTAATCATTCTATCGAGTTTTTTTTGACCTTCGCCTAAATCTTGTTCGATTTGTTTCATTGAACTTAGTTCCACATTGGCGATTTGCATGGCATCATCGAATCGAGGTCGAACACGATCGAAAACAGCAGTCACAATCGAATCTCGATATGCTTGCTGATGCATATCCTGTTGTTGTCGTTGAGGTTGATACGGATACGGTGGCGACGTATTCACATTTGGCATAGGCATACTCGAACTATTCGGATACGGTGTTGGATAAGGTGTTGAATTCGTAGGGTACATAGGCTGAGGATATGGAGACGCGTTCATTGCTGGATATGATGACGGATAGGGTGTTGAACGTTGTGCATTAGCTGGCGCGGAATAAACAGGTGGACTTTTACTGAACGCTTCGGACATTGCACTGATTAACGTTACTAATTCACTATTTGGCTAAAAATGATTTGAAATTAGAGAAAAAACGATACAAAAAAAAATGATTTACATGACGCCAGGATCGTAAATAAGGTATGATCACCGTTCCATCGGGTTGTACATCTCGACTCGAGGGTGAAACATACATGTTCGATGTGGGTCGAACATAAACTATCGGTGAAACCATTGGATGATCTTGTTGAAGCCAAATTTCAATTGGAATATTATATCGACTTCCGTTATAAGTACAACCCACAGTGCCCTCAAGACAAAGTAATTCTTTCGCTGCTCCAGTGTGATATATGAATTTTTTGACGCTTAAAATTAACGTTGCTGATGGTGAACTTATGGCTTGATTGATTTCACGTCGAACCAAATCACGATTTGTCGGCTGTAGGAAAAACAAAAAAACAAACAAATTCTTGTTTTTTGACTGTTTTGTTTGTTGATCTTACTCGTGCATATTGAATCATTTGTTCAATTTCTGCTTGTGTGAGTCTCGACATATTCTTAGAGTTTTGTTGTTGTTGGTGTTGTTTATCTATAAATGATTTACATACACGATAAGAACACACGCGAAATTCTTCTGTCTGTTGTCTTTTAATGAGAATCTTAGAAAACAAAAATTCGATTAGACCAAACAATTGACAAGTCAAATAAAAAACGAAAGATGTCAGGAGAAAACAAAGGACGTCAACTTGGACTGTTCGATTCGATCATAACAGTGAATGAAAAAAAAAAGAATGAATGGTGTTTTATGGACGTTGCCGTTGCGAAGAATTAGTTGTTGTTGTCGTTGTTGTTGTTGTTGTTGTAGATAGAAGTAGAAATGTATTTGGTTTGGGCATTAATTGTTTAAGACGAACGAGTTCATCGATTTTATGTGCAAGACGAAGTGTTAATGTAACAAGTAGAATACAAACAACAAGAAGAAAAATGGCAACAATAGTTATAATTCGAGTGATGAATTTTTTTCGTCGTTCACTTAATGTTGAATTGAAATTTAATCGATAAGTATGAATATGTGATGACGATGGTAATGATAAACGATAATCGGTTTTAATGTTGTCTTCTGTGCCCGATGAATTCTCTGTTGATTGTCCATCTTCAACCATTGAAACAACATAATTATCATAATCAAATGCTGTCGAATTATTTCCATCTCCATCTCGTTCGAATGCATTTGATCTCTCTGTCATTTTTCTTCGATTGAAGATAATCAACTATCTCAAGTAGAAACAACTTCGAAATAGAGATGTAACGTACCCATCTTCGATTCTTGTCATCAAATGTGTTCGCCTTTTCTTCTTGCTAAGAATTCCGTCAACAACTAGAGAAGAAGAAGAAAAAAAACGAGAGAAGAAAAGGAGGAAAACTACTCGGTCTTGTCTTCATAATCGCATCAAAATACCGCACCGTCTGTTTTTCCCTTTCTTCTTCTGACGTCAAACTTTTTCTTCGTCCTCTTCCTCGCATCTTTTTCTTCTTCTCTCCAGTACCTTGACGGCATCTCTTCTTCTTTCTCGAGACAAATAATAACAACATCAACAATAAGAACATAAAGTACCTCGGTCTAGTCGAAAATGATTCTTCTCATAATTAATAACTTTTTTCTTTTGTTTGCATAAACGACATCTGATCATTTATCAAAACGAACGAGCGAGAGATAACGAGTCTTTTTGTTTTTTTTTCAATAGTCATGCACACACACGCACACACAGATATATTTATTGAAATAATTAATTATAAGGCTTTTATCAGAAGAATTTCGAAAAACCTAGATGAGATTCACAAAATGGAAGAGAAAACAAAAAAAAATATAGTTTTGACTAAGACGAAGAAGTCATAAGAGGATCGTGCTGTTCTTCGAGTGGAAAATTCGACGGAGGTAATACTGTTGTTGTTGTTGATGATTTATGACGTCTTAAAGTGACAACTAAAAGAAGAATTAGAAATGTAAACGATATTCCTTTAATAATAATCGCTGTTCCGAATAGAGTCAATGGAAGTCGATCTCCATTGTAAATAAAACATGATCCACGTCGATCACATGATGCTTGAGACCAAAATAAACATTGATCATCGATGATAATTCCGAATAGGATCGGTGCAGGTATTTGAGCAAGAATTTTCATGATACAATTTTCTAAACCTAAACCGAATGATTGCAATTCATGTTGAACTGAACGAAGAATAATTATTAATTGTGGAGTGGCCATGAGCGTTTGAAAAAACGTGACAACAAATAAAATCGATAAAAATAAAAACGTTTCTGTTAAACAAACATTTTGACATGAACCTGTTCGTATGGCATCACTGTTCAATAGACATGTACAATTTGAATAATCCTTCGAACAAAACGATTTATTCACGAGAAAAAAAAAAGCAAATTTCGTTTACTGTTCCGTTAAGAATCGAACAACCGGCATGACAAGGCGAGAGATAGGTGATTTCTTCTTGATAACAAATCGGCTGATAAACATGAGGCGAACAATGGCAAGTTTTCGAACATGATGTATCATCATGGTAGACTGTTGTTGAATGACATTTGAGAAATAAAAGTGCAACAAGACCAAACCACGAGATGAGACAAGCAATGAGAATCATTTTCACACATTGTAAAATACCCATGTGAAAACGACGAACTAAATATCCGCCGGTAAACGTACCGAAAACAGCAGCTGGAACGACAATTGAACCAGTGAGTGTACTCGACAATGAGGAAGACAAATTAAACACCGATTCGATATATTTAACCATGAATGTTGTAAATGAAACAACGAGAATCTAGAAGCAGCAAAAATGTTGATTTTATTCGATTGAATAAGAAACAAAAATACGTACGCTTTCAACAGAATTAATTAAAACAATAAGAAGATAAGTAAAATTCATGAGTAAATCGATGATACTCGTGAAAATATCTTTGATTTTCGAGAATTGACATAGAGATTTACATTGTGTTGGATGAGAAAATTGGGGTAAGGTATGTCGACGTGTGGCGGCTTGACCAAGTGCACAAACGGATTCTGTTGATTGACTTCGATCGATCTCATTTTGCGTTGTTTCAGTTGTATGACGTGATAATTTCGATGGAAATGTACAAAGTAGAACTGAGAAAACGATCAGCGCACTTGCCGAAACAAGAAAACCGGCCCACCATCGGCCGATCCACCGTGGATCATTGGTTGTTATTCCATTGGGAATTTTCCTTTCGCCAATATTGATCCATTGTGATAATAAAGCTGAGCCCATTAAAAAACCAAGGGCAGGTCCTAATGCAACCATGCCATACAATATACCTAAAACAACAGCTGATGCCACTCTTCATCTATTCATTTCGAATTGATTTATTCATTCATTTTCTTCTCATTTTTATTTACAAACGCCACGTCAATAAGAAAGAGAAAAAATGCAAGCTACGATGATGATGATGAGCTGGTGGATTTTGTTCCTCAGTTTTGTTCGAAGTCAACATCTCGATGATCTCGTCAAACAACTTCGTCATCTCGAATCGCTCGTTGAATTTCGAGGTGGTAGTTTTCAAATGGGAATCAACGATCGCAATGGAGTGAACATGGAATATCCGGTTAAACAAGCTCATGTCGACCCATTTCGGTAGAATAAAAAAAAAACAAATCTTTCTCTCCTCTAATCTCATTATTGATCATGAATTCGATTAAGAATTTTCCAATATCCGGTGACTGTATCCGCCTTTCGACGTTACACACAATATAAAACTCGTTTTCGAACTCAAGCAGAACTCAATGGCTTTAGTTTTCTTCTCGGTAATCCGACAAATCAATCGGCACTTGACATTCCTCCTGAGGTCAAACTCGATCCTTTCTCTTCATCGACTCGAAAATCTTTTGTTTTTTTCAGGACGAAGGTTACGTGGCGATCAAAAACATCCGTTGGAATCGTCCGTTCGGCGAGCCTATCGATCTAGTCGATCGTCTCGTCTATCCAGTCACTCATGTTTCATGGCAGGACGCTCAAGCTTATTGTTCGTGGAAAGGAATGCGATTGCCAACTGAAATCGAATGGGAATATGCAGCTCGTGGTGGCCTTCATCTCTCGCCGTATCCCTGGGGCGAACTCTGGCAAATCAAACGAACTAATCTTTGGCAAGGACATTTTCCCTATGAAAATCAACTACGCGATGGATTTCAACGAGCATCGCCTGTCGATGCGTTTCCACCGCAGAATAACTATCAAATGTACGACATGTTGGGCAATACATGGGAATGGACGTTGACAAGGTTCGAAAGAGAGAGAATTTCAAAATCTTTGGAGTCTTTTGTTGGGTTTTTTTAGGTATCGAGATCATCAAGATGAAAATACGCTTCGATTTACGGTTAAAGGTGGTTCGTTTAGTGATGCACGCGATGGTGATTACAAGAAAGATGAAATTCAAGTGCGAATCAGTGCACGAAAAGGCTTTCGAGCGGATTATACCGCCGAAAATCTGTCATTTCGTTGTGCACAATCGATTACTACGAGTGTGGACTTTCAAGATGACTACCGAGTTATTCGTTTACGGCCACCGATTCATCATCATTCGAATATTCCTCACGAACATATTTATCATAAAGATGAACTATAAAAACAAGACTAAATAGTAGTTATTTCCCCCAAAATATGTGAAAAGCATAGTGTTGAGAAACAAAAAGCAGCAATAGCAGCGGTTAATTGAGTTATATCATCTAGATTATTCGATAGATTGATTTTACCTGAATTTTTATTTTCCCTCGACCTAATTAAGCAGAAAAATTGTTAGTCTTTTTCTTTGTTTAGCTTCTGTATGCGTGTTTGTTGTTTTTTCATTCATTCATTCATTCAAATAAAAAAAAAACAAGAACTTACTCGTACAAATTGCTTGATCATCTTTGGTTAAATGATCCGTTAAAAACGTCACACCTAACGTATAAAACGGACTTGCACCCAATGACATAATAATCATCGATAGGATTAGAACATAATACGTCCATGTCGGTTGAATATTTTGTGTGATTGTTGGTGAAATATGTTTATCCATAAGATTCGGCGTTAGATGCGAGAGAATCTTCGCTGTCGATATCGACGAACAAAGATCGTGTGAGTCGAATTGTTGACTCGATGAATTGTTTTGACAGAGATAATTGTGAATTTCATCTGTTGAATTATTCGAATTGTTATCTTTCGAATAACCATTGATGAAATAAGGGAGAATAAAAAGAATATTGCCAATGGCAAATAGAAAAGCACCGAATGCAACAATACGTGGTCGATTATTTTGCGAGCCAAAATAGGAGATCAACGGAATTGCAAGAACGCCGGTTATGTCGTAACTACTGAATGCAACGCCTAATCTCGATGTTGAAAATCCGTAATAACGTTCTAAAGATGAAACTATCGAGCCGATATAACCCGATGATATCATCGATTGAGATAGGACAATTAAACATAGAAGAAATAAATACGAACGTATTGTCCACATACGAGAAGAAATTCTAATAATTCAATTAAATGAAAACTTGTTGTTGTTTTTTTTACGTCGCAAACTTTTTATCATTAATTTGATTGTTGTTTGTATTTGTATCAGTTATTTGTTTTTCATGTTCGATCATTTCTCTTATTTTGACAAGGGGATTATCGTTTTTATCTATTTATTATTATTTCTCTCTCGTTGTCTGTCGCGTTGTTCTTTTCATCGGCTGATCAACAATAAAACCAATGTGAATCGATTTCGATAGAGGGCATTCGTCAACATTTAATTATCCGGTTTAAGTTTCTCATGCGTACGTCCTTGCTAATCAATCAAAACTGAAAACTATTGTCTTGGATTATTCGATTTATCGGATCGAGGAATTTATTCGAATACGCAAACAGAACAGAAAGTGAATTGAAAAATTTCGACAAAAAAAATAATAAGGACAGTCTTATAAGTACATGATGAGACTAGAAACAAGAAGAACTTCATCGTCGAATTGATGTTGGTGGTTATTTTCTGAGTGCAAACAGGATGGCAGCTAGTGCAAAGAATCCACAGCTCCATGCGCCGGATATCATAAAGCCGAACCAAACTTTAAAATGAATCAACGTCCAACCACGAGAAACAATACATCGCATAGCTTCAACAACATGTGTCAACGGCGTAAAATTACTGAGAAAAAGCATAATCGGTGGCATGCCTTCTGCTGGCCAGATGACGCCTGAAGAAAAGATCGTTTTTTTTTTAAATGACAAATAGAATAAAATCAATTAACCTGAAGTTAATAAGATTGGAAAGACACTTCCAAGTGCCACTTCCATTACTTCAACTTCTTGTTCGCACATTGCCGAGATTAATAAACCTTCGAACACAAATCGAACGTCTCAAAACATACAAATCTCATGTTTTTACCATAGCTCATTCCGCAAAGACCTTGAATAAATATCAACGCCATTGCCAATAGGACCGGTCCGTTGATTTGTACATTGAAAATAATGTCGGCAAAAACGACCATGAGAATTATTTGAATGAATTGAACAAAAAATTTGACGATGATATGCGCAAGCATAACTTCAACAGTCGTCACGCCGGCGATCCAACCTCGTTCTAAGAGACCTTCTTTCTTTTCGACAACGAATATTAAAGCCGTGAGACCGATTGCCGAGAAGAAAATGATCGAGATCATCATGCCTGGCGCGGCAAAATTGAGGAAACGTTCGACTTTAGCGCCGTAGATCGGCTGCTCGACGATTACAGGCGGATCGGCGAGTGCTCGATCGAATTTATTGGCGGAGAGAAGATCTTTGAGAAACAATTGCGTACTTGTCAGCAGTACATTTTGCATGACAAAGGAAATTTGCTGATCTAGAACATCGAAATTTTGAGATCGAGAAACGAATTTCGAAAGCTACGAACTTGTCATGTCGAGATGAAGATGCAGAGATGAAGAATCTAATGTTGCCGAATCAGTTTTGAATGAAAGTAACCTTGAATTTACAAAATCTTGAGCTTTTTTTATTAAATTTTGAGTTTTGAAATTTACTTATCCTTAACCGATTGACTAAAATTACTGCGAATCGCCACGACGCCCCATAAATGACCCTGCTTCACCGCTTCAATCGCATCTGGAAAATTACTAAATTGTGTCTACAAAAACGAAAAAACATTGATTTCAACAAACTAAACAATCTTTTCGTTGTTCTTACAAAATGAATATCATTGACATTGATTTTGCTTAAAAGATCTAAACTAAGATTTCCCGTTGGATATCCACTAATTGCTTCTTTATTATAAACTGCCATGGAAATACGTTGAGGATCACCTAGATAAAAACTCAATTTCTACGTTTTTTTTAAACATCCGATCGAACACATACGACCAATACAAAGACAAAAAAGAGCAATTTGAATGACGGGAATTAAAAATTGAAACATTAAAAAGCCAATATCTCGTTTCATCACTGTTAAATCCTTGACCATCAACGCATAGATCTTATGCATATGAGGACAAATACAACAATCGATTGCCGCTCGTTTTGCACGTAATACAGCTGAAACGAGAAGAAGTTTTTTTTCGGTAAATAAAAATATTCGAATCAACTGACGATTTTTGACTAATTCTTTTTTTCTGATTTGTAACTGTGGTAATTCACCGTTAGTTGTGTCCATCAGAGGAATACTTTGAGGATCAGCATTGGCCGAGGAATTATTTTGAAGATTTCGAGTTTGATCTTCTTGACAAAGGAGAAGGAAAACATCTTCTAAATTCTACAGACAAAAAGCACGAATGTGTCAATTATTTTCGAATTCAAAACGAACGGATTTCTGATGAATTGAGAGTAAGTTTGACGGTTCATCTTCAGCTAACATTCGACCAGTTCGCATTAAACCAACCTGAAAATCAACAAGTTCTCTCTTCTGATTTTTCGTTTTTTGTTGTTGATTTACTCGATCTGCTTTACGAGCTTCTTCGATATAATGCGTTGTGATTATGATTGTCGTTCGACTGGTTTTCGAAATACTCAAAAGATGATCCCAAATTCTATCAAAATCAATTTAAAGAAAATCGAAAATTCAAACAGTCAAACTTTTCTCTCAGCAATGGATCAACGCCAACAGTTGGCTCGTCTAAAATCAATAATTTCGGTTGTTGCAGCAGAGCACAAGCCAAAGAGACTCGACGTTGTTGACCACCACTATTCTCATCGAACAAAAACTTCAAACAAACGAACAAAATTTCAATTCAAACCTCAATTGACAGATTTTCTTCGATCCTGAAGGTAAATCAAGAAACGAGAGGAGAAAATCTTCTCGCGAGAGAATGTCTTTGCGTTCCATGTTATGAAGATGTCCGAAATAGTGCAGCATTTCCGAGATAGAAAAATCTTTGTACAAAGCCGTTTCTTGAGGCATAAAGCCAACAGCTCGACCAGGCACTTGATGACCACGTGCGCCTGGTCGTTCGCCGAGAACTGTAATTTCACCTCGATTCAGTTGTAAACGACCGACAAGGCAACGTAATAAAGTTGTTTTACCACAGCCCGATGGTCCCAAAAGACCGTAACTAAAATCAATTTCGTTTCTTTTTTTTTTTGTAAATCGATCAAAAGAAGTTTACATGACTCCTGTCGGCACGTGAAGCGTGACGCCGTGCAAAGCCGTTGTCGATTTCCACCAGGATCCGTAGTTTTTCCACGCCCCTTCGACACACACAGCCAGATCATTTGCTTCGACCTGAATTTTCATTTAAAAACAAAAAACCAAAACTCAAATCGTTACTTCAGATCGTTGGGAAAGAGAATTTTGATTTAATTCATCTGACATATTGTTTTGTCGATACTCGGCACGATAAAAAAAGAATCTATTTAAAAACACGTTCTTTTATAGAAGAAAAAAAAATAAATGTCAAGATTTGTTGTCATGCCATACCCACAGTGCGTTGCCGAACAAAGAAGAAACTTTCGTTCTCAAAGTTGAAAACACACAACAACACCCTCGAGTTGATTCTCTTTAGAGAAGAAAAAAAAAGAATCTTTCTTTTCTTTATTTTTTTTTTTACGATACCATTCAATGAAGATTATTATTGGTTCAATCGATTGTCCAATAAAATTAAGAACGAGAAGCAGCGAGCGAGCTTGAATATTCAGATAGACCGATCGAATGTCGTCGCTTATTCGTTTTCGTAAATGGCAAGAAATTGTCAACACAAAAACTAAACGTCCAACAGCGATTTCTGTTCTTCGAGGAACACTCCTTCGACACGTCACACAATCTCTCGATCAAATCGAAGATGAAGACACAAAAAAACGAGTTCTCTACGAAGAAATGTTCTGGTTAAACAACTATTGGGCACAACCAATACCGAAATCGAGCATTTTGAAGAAATATTGGGACAAATTATTCACTCTCAAATCAATCGAGACTCGACGTTATCTTTACGAGTATTTGATCAGTTTCTATTGAATTCTGTTTAAATTTTTTGTTTAGATATTTGCATGACGACGAACGAGGCCGAGAAATAACAAAATTGAAATTAGAACGACGAAAAGAATATTTTCTGTCACTTGCTCAGAACAACGAATTCGGATCGATCTATTCGAAATCGATTTTCGGTCAACTCGAAACGAAACACAATCCCGAACGACCGCTTAAACTTCAAGCATTGGCTCGAGCCGCTCGTCTAGGAGATTTCTTCGTCATCGACGGTGGTTTTGAATTCGCACATTCTCGGCATTCGTATTTTTCTTCACTCGCCGAACGAGTTTTCCGTTGTTTTAAACATATTCATCGCTTTCATTCGCCAGCTTACATGATCATAACTGATCTCGCACATAATCTACAAACATCGAAACATCCGTTAGCTCATGAACATTCGTCATTTTTTCATTCGACTCGAGATTTGTATCTCGATCTGTTCGATAAAGATCGTTTAGTTTATTTGACACCGGATTCGCCTAATGAAATGACGCATTATGATCATGAAGCGATTTATATTCTCGGAGGAATTTATGATGCGGAAAATAAAGAACCGTTGACTTATCAGAAAGCTGTTCGACAGAATATTCGACATTGTAAATTGCCGTTAGAGAAATATCTAACGTAAGAATCGAACGGAGATTTTTATTTCAAAAATTGATTTGTTCTTCTTTTTGTTGTTGGTTGAATTAGGTTTCATGAAACATCGAGTCGTGCGTTAGCTTTTCATGAAGTTTATAATATTATGTTGACGTTGAAACATACGAATAACGATTGGATTCAAGCATTTCGTCATGTGCCCAAGAGAAAAATAGCGACTCGAGTTGAAGTCGAAGATCAAGACGAAGAAATCGATGAGGACGAGGATGATGATGATCAAGAAATCGAAGCAATGGCATCTGGATAAAAGGAAAATTAATTTGTTATGTTTATTTTTTCTATTGTTACAGAAAATAAATGTTACTTTTGTTAAAATACACTCTTGATCGTTCATTAAGACAATCCTAAGAGAAGATCTTTAAACGAGAAATAAATCTACTTGATTTTCCGTCTTATGTTCTCTTTCTTAATTGGTCAATCAGTTTTGATGTTTCATCAATAACTAATTTGTTCTCTATTTCCAATCAAGAATAACAAAAGTATATAAGTTTCTGTCCGGTTCTCCTCTCTATCATTCTTCAAATTCAAAACATGTCTTACAATTCAAACGATTATTCATATTGTTATTCTTCAGGTGATGATTCATTTTCTTATGTTTCAGATTCAACAACTTCATCATCATATTATTGTCCACTTCATTATCAACAACAACAACAAGTACAACCCAATATCTGTCCAATTCATCAATCTTATCCTTTATATTTTCAGGTCTACACGCCACCAGCACAACCTCAAATTCAATACCAAGTAAGTCCTTCATTTCAGACTCGTATTCCAACAAAGAAAGAAACTCGTCGATTCACCGAAGAACAAATTCGAATTCTTGAAGAACATTTCTACAAAGTCGATAAATATGTTTCAAAAGTGACCATCGACGAATTATCAAGTCGAACTCAATTGAAACCAGCTCAAATACGCGTTTGGTTTAACAACAAACGTTCAAGAGAACATCAATAATTTCTTTTTTTCTGTATTCTTTTATTTTAATTTAATAAATAAATGCATTCTACTGATCAAACTTTTCACTTTATTGAAATGAAATTTATCTGGATGAAAGAAAAAAGTAACACTAAAATCTATGAATGATTAATATTTTATTCAGTGATTACATTTGTAATGCGAGAATGTATCGTCATTCTAGTTGACAAATAGTTGTTCTTGTTGCATAGGTGTGATACATGTGTTTGTCTTTGAACATCTGTCTACTAATGAGTAAGTTCGTTAGTTAGTCAGATTAGACTTCTATTCGAAAATTGATGAAGTTTTAGATTGAAGACACAGCTGTTAGAATCAGTTTTGTTGATCCACGATATTTAATGACGTGACTTCTAAACGTGATGATTTATCGTTTTATTGATAAAACAAATTGTTTTAAAAGAATGTCGACCGTATTGATCGTCCTGGGCAGTATTCAATGACATTGAACCTATTCGTGGCATTTACTATAGCGGCTACTTAACATTTATTCTATCAATCTGTTTCTTTCTTGGGCAACATGCTTCGACGAACAATATGCAAGATTTTAATATTTTTCATTTCTTTTTCGCTTTTTTTTCGTTAGTAAATTGAAGATTAAAACGAAAATTATTCATTCTCACTTTCATATTGAACCGTTCAATTGAATACAAGACAAAGTATTAGCAATGTCGAGCAGCGTGACGTTTTTTTAAATGCTATACTCAATATCAAAATGCAGAGCTATTTAAATGACAAACAAAGAATCCTTGAGAACTGTATTTCATCTTTATCTTTGATATGACTACAAGCATAATTATTAATTTAATAGGAGCCAGTGTTGGTCTAGTATTGGTTTTTGTTTTTGGTTATTTTGAACCAAACAGATTTCATTTTATGAAGAATGTTATTCAAAAAAAACGTGGAGGATTAAAGTTGTTCTGAGAATACTGTATTTGAATTTTTTGTCAACAAAGTTTCTTTTTTTCTTTTTGCGTTTGTATAGTTTATTGTTTGTTTAAATAAGAAATCTCTAAAAAGCTTCAATCGCGATGATTGGAAGCTGAATAAGCGTAAGAAAAAAAATGAGTATCGAATAATTCATTGCTACGAATTCTGTAAACAAAACTTAATGTTCGTGAGTTTATGTTTTCGGATTAATCATCTTCAATGCCTTCGTCTGAAACAAACATAATTCGTTACATTTGTGGCTTTCTAGTTATTGTTTGTGTGGTATATGTTTTCGTCAATACAGATCGATATAATCATTCTCCATTAAAATTCGGAAATGTGATAATTTGTAGTACACAAATCAATTCGAAAAAAATATCAAATCAATTGAAAAATGTGAATAGTATACCTGGCACGACTGGTCCGGGTATTCCTAATACCGTTCGATCGACTTTGTCAAAAAAATATGGTCCTGTCGATGAATCTGCAAGTTCATTTTACGGTGCAGGATCAGGTCAGTGATTTTAAAATAACATTAAAAAATAACATTTCATGCATTTGCTTTCAGCGGTCGATCGTTTGGAAAAGGAATGTGGCTGGAATTCTAATCTGTCAACATTAAATCATCCGAATTGTCTCGATCAATTTAATTTTATACGTCAAAAACAAATAATGAATATTTCATCGTATTACAACGATGTGGATATTGTTATACCCTCAATTCGTGATCTTGACTTTCTTGAAGTATGGAAAGAATTCTTCGAAGAATTTCATTTAATTATTATTCAAGATGGAGATCCAAATAAATTTTTAAAGATTCCTGCATGGGCTGATTATGAATTATATAATAGAAATGATATTAAGAGAATTTTAGGTGAAAAATATTCGTGGATTATCAGCTCACAAGATGCATCCATACGAAATTTTGGTTTTCTAGTTTCGAAAAAAACATTTATCTATACAATCGATGATGATTGTTTGCCAGCTGAAGATCACAAAGGTCAACGAATAAATGCACTTTTCAAACATATTCAAAATCTTGTCACCAATTCAACACCCTATTTTTTCAATACACTCTATGATCCCTATGAAAATGGTTCGGATTTCGTTCGTGGTTATCCATATAGTTTACGACAAGGTGTTCCAACTGCTATCTCTCATGGTATTTGGTTGAATGCTCCTGATTATGATGCACCAACACAATTATTGAAAGTTAACGAGCGTAATACTCGTTTTGCAGATGTAACACTAACAATTCCCCATGGAGTTCTCTATCCAATGTGTTCGATGAATGTCGCATTTAATCGTAAATTAATTGGTGCAGCATTTATGCAAGGTCTGATGGGAGCCGGCCAACCATGGGCTCGATATGATGATATGTTTGCCGGTTGGGCAAGTAAAGTGATTGCTGATCATTTAGGTCTCGGTGTTAAATCAGGTTCACCGTATATTCGACATAATAAAGCATCGAATCCATTTACGAATTTAAAAAAAGAATATATGGGCTTGTTTTGGCAAGAGAATTTAATTGAATTTTTTCGATATGTACGATTTTCATTGTCAGCTCAAACACCTGAGCAATGTTATCTTGAATTAGCTCAAATGATTCGAAAGAATTTCGAACATGTCAATGAATATTTCGGTCGGCTAGCAACAGCTATGGAACAATGGATTCATTTTTGGAATTTATCACAAAACGGTCTTTTAAAGTTTAAACCAAGTCGAAAAAGTCGAAAAGGTTCATATGCTGTCCTAACGATATGTCGAAATGAAGGTGGATATTTGCCTATATGGTTAAAATATTATCGTCAATTTTTCTCGGATGACGATATTTATATATTAGACAATGATAGTAATGATGGTTCAACATCAAATCTAACTGTTAATGTTCGTCGTGTTCATTCAGAAAAATATTTTGATCATCGATGGCTAGTTGAAATAGTTCGAAATCAAACACAGTTTCTGCTGGATTGTGGTTACAAATATGTTTTGTTCTGTGAAATAGATGAAATTGTTATGCCTGATCCATCGAAATATCCATTAGGTTTAATTGATTATATCAAGAAAACAAAAGAAGTTGCTGTTCGAGTAGAAGCTTATGATATACGTCATAATGTGAAAATAGAAGCTAAACTCGACGTGAGTCAATCAATTTTACAGTAAAGACGTTTTTGGATGAGAAATCCCGATTATGATAAACCATTGTTAACAAGTATCACACTGCATTGGGTGACTGGTTTTCACTCAAGCAGTGAGAATGTTAATAGGTATATTATGACTCGTTTTTTACTCTACTGATTAATTTTGTATCGAACTCTTTTGTAGAGATGTTGATTTGAAAATGTTTCATCTTCAACGTATGGATCATGATTTTTATATGCAACGAGCTGAATGGAAAAGTAAACAGAATTTTAAATTGGAAGATTTACAACGAGGATGGGGTATTCAACATGCTTATAGTGGAGACAAAGCAGAAAAGTTTTTTGCTGCAATTACTGGAAATATTTCTGAAATACCTTCACAATATCGTTCGAAACCTCTTTTTTAATGTTCTCATAAAATTTTTCCTACGTAATTCCATTTTCTCTGTAGTCTTTTATTTTAATTTATTAAATATATTCATCACATTCTTCGAATTCAAACGTCCATATTCGTTCATACTGAGGAATATCCTTGATATCATACAATCGTTTACTTTTGATTTTGAAGACTGTATAAGGCATAATTAAAACTTCAGCTTCGGCAACATATTGTGATGAATTTTCGATATGTAAAGCAGAACGACGATGTTTGATATGATATTTACACATAATCCATGATTTAATCACTCTTCCTCTAACGTCTATTCGACGTCGTATTCCTTTCTTTTCGTTTTCTTCTTCTTGTCGAGATAAAAGTCCGATCGCGATTTTCTCGTCAACAGTCGACGAAAGTAATGATTTTATTTTTGATAAGGAATCGATCTGATATTTGTCGATGTCATGTTCAGTCACTTTCATAACTCGATAAGAGAAACCAGTATATGATAGATGATCTAATTTTGGATGATGCATAAGTAAGGCAATAATATATTTTCGTTCAGTCTCAAATTTATTAGCTCCACCTGCATATTCAGCATTGAATACATTGTAAAAATCAGTTTCAGCTGTATAAGCTTTGACAATCCAGATTGGATCTTGATCTCGTGTTGCTTTTTCGAAAAAATGTATGATTTCAGGAATTTTACTGCAATCAATGAGTCCTTTTCTGATATAATTTTGTTCGATTTTCTCGAACATTCTCTCCTGTGATGTAGTTTCGTATAAAATTCGAATAAATCTTCGATATTCGATAGCTGATTCAAGAGCATCAGGACCAATCATTTCCCATTCTATTTTACCAGTTTCTACAATCAATCGATTTGCATTGGGCATCCGAAGGAAAAGTTCTTTAACTCCATCATTCGCTGCTTCATCAAATGGAACACAATCATATTTATTCTTAATCGATCGATCAGCACCTCGTTCTAATAGCAATCGTACTATTAGTCGATGTCCATGATAAGCTGCTGCATGCAATGCTGTACTACCATTTGGTTCTATTCGATCAATTTCATCTTGTGTTAATATTTGTAAATGTTGTTTGACTGCGTCAGTGTTACCAGTTCGACATGCGCAGTAAAATCGACTGCATTCTACAAAAACATTTCTGTTATCTGTTAACGGTGTTGGCCCTTGAATTTGTTCCTCTGATGAATTATTGTCTGGCTCATTGTCTAAAATGTGTAAGTTTGTTTCACTGATAGTTATCGATCTATTACGATCAGCCTCAACAGAAGGGTTTCCTTCGGGATGATCGGGTTCTGATCGATGATTTGGCCGTCGGGCAAGTATAAATGCCTTAAGATTATTCCATGATTGAGAAGGACCAGATCCCATGTCTAACAAATAAAATTCCGACTTTGAAAATGTTTTGAGTACACAAAAAACAGAAGTAACCAAACAACGTGTAATGTGTTGTTGTTCTGGAAAGGAGAGAAAAAAACAAACGCTGCATCTTATGTATAAATTTGTTCTCTACTTCCGAGCGCGTTTTTATTTGTTTATTTTTTTCGTGGAAATAAAATGAATGATGTCAATCGAGAGAGTATTTTATCGACTGAATCGGAGTATTCTGCTGATGAAAATGATGAAGTGAATTGTTTGAATACGAAAAGAAAAAATGCAGAACAACAATTTTCTTGGACACAGCAAATTTTATTTTGTGGTCCATTGATTTTATGTTTAATTCTTTTAATAACTGGAATTATTATTTTCATTATTGCCGAACAACGAAAGAGAAAAAATCAAGAATTTGGAAAAGATGATTGGAATACAGTTTTAGGTAGATTTTGAAATAAATTCATGCGATCTCAAATATTAATTTCAGATGATATATCTCCAATATCTTGTCCATTACGTTTTCATCAACAAGATCAAAATCTACTGTTTATTTGGGATCAATGTTTATGTGCTTTGAATCGATCAGTTATTTTTGAAATTACTTTTGAACATCATCGTACTTTGAAATATCACGGAGAACATATCCATGAAAATTATCTTATCAATTCTCCTAAAGTTCATCTTAATCAGAAATATCTTTCGAAAATTCAAACACAATCATTTCTTTTGATTGTTGTTCCATTCGAAAGCAATTCTATTTATCAGCCTCGATACAGTATAGTGCTTCCCCTATATTGGATTAAATATTATTCATCATTATCAAATCAAGTTCAAGATATTTGCGAAAATACATTAGCTAGTAGTAGATCAACGGAGACAGTGATCAAAGTATTTTTATTATATGCAACAAATTCAAGTCAAACCATGATTCGAGCAAAAACATATTGCACTTCGTTGCAAGACGTTTTCTCTCTCATTAATTATGTTGAATTGCTCGAACTTAAACTGATTGCTTCAACATATTTTAAATATGTTCCAGTAGAAATTGATGACTATGAGTAAAACAACATTACGATTGTTTGGTTCACATGAAAATTGTGGAATTCCAAATAAGAAGTGAGGGCATAAGAATTAAGAGCGAGAACAAGGAAATCAATGATAAATTTGTGGATAACAATACATCAAGGTAAGATAATCTCGTTTTCACATCTGATGCGAGATTTAAGAAAAAGCAATTATTTTGTGAATAGCAGATTTATTATAATTTGAAAAATAAAGACGAGATTATGCTTAAAATAGAACAACACAACATCGATTTAGATTTACAGAATTCTAGAATAATTAATGTTGAGTTTCTGTGCGTGGATTTGGTGCAGATCGTTGATTTTTAGACATGAGTATGGTGTGTTCACCTCGATTGCGTCGGATACCAACTACTCTTAAAAATTCTTTTCGAAACAATGTTGAAGTCAGACAACGAATATAAAAATTAATCTAAAACGAATTGAATTTCGTTGAAGAAAAAAAAACACAAGACAAACTTACAGAACAGTTTAGTTGTTGAAGATAATTCAAAACTGTGATTACAATTAACGAGTTAGAAATATCGTTGAATGTAGTTACTGTATGTAAAGAAATGACATAACTCATGCTTAAAGGTAGAGTTGTAATCAGAAAGATGACAACATTCGAAATCATCAAAATAAACATTTGCGTTTGATTGCGTTTTTCTTGTCTTGTCAATCTGTGAGCATGAGGAACAACAGCATTTTTCTGTGCACGAACTATGATAATCATATGAATAACTAAAACAAACATGATCAATGAAGGTCCAGCAGATGAAGTAAAAATCTGAAATATTTTATATAGAAATTAATCTTTTTTCAGCTCTACAAACCAGTATGATTGTCCATTGATAGTAATAGAATTGCATATAGCCATAATTGAGACTGTTGGCTCCACATGAAAGTTGTGGAATTCCAGGTAATAACAAACCGAAATACGGCGTGAGAACATGAGCATTAAGACCAACGACGGCTATGAAAAGTATACCAGCAGCAATCAAAACTTTCTTGGGAACACATATTGAATTAGCTTTGAATGGGAATCTTGTTCGAATCCATCGATCAATTGCAATGAGAACGAGAATCCAGGCGGAGAACAGTTGTGCAACACAGAGTGAAAACGTTCGAAAACGACAATATGCGTCGTAATCGATTTGACGATAGGAAACTTTGACTTGAAGACCATATTCAACGAAATCAATGATTCTAATTAATAAAAAGAATGTGTCCGAACTGGCCAAGACCATAAACAGACAACTTGTTGAGATAATTCGCAATGACCGTCTTGAAAATGTTAACAAACTACAGATATTTCCTGTAAAACCAACGATAAACGAAACTAAATTAGCCCATAGAAAAAATTGTGTGACAATCGATGGTATCGATATTAACGATACAACGATATCAATATAAGAAGGTGTTGTTGCATCCGCATCCATGATATTGAAGTTAACGAGTGACTTTGTGAAAAAAATTATAGTCTGAGTCTCGAAAGTAATCAGATTTATATTTTAAAATTTCTATTACGTATTTCTTTACAATCATAATTTTCTCTGAGAATAAAGTCAGGAATATATTATCCGCTTTGAATAGATGAGTTTTTATTTAAAGGAAGAAAAACAATTAAACGAACCACATATGATTCTGAATTTTCTCATTTAAAATAACGACTTTAGTCTGAATATCTTCCAATGAAATTCGATCGGATTCGGTGAGTTCATCATCATCATTATCACTAAAACAGATCAATCAACCATAAAGCTAAGAAGAAATAAATCTACAAATTTACCCGTCCTCATTTCGGTCAAGTGCATCGTCGAAATCAAATGAACGCGAAGCATATGCCGCCAAATGCGCATAATGAGTTGGTGCAGGAATCGAAACTGATTTCGTACAACGAGCATCCGTATGACATAGCTAAATTGCATTCAAAAATCACATCAATCAATTCATTTTCTTGTGCTTTTTTTTCCCTACCCAATAGGTTAATTGCTGAATATCATCGCTACTAAAACCGTTTTCATCGTGAAGAACATGATAAAGAGCTGGTCGTGACGTTCCCATTCTAGAAAAACTCAATTCGATCGTTGTTAAAAATCGAATCGAATCTTACATCGCAGCTTGTGAACATAAATAGAAATCGAATTGGCTCGGATGTGTTATTTCTTGATCAATAACTGTTCCGGCTTCGATATTATTCGTAAATTGACCATCATAAAAAAAGAAACGTGTATGATGTCGTTTTTTGACAATAATATAGGTTAATTTCGGCATTGGATTGTTTCCGTAGACAACTGCAAACAAATTCTTATTCGATCGAAAGAAAAAACGAAGGATTTGTTTTTTTACTTCGGCAAGCTGTTTTAAATTTTTGCACTTCATTATCTAAGACTTTTTGAAAACTTCCATCATCAACTCCGTCTCGATAGAAAACAATTCGATTCGGCAAACGATTTCCGCAGTTTCGCGCAAATGTTCGAAGTAAATCAACAACCATTCGATCCAGTTCTTTAATAATTTCAACCGAACAACGTCCGTTCTTCGTTGGATATTCTTTAAGAAAAAAAACAATTCCAAATCTCTCGAAAATGTAAAATTTTCAATTTACGCTCGCAAATTCGCGCAACATATCGACTGCAGGTCGGATCACACGATCCAACAACTGAAGCAATCGAAGGCAATTCTTTCGAAGTTGTTGTATGTGTCACCTAAATTCAATATTCGTTTTTTTGTTCAGAGAAATCAAAGTTAATTTACATCGGCACCGAAGAACATAAATAAATCTTCGTTCGATGAACGACTCAACGATTGTTTCAAGTTGACAATTCCATTGATTCCACCTAGTTTAGCATTGATTTTTTGACTTATATTTTGAACATCTGAAATAAAATAAAATCAAAATTTCGAATTCGTTTTCGAGGTCTTCGAATTACACATTCGATGTTGGCCAGCATTTCGTTCGAGAGCTTGAAAACTGATGCATTGTGTTGTTAGACCGAGTTTTTGATTTCCCCATTGTTTAACGAGATCATAGGTCTCAGTTGGAACATCATTGAGAATAACCAAGGCGATTTGCCAATCTAGACTAGCGCCTTCTTTCATTGCCTTTTCGATTTCATCGGGTCGAGCTGGTTTAACAATCTTTTTCGGTGCTGATTCAAATCGAATGCCACATTGTGAAAATAACTATCAAATGAAATGAGTTTTCATCTTACGAGAAATTCAAATCGATTTACTTGAGGAAGTTGACCTTCGAAATCTTGTAAAATCTTTCGAATACTATCGTCAATAGCTGTGCCAATGTAGATCATTCCCCATTGTTTAACAACGGAAGCCGTATAAAATCGATTACGAATCGACCATTTACCAGCTGAAACTCGTTCGGCAACTTCGGTATTTCCGTTGCCACGATATTTAACTTGTGGTGAAGGGAGAACACGAGCTTTGAGTTTGATCATTTCGTTTATATCGACTTTGATATTCAAAGCTTTTAAATAAGGATCAGCTGGGAAGTTTCTCTGATGCATTATATCCATAATATCAGCGTAGCGTTTATTTGGTTTGATAATTGTTGTTTTTGAAACCAGACCACGTTGAACACTGTCCAGTGGTCGCATTGCTCGTTCCCATTCGACGATCTTATATGAGAATTCAGATATTTCGAATAAACAAAACAATTAGCTAATCAGTTTTTTACTTTAACGACTTCCATTGGAAGCCAATGTGTTCGTTCTTGATCTCCGTTCCTCGCGTCAACGCAAGGTAAATGAGGATATTTTAATGGTTGATATTTTTCAGCAAAATACTCTTTGACTGTTATTTCTTTTCCGAGTTTGTCTTCTGCTGGACTTTCGTCAGTTCGTTTCTTGAACTTCAATTGTTCGGCTGATTGACCAAAGCCTTTAACTCGATAGCGAAGTGGCCGACCGGCATGAGTTGTTTCGACTAAATTCAATATTCATTCAAAATCAATCGATTTTAACGACCTACTCGGAAGATTTTTGAAGAGTTTCTTAATTCCATAGAGTTCCGATTCGCTGATTCCTTTTTTTATATCTTTTCGTAGATATTGATGAGCAAAATCAACAAAATCCAATGGCAAATAGAAACAAGCAAAGGCTAAATTAACATTTAACGTTGGCCCGCAACGTGTCAAACATAGAGCTTGATGAAAACCACTCGCCATCCCACGGCCATCGCCTAAAAATACAAATTTTTTGTCTCTATACACAAAAGTTGATGCGTACCTAGATCGATGAGACGTTGATTTCGACTGTAGAATTTATTTTTAATACAAATAAGTTCATTTCGACTGTTTTGTTTGAACAATGTTTCAAGAATTCTAATTGAATCTCGTGGTCTCAAACTTGTTTTACCGTTGATAAACTCAAAAATCGGACTGATTTTCTCTTGTCGAACTAAATTCAACACTTTAAATACGAATGTTTTCTGTTCATTTTCGATATTAATCGTCACACGATAAGGTTTATCGAAATCAGTTAACAACTCTCTTGTATATAAACATTTGCCTTCGTCGTACCAGGCCAAAGGAAAGTTTTTAACTTGTTCAGAAAGTTTTTTAAACGTTTCCCAACGTTCATTTTTACGTGCTGCACATAATTCTCCATCACGTCGAACCATTGAAACTTCGACATCATATTGATTGACAATTGCGTCGTCAATCGACACTCGAAAATGATTCGCATAGATTTCAATCGGTCGACCCGATTTACCGCCTTGATCGGGCCGGCGAATCGGTGTTAGAACTGCAGAATCAGGAACGGCTGAATACAACATTCGAGTTCGATTCATTGGACGTGTTGTTTGAGAACGAGATGTTGGTTGAGCTTGAGCTTCACTTGGCGTTGGATATTCACTTTGTGAACGTTCAGGAATAACATCGGCTGGCTTGGGAACAGTGGACGTACTTTGTTTGGCTGAAGGACGACTTTGTCTTCGTGGCATTGTTTTGTTTTGTTTTGTTTTCTCTGTGAATTCTCGTTGTAGAAGATCAGTGAGCTATAAATACTATCGAAAGTTCTCCCATTTTATATTTTTTCCACTGACGTACTTAAATTAGTACAGGCTGGAGAAATACCCACAGAAGAAATGAAAACGAAAAAACGTAAACATGTGCGCTTTTATTGACAAAATGACTCATGTTTTATTAAAAAGAACGAAAGCAGACTGTTTAACATTGAGATTTGTTTTTATTGTGCAATTGAATAAATAACTAAATGCAGAAAGTACAATATCGATGACGATTAGATACCACTAAATGGACAACGAGCAGCAGCAGTGGACGGTAGTTTATTAATAACATTGGTGAGAGGCTTCGGTTGTTCGGTGATTTCGTACATTGTCGGATGAAATTCAGCGAGAACTTCACTATCAATCATTTCACTTGCTGATTCGAATAGAATTGCATTTTGCAGATACGTTTGTGTTGCTCCGATTAACCAATAAGTTTGCATTTCGCCTTTACCCTAAATTCTCAAACAGTATAAGAGTATCTTCAACTTTTGCGTTTTCACTCACTTTGACGTCGATTTTACCGCGAGGAGTCGTTTCGAAATAGGGTGAATCCTTTAGCAATTGCCACGACGTTGCACTTAGATGCACACGTCCGATCTAAAAGTCAAATTTTGTCTTTGTTCAATTTCGATTCAATAACTTACATCACTCGTTGTTGTTATTCGACTTGCCTTTAAACAAACAAAAAAATCAAAAGAACAATTCGATATTTATGCATCGATGATAATAAATACCGTGTTAATCGTGTCACCAAAGAGACAATATTGATAGTTTTTATGTCCAACGATGCCTCCGACCGCTGGTCCTGAATGAATTCCAATTTTGACTTTAAACAGAATTTTATTCGATTTATTTATTAATTTTTTCGATTGTTTCATTAAATCCAACGCTAAACCGGCGACAATCTCAGCTTGATTTAGATTTAAAGGATTTTTTATATCCATGACTTCCTCATCTTGAAAATCATCAGCAAACGAACTACGTGCACTTGACACGGACTAATAAAAGAATAAAAATATAGACAATTAGGATTTAATTGGTTGAAGTTTATCTACACTCGATGATTTGCGTCTTTGAACAGATCGTTCTTGAATTCCAGAGACGATCATGTACGATGAATCGGCTTTGGTTTCAACCTGAAAGAATAGATTTGTTTTTTTATTGAATTGTTTTTTTGAATCTACTTTAAAAACATCGTATCTTTCGGTACATTGATCGAAAAGTACGACCATTTGATTGATAGCATCGACGATTTCAGTTGGAGTTGATCGTTGTACAACATCTTTGAAGTCCAACGAATAACAAAACAAAACTGTTATTAATTTATGTGACTAAATGACAAAGATCGAATATCAGATGAAAATCAATTGTTTGTTTTTACTTCACAAATTGAATTGGCAACAACGCCTTCTTGAAGCATTTGCGCGATATGCCTCGGCATAATCGAATAGAGAAGACGTTTACTTTTTCGTCTCCATTCTTGTAATTCGACTTTCGTCGATTGTAATTTCGAAATCCATGCATGTTGCTTTTCAATAGCTGCTTGCAATTGTTTCATATGTTGAATTCCAGCTATGAGAATTTCACTACTTCCATCGTAGAAATTCAAATCATGAAGTGTCAAACCAATATGAACCATTTCCTCGGTTGTCGAAAGACTATATTCAATTTTAAAAAACACAACAAATGATTTTCGTTTTAGTCAATTGAAAATAGACAAAGTTCGTACACGGGATGACAGAGAAAAACGATCATATTCCATCCGCTGATCCATTTCATTTGTCCTTTCAAACGAATCGCTGAACTACCTGTCATTTCCGTTGTCATTCGTAATCGTCGCATTTCAATCGATTCATCCGCTCGATTGCCTTTGTCCAAACGCAAAGGAATTCGACTTTCCATGAGAAAAACAATATGTCGACCGTAACTAAGCAACTAAAATCGAAAAACATCAAATTTATCAAATGATAAAACTCAATTTAAACCTTAGTCCATTCGAGAACAATGTCCGGTCGAATAAGTCGAAAGATCTCATCGAGATGTCGACCGATGAGAATCGTATCGGCGGGAAATAGACGCCGAATCGATCGGCCCGTATGATTGATTTTCATTGACGAATCGAAGAGAATACAAAATGGAAATACTTTGAAAAACGTTTCACTTGTTATATCCGGCAGATTCGGTATCGAATGTAAACGTTTCGATGTTTCACGAACAGCATAATTATTAAAATCAACTCGAAAGATAATCACTGTACCTGAAAACACAAACGAAAAATATGAAAATTGATTTTATTTTTGTGTTTTTACATTCATTTGTTGAAACATCGTCTTGTATTCGAACGAATATATCTTCATTGTAGAATCTCAACGCACATTCTCTTAATTGTCCAACGATATATCGTTGAAATCCGCGTCGGCGTGACCTAAAAATTGACAGTAATTGCTGTTAAGAAGATTACTCTTTTGCTGTTGTTGTTCAGTATACTTGTATTGAAGAAAAACGCCGTTTTCATCTTCTTCTAAAACGTGAAACAACGGTGATTTCATTCGTGGAAAACTGAATTTCGTCGAATCGTGTAATTGATCGATTGAATGAAGAAAATCACGAAAATGTCGGCCGGCAACACGCAAGATCTTGTCGTAGCCGTAGTTCGTAAAGAATCGTACGAAACATTCGCCGAAAAATTGCATAAAATACTCGGGCGTGCCTTCGTGAAGAAGATCGGCGAGACCTATTTCAAAATTTTGTCGTTTTTCTTTTTTTTTTTTGTTGCTGTGAAAAAGAAAATTTTACATTCGGCGATGCGTTCGATTAAACTGTCTTCGTATCGGCCGAGTGTTGTGAACGATTCGTGTTCGAAATTTAATTCTTGAACTAATTTTTTCCAGATCTGTGTCCCGTAGAACATACAGATGCCATCACGAGCACTTTCCAACAGAATTCCGTAGAGCATTTTCTTCGGGTTGATTCAACTAGGTTAGTAAACGCTTCATGTCGTTGAGTTTATCTTTTTCTTTGTGATAAAGAAAGATTATCTGCTTTTCTCTTTCTCAAATGAATAATCTCAAACAAGAGAAAACCGTTTTTTTTTGTCTTGCCTGTGAATATGAAATTTCATACGTTTTTTTTCTTTATCTTTATTAGAATAGATAGTTTCTTTTTTTTTCTATAATTAATTTATTTATTCATTGATGCAAAAGGAAAAACGGGAGATAAAGACACAAGAAGAAGAAGAATATTAAAAATAATTTTCATTAAATCTGTTTGTCGCTGCCGTCGCCAATGACAGTCACACATTTGGTCAAGGTTTTCTTCGTCGATGTTGTTGATTGTTTGTCATTATTGTTGCTAATTGATTCGTGAAGATTTTCTAATTCAACAGTTCGATGTAACGGCGCAAAGCCCGTCGATGTAGCTGCAGCCGTAGATAAATCATCAGTGAATTGATTCGAACGCTGGTTTGTCGATGATGATGATGACATGAGACAATACTTCAAAAATATATCTAATGAATAACAAATAGAGAATTACACGCTCTCTCTCTCTCTCTCTCTCTCTCGCTTTGAAAACGAGAGAAGAAAAAAAATAGAAAGTTTCGCCTCCTCTTCATATTGTAACACAATAGGGAGTCTTTTTTATTCATTAAATCAACTCAATCTAACGAGCTAACTCAGCAAGAATCAACTCTTTACTATTTGGAATAAATAATGTATCTGAATGTAAATCTATTTCGACGTGAGACAATATTCTCCCACGATATTAACACAACGACCGGAAAATAAGAGATAAAACATGTTTTCCTTTTCAGCTAGGAACGAATATAATCGAGCACAGGAAACAGAAAATAACCTTGAATATATAAGATTTCCTTTTCTCTTTCTCTCAATATGAAAAACAATCCGTTGTGTTGAATGTTTGAAACGATGCGCTTTGCGTTCGAGTGACATCTGTTCGTGAATAAATTCGGATTGGTTTGATTTATATCGACACGTTTACTCATCAGAAAAAATGATTCTGTTTTTATTTTTTGTTTCATATTGAGTGTCATTTACCGAAGAAAACCTCCATCTGTTACACGGATTTCCATAAAAATCAAAAAATCATTCATGGGCAACGACGATTCACTTTGGTCAATATTCGAAAATGTTTTCAGCAATTTATTATCACCGCATTGTTTCGATGAATTAATTGTTCGGCAACATTTCTTCGATATTGGCTGCAATAAAATGTTACTCAGTAAACTGCTCGGCTACGCGATTCTAGTCGGTTCATTACTGGTCAAATTTCCTCAAATCGTTAAAATCTATTGGAATAAATCAGGTGTTGGCGTCAGTGTTCTCGCCGAAACCATCATGTTAGCGGCGATATTCGGCTCGATGGCCTACGGTTACACATCGGAATTTCCATTGTCCGCCTATGGCGACTCGTATTTTCTATTTATTCAAACGATTTTAGTGATTTTATTGGTTCTTTACTATCAACGAAAGTATCTCGCTGCACTTGCCTATCTTGTTCTATGCAGTTTAGTCACGGTTTTAATGTATCAAAAATTACTTCCACCTCAATTAGTCGGCGCTCTCGCCGGTCTTTCACTTGTATTCAGTTTAATCAGCCGTCTTTGGCAATCCTATTGCATTTATAAAGCGAAATCCACGGGCAATCTATCGGCAATCACAATGTTGATGTTGTTTTTCGGGTCGATTGCTCGAATATTCACGTCGATACAAGAAACCGGTGATCTCACACTTATTTGGACGTATATTTTAAATTCAGTGGCGAATTCGTTGTTGATACTTCAATTAGGTTATTATTGGTCGGCGCCGATTTCACCTGTCGAACAACACAAAAAAGTTCAATAAGAAATACAAAAAGACAGAGAATTAAATTCGGTTTTTTTTCTGTTTGTTTGTTTGTTTGTTTTCGTTTTCTCTTTTCTTTTTTGTGCGCTTTGTCTGTCGAAAAAATATCCACTTGAAAAGAAAGCCAAGATAAAGTTCGTTTTTTTTTCGTGATTTTCTTGTAGATTTAGTAGAGAAAAAGGAAAATAAAAAAAGAAAGAATATGTCTGAAGATGCTACGATTGAAGATGAAGTCGAATTCGAACAACCAACAACATCATCTCGACCACAGACTGACTCAGGTCTTTTGAAATGGTCGTACATCATCGAATATGGTAACACGAATCGATTGATTTTTCATTCAAAATCCTTGTTTTTCTGTTTTTAGCGGCAAAGCAATGGGTTTTGTTTTTGATATTCTCGATTGCCGTTGCTGTTTTCTTGTATCTCAGTGCTAAACAACGACGAAACGAGAAAAAATCACGACCCTCACTCAAAAAACGAGACTAGTCATTTTTCATTTTAACTGATTAATTACATCTAATAAACGAGCGAGACAAATATTGACATTTTTATTCTCTTATCTTGGATAAATAGGCACGTTTATTGTGTCGAATAAGTTGGTGGTTGTTGTTGTTTTTTTTTTCTACATTTCAAAATAACAAGTGAGAAAATGGACGAATAAGTCTTTAGCTAGTTGTGTTTATTTAACAGGCAAACCGGCGATTTGCCGACATCGATGCATTGTTGCTCGTAACATGAATTGTTTTCGTGAAAGTTCTCGAACATGCTAAAGAAAAACAAAAGCTCGAGTTCAGATTAACATTCAATTCGAACGAACTTTTAAATAAGTATCTAGTCCAATTGATTCTCGTCGAAGTCCTTCAGCAAGATAATACAACAAATCTTGAATCGCATGTTCTTCTGCATATGCTTGTAAAAGTCTTTAAAAAAGAGAAGAAATTCAGTGAAAATAGAATTCGAAACTCAACTGTTTGTAAACGGGTGCCGGTGTGATGAGTGCGTCATCTTTCACTGAATTGTCTTTGCCTGATGACGACATTTTTTGAGTTGCTTCGGAAATTTCACTTGTTTTTGTACGTAGATTAGCAATGTAATTCTAAATTACAACTTGTCAAAACAAAAAACCGATGAAAAACAATGCGAAACCTTTGCTTTTATTTGTTGTTCTTGAGCTTCGGAAATCAATCCGCAAAGTTTAGCTTCACCATCGCGTAAATCTTGTTCAGTTTTTCTCAAGGAATCTATTTGAGCGTTGCCCAATTGAATGGTTTCGTTCAAACGAAGTCGAATTTTGTCTAGGACAGCACTTTGAACTGATGCTCGAAGGACATCAGGACCTATTGTTGTCGATGGATAACCGTATGGATATGAACTTGATGAACCACCACCGCCCCCGCCACTTGGCATTGGCATTGACGAATTTGTTGGATAGGGTGTCGAATGATTACTGCCGGCATTCGAATAGACAGGTGGCGATTGACTGAAAGCATCGGACATAGCTTTTAATAAATTCGCCAGATCGCTATTCGGCTGAATAAACAAAAGAAGTTTAGAAGAGAACGAAAAGATGAAAGTAAAACTAATTTTACATGACGCCATTGTTTGATATACGGAATAATCAAGGTTCCGTCGGGTAAAACATCTTTGCTTGTTGGTGAAACGTGCATATCCGATGTTGGTTTAACATAAACTAATGGTGCGTTATTTGGATGATTGTCTTGAATCCATATTTCAATCGGAATGTTATATCGACTTCCTCGATAATTACAAGCAACAGTACCCGATAGACAGAGCAATTCTTTTGATGATCCATCATTGTAAAAGTATTCGGATGTTTTTAAAACTAAATTACTAACTGAAGAAGCAATCGATTGAGTTATATCACGACGAACTAGTTCACGATTTGTTGGCTTCAAAGAAAAAGATTGAAAATCAAGTATTGTTTGAAATAGATAGTGGAATTTTACTCGTGCTCGTTGAAGCATTTGATCGATTTCATTGCTACTTTGTTTCGACATTTTACAAAAAAGAAGAAAGTCAAATAATAATCGATGCTGTCAAATGACTCGACAGTTGAATTAATCTTTAGCCATTCAATCTGAGAAAAAGAAGAGGTCGCTCTAGTGTAGTTCCAACTTTTTTTGTTTTCTCTCGTAAGAAAAGAAAAACAAATTCGAATGTGTAACGAAGCTTCTCAAGGATTACAAAAACTTGTTTAGCGTATTTGTACCGAACGCAAATCACCATTCAGTGTTCATTCCTTTCTATAACTACGACTTTTTCTTCTCTGTTTTATTTGCATTCTTTATTGTCAATTTCGTTTTGTCATATTGTACTGTCGATATCACTAGAATAGCAGTATGTGTAAAAAGAAAGCAAAATACTGAATCTTATTTTATTTATTTTAACATATAAGAAAATGTTTCACTTTTGACAAAAAAGGCAATATAATTTTTTCGTATACGATCTCTTGATCGCGATCTTTCACGTGGTTCATCATCTCTAAACAAAAAAAATGTGCAAGATTTAACATTTTTGATTGTTTCCAAACATGAATACTTGAACATGATTGCACTAATATCGATTCTTCTCAATATAGTAATTTCTCTGGAACACCGCATGTTACCTATCGAAACAAAAAAAAAGACAATAATATAAATATGCATGTATTTACTTACATTGTATTGCTGCTTTACTCAATGCATTCTGTAACTCTTGTTCGAACATTTAATGAACTAAATATACCCCGATCTATCGACACGACTGTTCGTATTTGGTCATAATTTTGCCGCTTATGGACCGCACTATTAAGTAAACGGTCAGTATTTGTCAAAAATATTTGACACAGTAATACGGCATCGTATACGGACCGTATTGTTTGACATGGGTATATATTTTTTCAGTGCCTTTTATATGTGCGTATGTACTGATTTGCCGTCCTATTCAAGTTCTTGTCCAAACGAACAATGACTATATTACCTAAAAAGAAGAGAGAAGTCGCACTATCTTAATTTTTTTCATCTAGAAATAACACGCAACATATTGCTTGAATCAATAATTTATTCATGCATTCTAAAAACAACAACAACAACAACAACAACAACAACAACAACAACAACAAAGATAATACACAGAGAGTAGACTTTGAATTGAAAGAATGTATTGACGATCACAAAAAAAGATTTGAACAGATTGTTTATGCAGAAAAATTTGGTGATAGAAATTCTCGGAGATAATCGTCTTGAGAACAAATTCGACAGAATTCATCTTGACTAATTTTCATATCACCATTCTCATCGAATTTTTCAATGAATTGATTTAAATGTTTCATAATATCACTTTTTAAACGATCATTATTTGCTTCACCACGAAGTGAAAGTACCATTCGAATAATTATTTCGATTTCGGATTTTGTTATCACACCATTTTTATCAAAATCATATAATTCAAATGCATAACGAAGTTTTTCATCTAAATCTCCCTTTTCCATTAAATCCATTGCTAAGAGAAATTCATTGAAATCAATTTTTCCTAAAAATATATTCAAAATAAATAAACAAAAAGACAATAATAATGTTCACAACCCACCGGAATTATCGGTGTCAAATGTTACAAAAACTCGTTTGGCATATTGAGTTGCATCACCATCGGGAAATGCTTGATTATACATCTGAACGAAATGTTTTTGTGTTAGATAACCATCAGGACAATCTTTGTAAAAACCATCTAAGAGAGAAAAATCACAGTCAAAATGAAATGAAAGAGGAGGAGAAAAATAAACTTACGAAACCATTTTTGAATTTCTTCTTCGGTCATTCGAGTTCGAGATTCTAAATATTGGATTTGTGCTGTTGATAATTCTCTTTTAACTGATAGCTTCGTACTACGTACACCCATAGTCTACAAGAAGAAAATTTAGTTTGCTTAAATAGTTATTATAGATATAGGTTTTGTTTTTTATTCAATTTGTAAAATACAAAAAAAAGGTAAAAATAAAATTATTATTTTTGTTTATTGTTTGCATTTGATTCTTGCGTAAGAGGTTTAGCAATATCTTGCGGTGATAAATGTGCGAGATCTTCCATTTCCGCACTTCGATAGAGCGACGTCATAGGCTTTTCCGCATCATCAACGAGCTTTTTCTTATCTTTCTCAGTTAAATTCGTTAAGTCTTCGACTTCAGCAGATCGTTGTAAAGGCGCAGGATCAGTCATTCCAGTTTCTATCCAGACTATTCTGCTAATTAATTGCAAGACGTCTAGTTATTTATTTACGTAATCATGTGATAGATATAGAAACTGTTGTGTGTTTACTCTATGACCAATCTTAGTTTTTTACTCTAATTTAGCACCGGCAAAAAGCGACATCTCTGGTGAATTGGGCTTCGATTTATTTTACAAAAACATAAAATCAAAAGCAAAAATGTCATTTAAACAATTGGATATAAATCAGTAGCAGTTTCCATTTTTGGATGAACGATATGAGGACAAGTTTCTTCGCCATTTTCGAATAATTTTATCTTTTGAACGAGATCATATTGAATCTCTTCGGATACGATCGAATCTTGTTTATACAACGGATGTGAAGTAACAAACTGTCGAATCCACGACGCATTTGTTAGTAAAGTTCCTTTAAAAAAAATAAAAATAAACATGAGTTGAATACGATTTGAAAATCTACCTGCAGCTCGTTTTGAGACTAATAAAAGATACTGATCGATTGTAACTTTGGTATTAGCATCGATATCTTCTCTTTCATTGAGATACTGTCGAGCAAACGGAACAAGACCGAGAAAATCCTTCGTTCCATTGATAATTTCATTAAGATTCAATCGAGATATTTCACTTCCCGAACGAAAATAGAATTTTTCTTGTCGTGCTGAATCACGATGATGTGCCGCGTTCATATTTTCATTGACTTGACTTATCGGAATGGCCAAATCTAAACCATAAGTGATAATCGCACGTGTCATCAAAGCTAAAAATACTGTTAATGCAGCATTCTCGAAATCTGTCATTTGAATCTAAAGATTTTCGAATATATTTTCGTTGTTTTGAAGATGCGGGTGAGTTTTCTTACGTCCATCGGTCGAAATTCGACTCTCCACCCCATGACATCATCGTTCAATGGTGGTGGTTTCAATCTCAACGAATACCAAACGAGAGAATTCAAATTCTAAATCAAATTTCAGTTCAACAAGAAGAAAAAACAAACCAAACACAAACTTCGAAATGATAAGAACTAGTTTCATCTTTCGGATGACGAAATTCGTCGATGATCACCAACGGATCTCGAACGAATAAATGACCAAAATGTCGAGCCAATGTCTCGGGCATATCTACAACTCATTTTCATTTTGTTTTTTCAATAGAAATCCTTCAAAAAAACTTCACCTGCTTCGATCAGTTTCGAAACGATTTCTTCATCAATCGGAAGTTCAACATCATTCAAATGTTTATTCTTATCCGAGAGATAGCACGGCGTCGCACAATACCGAGACGGAAGTTTGTTTGAGTTTTTTTCTTCGACTGTTCGGTCATCAGCTGCCTCACTGATCACATTCCATCGGCAATCAATATCCGAGAGAAAACCGCGCCAAACCGGACAGGCGGCGCTCAAACACAACTAATCAATCAACGAAATTCGAACAAAAATCAAATCTATTTACCATAATCGGACATAAAGGCAAGAGTTGATCATAAAGATGAATACTTTCATCGAACGATTCCGCTTGAAACGTCACTTGAAGGCAACAACAACCCCAGCCAGCGGTTGTGCTGTCCAAATGGATGTGATCTTCTTTCGCATCGCCATTTTCGACGAATAATTCGTCACGAAATGGACTCGCTGTGTTTGTATCTTTGAAAACTAAAGACAAAAACGGAGTTCTTCTCTTTTATGTTCGAAATCAGAATCAGAAATCTCTACTCGGGATATTAATCGAAGCTTTGGTTTGTCGACGAGCGCTTGTATTTTCTGATAAAGATCTTGTTCGTGGATGAATCGGCGAAGTCAAAGCATCGGGAAAATAGGCCGATTGTTCCGATGAATGATCCGGACCGTATTCGATCTTCGGATAAGTGATATTAACTTGTCCGTATCTTCAATCGAAATCAAATTTTCATTCAAAAAACAAACACAAATCAATCTTTTAGTTCGTTCTACCCGGGAAAATTAGCCATATTCAGAATAAATTCATCTTCGTCGAGCATTTTCTGTACTTGCTCGCGTCGTAATTTCATATTTGCTTCGACAATATTGAAATGTGACGGCAGAAAACCATAGGGTTGCGCCGGAACACCTTCGACAACGAAATCACACGCTTCAGGATGCCAAGCGATGCAACACGCTCTAAATCAAAACGAATTCGAACAGATAAAACGTGCATTTATGATAGAAAAAAAAACGTAATTCATGATTTTACTAAGGAATAATTTCACTGAACTCATTGATCCATTGACTCGAAGGACATTGGGGAAATAAAACACTGAAGGTATAACGACAAGTTTTCGACATACTATTTCTGATGTTTTTACGATCAATTGATTAATCAATTACATTTCTGATAGAGTAGAAAAAAGTAATAACGATGAATATTTCTCGATGCTTTTCTGCGTCTATGAACTACAGATATTAATTATTCATGAGTTCATTCAGATCGGAACCTCTATGAAATCAGCATTTTGTTTTTGTCGATCCCGTGGAGAGATAGACTTACTTATCTTCGATTTTATCATTGAATTCGTGTAGTTTCGGTAGTAATTCGTGAGCTTTTAATAATAAACGAACTCGTTTATTTTCGTGATCGAATTTGATTAATGTTAATTCGAGCTAAATAAATAAACAACACAACAGAAAAACAAACATAGATTATTCATACTTCGTCTCCCCAAGTAAACGAATCTCGTTTTCGAATTCGACTTTTTTGATAGACTCGTATCAATTGATCGACACCGTAGGCTCGAAATTCTTCACGAGCAGCTTGAATTTCTTCCCAAGAAAGCGGACGACCTTCAGATAATAAACCCATTTATTTTTATATTTTTAACGAAGGGCAAATAAAACAACCAACACTCCTTATAAATGCGTTCTTTCTGTGCACGTGGCGCTATCGCGTTCTGTTTTGTTCCTGCTCTTTCATTCTGTCTCATGACGTCTGTCCCAGTTGCGCATTTTTATTACTCGACAAGTCACGTGTTCGAAACTTCGTGGGGAAAAAAATTAATCGAGTTATATGAGAATTAATTTCGTCTATTGTTGAAATTTTGAATGAACACAGTTGGACAACGGATGTCTAGCATACAGAATTCGCAAATAGAAAATCAATATTGAATTAGTTTGTTGTTTTTTTTTCTTGGTTATTCGATGATCATAATGATCTTTCTTATAACAAAAGATTCGTCTCATCGAAGAACTTGAAAATGTAAAGTGACGTCAATTAGTTCTTGTTTGAGGAAGAAAACATTGTCGTCTAATCGTCACTCTGCAAGTAAATGTCAATAAATAAACATCATAGAGATATTAAATAAGATTAATAGCCGTCAATAAATGTCGACGAAAATGTTTTTCTAATTGATATATCGATCAGTTTCGATGAGATATTGAAGAGAGACTCGTCGGGTTTCATGAGTATAAATCAAGGGGTGTTGATTGATATTATGACCTTGGACAATCGTGTTGCATATGTTAGTTTCCTTTATGAAAATAAAAACCCATAAGATATTAACAATAGAGAGACGAGGGGGGGGGTATCTTTAGCATCAATTCAATTGCCTTGTAGAACTTATACGATGTAGATCACAAACAGACATACACACATACTCTACGAGTATAATTGAATCTGAATTGTCGTTGTTTCGTCACCGACTACCCGACCGAGAGGAATTGGGTCCTGTGTGGATGATCATTTTGTTGGAGCGAATCGAGCCGAGAAAGAAGAAGAGAACAATCAATGATATTAGAACGAGAAGAAGAACTTTTATATTTATGATTAGTCAGGCAAAGTCTCTTTCTCTTATTACGAATAAGAGAACAAGAAGCGAGAGAGAGAGAGAGAGAGAAAAACGAGGAAGATCTACGTGTATAAGGAGACAACAGAAGAAAAAAACGACCTACCGACAGCTGTAAGTAATGATCATCGATTGAAAATAGAGAAAACCAATGTAGAAAATGATCTTGCCCGGTGTTTGGTGGTTATCGTTCGTATGTTTTCTCACATTATTGGGCAATGTCCTCGTTATCTTAGCTGTTTACCGTGAAGCATCTCTTCATTCAGCAACATACTATTACATTGTTTCATTGGCTGTAGCTGATCTTTGCGTCGGCGTCATCGTCATTCCTCTAGCTATCTATTTCGAATTAAATACATCATCATCATTTCATATTCTCTGTCATTTATGGCATGTTACCGATGTTGGCGCATCGACAGCATCGATACTTGCGCTATGCACGATTGCACTCGATCGGTATATTGCAATAACATCGCCGATTCGTTATTCGAGATCGTTTATCGCTCGACATTCGTCGATTATCATCGCTGGCATATGGTTTTGTTCGACGATTATTGCCGGACCAACTGTTTTGATTCTCGGTGAACGAACGAAACTCGATTCGAATCGAACAAGTCAAGATTTGCCGTCGAATAACTGTGAATTTCCTTCCGATCCGGTGTTTATCATCGTTTCGTCTCTAGTTTCATTTTATATTCCTCTGCTCATCATGGTTTTCGTCTACGGTCGAATTCTAATCTTCGCTCGTCGGCAAATGACCGCCCTTCGTCAAGGTTACAAACACACAACAACCAGCACCGACGTCTTTCAATCGTCACCATTCGTACCTCGATTCTTTTTGCGTCCGTTGAAACAACGTTCGACTCTCTCAGCAGGCACGACCATCGAAAATCTCAATGCTACAACGAATACACCCGAAACAATTACGTTGAGAATACATCGAGGAAAATACACGCGGTCACCGTCGTTGCCACCGATCGTCGTACCCAATCGGTCACGTATCAGTCAAGTTTCGTTTCCGGTTGTTTTTCTTCGGCGTCTGAGGAAACTTCGACGTACACGAACGTGGTCGCGTTTTTCACATGAACATAAAGCAACGAAAGTGCTCGGTGTGGTCATGGGCGTGTTCATTGCGTGTTGGCTGCCGTTTTTCGTTTTTCTCGTGCTTACGGGCGTTTTTCATTTTCATTTTCCCAAAGTTGAAGAGCAACTCTTTCGACTTTTTACGTGGCTCGGTTATACGAACTCAGCGGTAGGTCAAAGCAAAATCGATGATTGATCCGTTTTGACTTTCGTTTTTAGTTGAATTTTCTTGTCTATGTATTGACATCACGAGAATTTCGATTAGCATTTCTTAAACTTCTTTGTCCTCGTCGTTATATTCAACGTTCATTGAAACAACAACACTCTCGTCAACAAAAGCCAGCGCCTCAGCGGGTGTAATATATTCGCGTGTCTGCGTTTTTTTCATCGTCTATCAACACGATATTATACTTGAACAATTGTTTTATTGAAACATTTTTATCTTATTATTCGTTCTGTTGTATATATAGAGTTTCTTTTTTCTCTCTTTCTTTTTTTGCACGATCTCGATAGATTCTCTTATTGAGCCAATTTCTTACGGAAAAAGAACTGAGCACGATCGACAATTTATATGATTCATTATTCTCATATACGAACTTGACAAAGTCATCGTCGATTAGAGAAATTAAACTAGAAGAATAGAAAACTTATACAATGTTAATAGTACTTGGCATACGCGTTATCTAGAGCGAAATTGATGGAATTCATGAGTCCAAACAAAGAGATCTACATTTCATTTCAAATGTCATTCAATCACGCCACAAGTTATAAATAGTCATCTGTCGTAATTCATTACAGATGAGTTTTTACGATAATATTACAAAATATAAACAACTTTTTTTTCTTCTTCTTCTGCTGTTGTTTGTTTTAATCTCAAGAGATTTCTCATCATTTCGCATAGATGTAATTGATTATGTGTCTAACAAGATCAAAGTTGTCTCTCCATTCGACACGATCAATCAATGATCGAGGTTTCGAGGTATCTATCGACGAATAAAACCTGAATTTATTTGGTTCATTGATTTCAAAAGAGTGCTATCAGAATCTCATTACACTCGTATTCATTTCTTTTTCTATTGATTGCCAATTTCAATTATTTTAAATAATGTATCGATTTCTAGCGACATCTCGTGTTTGAGAAAAGATAAATGGAGGACAAGACACACGGTTATGTATCAACATGGCTGAATTTATTTAGTTAATTGATTTAAAAAAAGGTAGTCGTTGTCGGAAACTGTAAGCAAATAAAGACGATGAAGAAGCAGAACAAAACAGCAACAACCAGCAAATTTCACGCGATTTCATCATTCGATTACAATGAATTGAAATGAACTAAAGATTCGATTGACCTCGCAGATTTGTACATTGACCGATAAGAAGAAAAAAAACAACAACAACAACAAGCAATGAGAAAATTCCAAGTTGTTTATTTACTTAATTTGTCATTGAATTGATTATGTTGATGTCGACGAAAGAGAAGATTTCAAACGACAAATTGTCAAGGTTACTCTTCCGGTGACCCGTCGACGACGAGAATACGATGTGAAATCTTTCTTTTTCTAGATCTGATTCCACCGAAAAAAAAAGAGAGCTAACTTTAATTTATTGACGGGTAATCAAACTGTCTCTGTTTTATACGTTTTTATCAAGACGAAGAAAAGCAACGTTTTGTTTTGTTTTTTTTTTTTCATTTTTTTTTTGGGATTTTTTTTCCTCTATTTTTAGATTTTTGTCTCTTTTATTGTATCAAATCTTTCGCTGTGTCTAAGCGAGTCTTCGAAGCCGCTCCTAATTATGTGAGTTAGAACATAGAGTCGATGATGATGATCATGAGGAAAAAAAAAAGGCGAGATGATATTAAATCCACGTGTTTCATTTTTTTCTTTTTGTTATTTTAAAATTCCCAAATCGCGTTGTATTTTCTTGTTCTCGAAAATAAACAAAACCAAACGCCAGAGAAAAATCATCTAAATCGTTCTCTCGCTTCTCATTAAAGGGATAACGGTACAACCAAAGGCCAACAACAAACATCCTCCTCATCCTCAACATCAGCAACCGCGAGCAGCGCTGCAGATTATGCCGCCGGAGATTATCCATCGCAAGCAACAAGCGAACAAAGAAGTGAATCCTACCCTCAACATCAAATTTCAACAACTGTTACAAGCCATCGACCGCCGACAATGAATTCCTACGGTAGCGCCCAGCAAACGAACTCGAACGGAAGCAACACGACTTCGTCGGGCAGCAGCGCCTACAAATTGAAACAACCGAGAAACTACGGCGGCAATCGGTACGATCCAATGGGTGCTCAAGCCGCGAGTTTTCAAGCTCGAAACGCTGCACAAGCTCAAGGTCAATGGAACAACGGTGTTACTGCGGCTGCAGTCGCCGCAGCTCAATCCCAATTCGGCGTCTACGGCAATCCGTTCGGCTTGCCGCATCATTATCAACAGCAGCCGGCGAATATGTACGCCGATTATTACGCCACGCCGCAGCAAAGTGCCTACGGCCCGTCGAGCGCTCAGACAGCGGCTGTCTACAGCGAATACGGTCAAGTTATTCCACCGGAATCCCCGAAAGGTGGTCATGTTGTTTATATCTACGGTATTGGACAAAGAGCCACACAAGAAGAAATCTTTGCGTTATTTCAACCGTTCGGACGTGTTCTCCGTGTCGATATTATCATTGATTTTAATACAGGTTTATGCAAAGGGTACGAAAAACGCACATCAATTACAAAATAAACAAAAGAAAAAATTGACTTTCGGTCTGTTTTTTAGGTATGCATTTGTTGCCATGGAACAATATCAAGAAGCTCAGATGGCAGTTCAAGGTTTAAATGCGACGCCATTCCATGGACGACAATTACAAGTTCGATTCAAGACATAAATACGTTTCTGTTTTGTGTTCTTTTTTTTTCTTTATCAATAAATCTGATCGTTCCAATCTCGTGCTAGAGGCTAAAAAACGAAGAAGAAGAAAAAAAAAGAGATATGCCGGATATGAAAAAGGATGTGTGTTTCTCTTCATCCTTTTATTATTCGATCAGAATATAACATGTTGATGATGTCATCTGCCCACTTGTCCGTCCATGATCGATCGACTCATCGGCTATAAACTTGTTTCCTTTTCTTCTCTCTCAAACGCGATTAGTCGCTGTGATTTGCGTTCGGATATAATTGACTATATCTGATTCTAGTAGAGAAGCATCAAATGAATACGTCCTAGAATCACTACTCGTACAACACAATGTTGCTTCTTATTCTTGTTTTACTTGTATCGATTCCACTTGTCTCACCATCTTATCACATTCCGAAACTTGGACGATATCACACATTTCTTAGAATTGGCAAACGACAATTTACTGAACCATGCACGGATCCTGCATCCTGTTTACTCGACCAACAAAGTTCGTAGTTGATTTCATTGTTTTTTTTTATCTCGAAAATGTCTTCGTTTTTTTTTCTTCTTCGATTATTGAAGGAATGAATATGAAATGTGTCAAATATTTCAATCGGAATATCTGTTGGCCAGATTATGGTCAAGAAAAAGCGATGAAAGTACATTATTCGAAACAAGCTCATTTCAATAATCGTTTTACGCGAGATAATACCTGATTCATATAGTTGTCGTGTGCTTCTTTGTAGACAAATGTCTCTTTAAATAAACAAATCCCGCTTTAAAAAGACCAAATGAATAAAATACGAAAAGATCTTTTAGTCAATTTAAAATTTCATATCAACCATTCCGATTCGGCTCTGTTTTGTTTTCGCGAATATGACAAATAATATTCTCAAGAGATTTTTTTATTACAGACAAGATAAGAGAAATATATAAAAATAACTTCCTCTTAAATCAATATTTATTTCGAATAGTACCCAACTGATCATTGAAAAAAAAAGATTAAATCCTTTGTGATTTAATCAGAATATGAAAAGAAAAACAAATGCATCCGAATACTATTAATATATGTTGATCAAATTGCACTATCAGTGAATGCGTTTAGAATAACTGATGAATTTATTTTTCTGTTAAATGAAAATTTGTTGTTCATGTTCATGATCGACTTGTTCGTCGTCGAACGAATGATTTCTCGTTTCGGGAAGCGTACAAATCGTAAACGCTAAGATAATAATTGAACTTGAATATATATAAAATGAATATTTCACATATTGTTGTCCAAGTACTTCTTCAATAATTGGAGCTAATACAGATCCAAAACTTCCGACAAAAACAAAAATTGCATTCGCTAAACCTCTCATTGTCGTTGGAAATAATTCAGGAAAATACGTCCATGACACCGATACGGTACTACTAACTGACAATTTTCCTAATTGTGAAATAATAACTGTTAAAAATGGATATTCTTTCATTGTCAATGGAATTATTAGAATACAAATTGATGTTAAACTTGAGAAAAGTATCAATGAATATTTACGTCCCAATGATGTTATGATCGCAATCGCAGCTAGTAAATATCCGATAGCTTCAACAAATGCACCGAAAATGAAATTTACATAAGGACTAAATGTTGTATTCGATGCAGCTAAACCATAAGAGATTTTCGTATATAATAACATTGTAATAAATTGAATCAATCCACTGATTAATAATCTTGGAATGTATTTTTGAAAATATTTCTTGCTATTGCTTTTTGTTTCTTTAGTTTTAGTTATTTCTTCGAAATTATCTCGTGAAATTAATTTATGATATAATGGATACCAATTTTTATCCGAATATCCATTTTTACTTGCCATTCTTCGTAATAATAATTCAAGTTCAGAATATTTTCTTTGACTTAATAACCAATAAGGTGATTCAGGTAGAAAATGAAGATAGGGAAGTAATAAACCAAAATAAACACTTATCATCCATTTTAAAGTTAACCAATGACGGGATATATATGCAAATAGAGTTAAAACGATTTCTCCGAGTGTATAACTTATCAAAGATAAACCACAGGCAAAACTTGTATGAGACGATGATGTTAATTCCATTGTTAACAGAAAACAAATACTGTAACTTTTAACAGCAGAAAATGTTTGATTGATAAACAAAAGGAAAAATCTATTCATTTGAATAAATTCAAGAAGTATTTGAGTCACAACTGTATTTATAAACATGGCAATTGTTAAGATTCGAATCATGGTTCGACGTCCAAGTTTATCTGTTAAAGGTCCAGTTATTAATATCGAAAATCTAATTATATCAATTGAAAGATTTATCGAAATGAAAAGAAAAAAAACTTATTACGTTCCGATTTGATAAGCAGTTGAAATCCATGTTTTATGAATGGCATTCTCACAAACATAATTAGCTTCTTCGGTAAATGTCTTTCCATAAATACGTTGATCATAAACAAAGGAATTACATTTAACACCATTGATGTCTTCACATTTTGATAACCTGTTACTATATTGATTGACAAGATTTTGATGTGTCAAATTATAATATTCATATTGATTGTCATTTGGCCAAATGTCATTCGGAAGTTGACAGCGAAATGATGGTTCAGCAAGACCAAATACATAATAGAAACCAGTTATGCCACTACTCATACTAAGCAAACCCAAGAATATATAATGAATAAATTGAAAACGATGAAAATCTCCACATCGTTTAATAACATTTTCGAATAAAACATTATCCATTTTATTCAAACAGTGTATAGTATAATCAGGTTCTATATTGACGATATTATATAGTGTCTGTAAAATGTTCCTATAATTTTTTAATGCGCTTTAATCCTTTTTATTTTTTGCCCTCGTAATGTCTGTTTCTCTCAGAAATCGATCTGCGCATATATATAAAGAAGAATGTCTGTCTGTCTGATCAATGGGCAAATCTGCATTATGACTAAAAGGTAGAGCGGGCGAAGTGAGAGAGAAAAAGAGATATTTTATTCTACATCAAAGGAAATATTGTTAGTCTTTAAGAAATCAAACGATGTTCAAACACAAATTGTTTTGCGATGAGAAATGAATGATTTTTTTTGTTCACATATCATACATGGATTGTCCCAACAGAATTGGATTTATCGCAATAGAAATTGTTAAACTTCAAGGAGAAGCACCCTTTACATTTCCCTATCTACATTTTCTACTGAAAATTGAACAATTTCCCTATCGATAGTTTCATTAGTCCACTGCTGCTCCATTCGAATCAAGTTCGAATAGAATCCCATATATTCGATGCCGTCGACTTTGGACCATTATTCGCTATGGCATCACTATATTCATACAAGGCGTTACAGCTGGTCTTATTGCCAACTTTCTTCAAACTCATGAAAAAGCAATTTTAATTGCGTATGGAATAGTTATGATGGTCTATTGTCTTGCACGACACTTCTTAGATAAAACAAATAAAGTTTCTTTTTTTATTCTTTTATTTATTCGTATTTTAAACCTAAAAATAAGAGTTCATAATTTCTTTTTTTATGTAGACAACTAAATTCTGAAGTCATTGCATCATTTTGAGAGAGAGAGAAAAAAGTCATTTGTACACTTCTCGTTCCGATTATCATCTAGAATTGAAATAACCGTTTGAAGATGAAAAACGGATTTTTTTTCAAAATTTTTTATTTAAAACTAAATCAAACTAGAAAAAGATAGATCGTGACATTTTATATTGTTTTTTTTTTGTTTCTAAGAGTGTTTATTTGTTGTTTTTTCCTATAAAAGTAAAGCACACCAACGTAGATCAAGTTTATTTCCAGTTGGCGATGTTGTATCAAACACAGCTGAAACACGATTATCAACTTGTGCCGCATTATTACGAAGATAATCCATAAATGAACCTTTGATTGGCCGAACTAAGACATGTGTATTTTCATCATCGAGAGGAACATGAGCAGTAAAACGACATTGATTAACACTATTCAACCAGAGATTTTCACCGATGACAAGACCTGATAATTCTTTGACATCATTATCACCTGTCACACGAACAACAAGAGCGCTGCTTAATGATTGACTTTTATCCGCAACTAAATCGATCTGAAAAAAAAAGAAAAGTTACGAAAGAATTTCGAGAATCGAATCAAAATACTTTAACATCGAATAAATGACGAGCATTGACAAAATTAACTCGTTGATTGCCTTTTTCATGTAAATATCCATACGAAAAATAGATTGCAAGTGCTTCGAATAGATGATTTGAAACCGTATCTGTAAGAGAACATGTAGAAATCATTCTTCAAAACAATTCAAAACTTACGATTAAACGAAAGTGAGATATGTTTTGGTTCACTCGGCGATGATGCAGCAATAATTTGTCCTAATCGTTTGCTAAGTAATAAAATCGGCCGATTGCCTTGACATAATTGTGATGTAACAGCTGATCCATTGACCACGCCGATCAACGAATGTCCTTGTTTAAAATCCACGATTTGTTGAGCTAAATCAATGGCGACACGTTTTTGTGCTTCACGTGTATTGGCACCTAAATGCGGCGTACAAATAATATTCGGATGTTGAACAAGTTGCAAGTCCGTCGGTGGTTCTTCTTCGAACACATCGAGTGCAGCACCACCGCATTGCCCGGAATTGAGTGCGTCGAACAAAGCTTTTTCATCGACGATACCACCACGAGCAACATTCACGATTTTAACACCACGTTTGCATAACGAGAAAACTTCGCTGTTAATCAAATCTAAATTTCATCGAAAAATTTTTAAAAAAATTGTCAAAAAAAGAAAATCTTTTTACGATGAGTTGCTGGCATATAAGGAACGTGAACAGTGATGTAGTCAGCTAATGGCCAAATGTCTTTCAAATCGAAGAATTCAACGCCGAATGTTAAACTTTGTTCGGCTGTTATTATTGGATCATAGCCAATTGTCTATTGAAGAAATTCAAAAATATTCTTTGAACGAAAAAAAAAAAAACGAACTTTCATGTTAAATGCTTGCATACGATGTGCAACTTCTCGTCCAATTCGTCCTAGGCCAATAACTGCTAAAGTTTTACCGTTTAATTCTTCGCCCATGAAAGCCGATCGTTGCCAAGCTCCGGTTTTCAATGAACTAACCGCATTTGGAATGCTTCTACAAATACCAAACAAAAAACTTGTTTTTTTTTTCTTCTTTTTAATCAATCGATTCACCTAGCCATCGAAGAAATCAAAGCACATGTGTGTTCAGCTGCTGAAAGTGTGTTTCCACCTGGAGTACTGAAAACAAATCGAAAGATGTTTGTTTTTTGTTTGTTTGAATTTACTTCATAACTAAAATTCCATGACGAGTCGCGATTTCTGTATCGATATTGTCAGTTCCTGTGCCGGCACGACCGATTAATTTCAAACGAGGCGATGCTTCGATAATTGCTTTTGTAACTTTGGTTGCACTTCGAACGATTAAAATATCAACTTCCTAGAAAATCGAATGAAAATAAAACAAGAATTTCGTTTTTTTTTCTTCTCAAGGACTTGTCGACCTGCATCTTTTGAATTAATTGTTCTTGTTGTTTAGCTAATTTAATGTCTTTTTCTACAGCAAATCCATTGGCAATTAACATATCGACACATTGAGAATCCACATCATCCGTTATTAAAACACGATTCATGTCACCGTAAGAGTCCATTTCTATTCGAAAATGATTTGCCACAGATGTTTATCACGTATATATATCTATCTCTGTGTGTGTGTGGGTATACAAAGGATCGATTTCGTTTACATCGACGAATAAGATTTTTTTTTGTCTATTCTCTTTTGTGACTAACTTATCGATTATTCGCGTAAAATCACGCTGTAAGCGTGCAACGCTACTACTCTACACCCAAGGCCGTTTTTATCTGTTCGTACATTAACCCGAGTGTTATCTAGTTTTTTTTCTCTCGTGTACTTTAAAAATAAAAAGAACATTTTTAAACAGAGAATAAATGATAGCTTATTAAATACGAAAGGATACAGGAATAAACTACGATGACTAAGAGACTGTTCAAAGTGCGTAGATGTGTTTTTCTATTTGTTAACTGCTGATGAGAATACTTTTTCGATGTGATTGAGAACTTGAGGTGCTACTTCGAATGGTGTCTACTGAAAAAAAAGAAATGTGGTCATGATCGTACCTATCTTGGTCAACTTTAGCAACGAGAATACGAGGTCGTCGACCATTGATTTTGACGAATTTCTAAATCACAGAAGAAAAGATCTTTTTGTAAGTGTTCCCAAACATTTCAAACTGTGTTTGTCTTCTAAATTGAATTTATTATTTGGCGAGTGAATGATGAACTGAAATAATAATCTGTCGAGATGATTAACTTCTACCGTAATAAAAAGAGGTTAACGATTATGATTGAATGGAGATACGTTACAAATTCGAGTTCTTTTCAGCATAGATAAAATGACAATCTTTATGGATGTAAGAATATTTTAAATAAAATAAAAAAAATTGTTTTCCTTTAGAAAAGAAAACTTCAAACAAGTAAAACGAGTTTATGGTGATCATGTTCGTGAATACTTGACTGGTGAACGTATATAAAAAGACGACGAGAAAAAAATCAATTTTACATGTTGACCTCTTCATTCTTGATTTTTTCCATTAGTTTCTCCGTTATTTTTTTAACATTCCGTTGTTGCTCCAGCAATAAAGCTTACATAAAAAAACTTTTTTTTGTCGAATATTCATAAGTAAAAGAATCGGAAAATGTCAGTTAGGTGACAGGTGCTAACATTCGACACTACTGTTTTTTCTACTCTTGTGTACTTTAGAAACGAAAAAAAGAACATTTTTAAACAAAGAATAAATGATATATATAGTTTATTAAATATGGAAGGATATAGGATTAATAAACTACGATGACTAAGTGCGTCGATTGCTTAAAAGTGTTGTGTTTTCTATTTGTTAGCTGCTGCAGCTGCTTGCGGCGTTGATGAAAATGTACTTTCGATGTGATTGAGAACTTGAAGTGCAGCTTCAGGTATACGTGTACCAGGTCCAAAGATAAGTTTAACACCTTGATCGTACAATTGTTGATAATCTTGCGGAGGAATAACACCGCCAACAGTGACAACAATGTCACTACGACCTAGTTCTTTCAATTTTTTGATTAATTCCGGTACGAGTGTTTTGTGTCCGGCACCGAGTGTGCTAACACCGACGACATGAACATCGGCATCGATTGCTTGAAGTGCTACTTCAGACGGTGTCTACAAAGAAGAAAATTGAGTTAGCAGAAATAAAAAACACGAAAACGATCTTACAGCAAATAACGGTCCGATATCAACATCGAAACCGAGATCACTAAAAGCCGATGCGATGACTTTCGCACCACGATCGTGACCATCTTGACCAACTTTAGCAACGAGAATACGAGGTCGTCGACCATCGACTTTGGCGAATTTCTAAACCAAAACAAAATTTGTCTTTAATAAATTCGAAATGTTGTTTTTTTACTTCGACTCGATCGATAACTGTTTTGAGTTCGTTGTTATTCTTTCCGTCATTGAATGTCTCTCGATAAGCTCCACTAACAAGTTTTGAATCGGCAACATGACGCGAGAAAACATCTTCTAAAGCTTGAGAAATCTCTCCGAGTGTGCAACGAGCTCGTGCAGCTTCGATTGCAGCTTGCAACAAATTGCCCGAGCCTGTTTTATCTTTAGCAACATTTCGAATCGTTTCGAGACATTTTTCCGCTTTGGCTTGATCTCGATTTTGTTTGACTTTCTGAATTTTTTCGATTTGTTGTTGTCGAACTTGTTGATTATCAATTTGAAGAACTTGAATCACATCTTCTTTCTTCAATTTATATTTATTCACGCCGACAATCGTCTCTTTTCCATCATCAATCATCGCCTGTCGTCGAGCAGCACATTCTTCGATTTTTAATTTCGGCACACCAGCTACAATAGCTTTGGCCATGCCGCCCATTTCTTCGATTTCGTTGATTAATTCCTTAGCTTTAGCGTAAACTTCATCAGTTAACGATTCCATCATGTACGATCCCGCCCAAGGATCGATGATTTTCGTGATTCCTGTTTCTTCTTGAATGATAATCTGAGTATTTCGTGCGATACGAGCGCTTTGTACCGACGGGAGAGCGAGAGCTTCGTCGAATGAATTCGTATGAAGTGATTGTGTGCCGCCGAAGACAGCTGAGAGAGCTTCGAGTGTTGTTCGAATGACATTGTTGTAGGGATCTTGAGCAGTTAGAGACCAGCCTGATGTTTGACAATGGCAACGTAACATCATTGATTGTTGTTTTTTCGGAGAGAAGTTTTGTTTGATTAACTCGGCCCAAAGACGACGAGCTGCTCGAAGTTTAGCGATTTCCTTCAAAAGTAAATTTTCAATCGAACGAAGAAAAAACAAAAAAACAAACAAACCATGTAGAAATTCATTCCAATGCCCCAGAAAAACGACAATCGAGGGGCGAAATCATCGATATTTAAACCTGCTTTGATGCCAGTTCGACAATATTCGAGACCATCAGCAATTGTATAAGCTAATTCGAGTGTAGCCGTTGCGCCTGCTTCTTGCATATGATAACCACTGATCGAAATCGAATTGAAATGCGGCATATTCTTCGATGTATATCGAAATATATCCGCAATGATTCTCATCGACGGTTCCGGCGGATAAATATACGTATTTCGAACCATAAATTCTTTGAGAATATCATTTTGAATTGTGCCTGTGAGTTGTTCTTGTTTGGCTCCTTGTTCTTCGGCAGCCACAACGTACATTGCAAGAACCGGTAGAACAGCACCGTTCATTGTCATCGAAACTGAAATCGATGACAATGGAATTGAATCGAACAATTGTTTCATATCTTCAACAGTATCAATCGCAACACCAGCCATGCCAACATCGCCACTGACACGTGGATTATCCGAATCATAGCCACGATGTGTGGCGAGATCGAAGGCAACCGAAAGACCTTGTTGACCGGCTGCTAAATTAGCTCGATAGAATCGATTCGATTCTTCGACTGTACTGAAACCGGCGTATTGCCGAATGGTCCACGGACGTTGAGCGTACATAGTCGGATAGGGACCACGTGTAAATGGATAGAGACCAGGTGCTTCTTCTTTTTTGCCTTTGACATCTTCGGATGTGTACAAAGGTTTCAATTTGATTCCTTCGTGTGTCGTGAAATTGAGCGAATCTAATGGAATTTTTTTCAGTTGTTTCGTTGCTGCTTTACTCCATTCGGTTTCCAATGATGATGCATTGAGCTTTTGACTTCGTTCATGAAGTCTTATGGATAAAAGACGCGAACGAGTCGACAACAACTGTCGGTACATTGACATCGTTTCTTCTTCTACGACTAAAAACAACAAATATCTTTTTTAACCTAAATTTCTGTTCTCCAATTATTTGCTTTCTCCGATGTTTTTTAGCACTGACATCTACAGGATCCTTCGATTTATTCAAATACAAAACAAACAAAAAAACGAAACGGAAGCGTGTTGGTTTGTTAATCACTACTGTGCATAATCAACGGAACGAACACATTCGGTAGAATAACAATTGCGATAACTCCAATGATCATCATCATCCATCGACATAGGCGAAAGAATGTTCGCCAACGTTGATTTCGAATTGAGACGACTGTCCATTTCGTTGATTTCGATTTGGTGATTATCGGTGGAGTCTCTCGAGCGGCTGGCAAAATGAGACGTTCGATTGGAACGTTCGATGAAGCTGTTGCTGCTCGATATTGTGCTGCTAATTTTTTCAAACGATGATCTCGTTGTAGTTCTTTAAGTCTAATTGCTTCTCGTGTTATTGGACTTGTTCCATTGGCAAGAAACCAATTCAATATCGCTTTTCGTTCGTAAACATAACCATCACTAACACGTACAGGATCAACGAATATGTCCAATGTAATCGGACAGGTGATTTCATTGATATCAATTTCAATACATGTATCAGTCGTTGTCATATTTTTTTTTGACAAAATGATTTAGATTTTACTTCAGACTTAAAATTATCTCAATGTCATGCGTTGTTTCTCTGTATATTTACTTTTTGTCTATTGTCATGTGTGTCAATCGTATATATCATTGTCTTTCAACGGAAGATACGCGGAAAACAACTAATATTGATCAAATAAATGAGATTTGATTAGAAATTAATCTGTCGACATATGTGACCACGTTTTGACACGAACGATAATATTTTATCTGTCTGGGGGAAGAAGAAAAACATAGATCGACGTAGAGATTTGTAAAGAAACGAAAAGAAATGTTATTCGTTTATTCGTGAAAATGTTGTTCGAGGTGTTTTTCTTGTTTTTGATTTTACTATTTGTGATTTATTTCACACTAATCTATCCGGAAAAATGTGTTTATCATGCACTTCGTTCGCAAGGAATTCCTGGCGAAGCATTTGTCCCGTTTATCGGGCAAATTCGTCAATTAAAAAAGTATCGAGACAACGATCGAATCATGGATTTCTATGAAAATCTCGTTCGAAAACATGGCTCCACGCTTTTATTTTGTTTCGGTCCATCGTTACGTTTGATGGTTCTCGATCCGGACATCATTGCCGATGTTCTCAGTCGACAAAATGCTCGATTCTACACGAAACCATTTATCACTGCAACAGTTTTCACGCCGATTATCGGCTGGAGAAATTTATTAGTGCTCGAAGGTCGCGAACACGAACGTGCTCGTCGAATGATCAATCCGGCGTTTAATCATCAGAATTTGAAATCCATGATTTCGATCATCACCGATCAAACAACTCGAACAATCGATTCGATTCAATCGAATTCGACCGTTGATTTGCAACGGTTTTTCAATACGTTAACCTTATCGATTATTGTTTCGAGTGCATTCGGTTCGGATCTACAGACCAATCCGAAAACACGAACAATTATGACAACAAAATTCAATGAAGTTCTTCAAGCGATTATCTATCGTTCGTTGTTAACCGTCAATCAAGTTTCGTTTCTTTCGAAATTACCATTTTGGAAGAAAGACATTCTCGATAATGGACATCGACTTATTTCGAAATTTGTCGATGAAATTATTCTCGATCGACGACAAGATCGTTCGACGAGTTTGTCCAACGGGCCTGATCTTCTCGATTTGCTTCTCTCGGCTGTCGACGATCAAGGACAACCGTTTACCGACGAAGAAATCAATCACGAAGCGCTCGCTTTCGTTCTCGCTGGAAGTGAAACAACGGGCAATCTCATGGTTTGGTTGTTTCACATTCTTATGACTCACGAGCACGTGCTTCGAGCTTGTCAAGAAGAAGTCGATCGAATTCTTCCCAATGGAATCGAACCAACAAATGAACATCTATCGGATTTAGTGATTTGTGAAGCGGTGATCAATGAAACGCTTCGACTTTATCCGCCGGCACCGATTTTTGTACGTCGTTGTGTAAGAGAACATTCAGTTGGAACGAAGAATAAAATACGATTGCCAGTTGGCACGAATGTGATGATTAATAGTCATCTTCTTCATCGGCAACCGGAGCTTTGGCCTCGGCCACTCGAGTTTGATTACACACGTTGGTTACGTGATCCGAAAACGGGTCTCAAACCGAAATTAGCTCATCCATTTGCTTATCTTCCGTTCGCTGCCGGACCGAGAAATTGTATTGGCCAAAATTTTGCGCTCTTAGAAGCGAAATTAATGTTAGCCATGTTTATTCAACGTTGTCGATTTACATTAGTACCTGGCCAAAAAATAGCTGCTGATCTACAAATTACTTTACGCACGAAATACGGTCTTTTAGCGCAGATCGACAAACATGAATAGAATAAACTTTTGTTTTATTTTGATTTTAAAAATAAATTCTAAAAAAAGACATCGATCGATGCTAAACAGTGCATTCATGCGAAAGTACTCTTTCCCCTTTCTCTTACGCAAAGACATATATAAAGAATCGACAGACGATTCTATTCGAACAAAACTATGGACGCAATTAAAGCTGGTGTTGAAAAAGTAAAAGAAGCTGTTGAAAGCAAACGAACCAACGATCAACAAGCTAAAGCAAACGATCCAAATGTCAAACCAAGTGAACGTTTGGACGCACAATTCGAAGCGAATAAAGCTGCAGCCAAAGCTGCAGAACATCATCAGAGAGCTGAAGAACTCAAAACCAAACATGTGAACAATTAAATTCGTTCTTTTATTTGCCTTTGATTTAAAAAGGATTTTCGTTTTTTTTTCTTTCTTTACAAATATATATCTCTTTGAAATTGAAAATTAGTTTTTCATTTGAAAATGCGAGTCATGTTTCAATTTTTCGTTTGTCTGAGTTTGATTTTTGCTCACGTCTTTTGTCAAACAACCGAAGATACGACTGAATTTTGGGATTCATTTAACGTAACTGATTATGTCGAAGAAACGACACAATCATCGGAAGAGAATTTATTAACAACAATTCCGATTACGACTACGACATCGACATGTCCACCGAGTATAACCATTGAAAATCTCGATGAAATGAAACAAGAGATTATCAATACAATTATTTCTGATTTATCATTGGAAATATCGAAAAAATTCGAAGAAATGGAAGCACGTCTTTCATCAACGAGTTGTTCAAAAGGAAATGTAAATCCTGACAAGCCATTAGTTTTATCTCATCAAATCTATGAAAATCTTCACATTCCTCTCACTGGTTGGTTAAACGTTTTCGATCAACCGTACAGTCATCCGACTTGTACCGACGATCTCAATCAACTAGCTGGTCTTTGTCACAACGACGTTCTCGTCGGTGCAACGTACAAACAATCCTTAGTTTTAGCAGCTGTTGGACCAGCAACTGTTTTAAGTATCAATACACCTTGGAATCAACCTCAACAATTCGGACAAGTTTATTGGTATCGTACAAATGGAAAATCATTTGGATTTTCACCGGATTCGATTATTCGACAAACATCAGGCGATACGAACGATATTACGAATACGAAACGACTTAGTTGGATTTTAGATCAGAATGTTGGAGGTTATCGAGTGGGTAGTACGAGAGCTATTGTTGATGATTCTTTATGGCATAAGGTTGTTTATTGCAACTAAGATTTGTTCTTGGGTGTTGTCGATTGATTGAATTTCGATTAATAAATTTTGTGTTCGAAAATATTCGACTAATGGTAAAGTTTCATTTTGAAAGACTTCATATCGATGTTCGAACACTTTTTCATCGTCATCAGCTCGACTTCTTGTCGTTCGTCGTCGATTGAGTTCATCTTTCGAAACATTCAAATAAACAACAGCTAAAATCTCTCGTTGAACGTTCTTTAGAATATTTTGAAAGATTGTTAAATGTGTTAAATTTCTCGGATATCCATCTAAGATCATTCCATGACGAAATCGATCTTCACTTAGCTTTTTCGATAAAAATTCTTCAGTTAATTCATCAGGAATTAAATCTCCTCTCTCCATATAAATTTTCATTTGTTGACCAAGATCACTTCCACTACTAACTTCAGAACGAAATAAATCTCCAGTTGATACATATGCATAGTTTAAATGTTCAGCAAGTCGTTGTCCTTGCGTGCCTTTGCCAGACAATGGAGCTCCAATGAATATAATCACGTTAGTTTTTACAAATGTCGACATTTGTGATTTTATTTTTTTTTTACTGAGTATTAAAAAAAAGAAAATAGATGATTCATTATGCATAATGAGTCATCTTATTTGAAACGCAAGTAAAAATGATGACACGACCTAGATATTTCATCAGTCATATATATGACTATAGATATATAACTTAAGGTAAAAGAAACAGAAAAAAAAAAGACATAAAATGTGGAGTTTCGACGGTCAAACACCGTTGACATCATGGAGATTTGTTATTTTTATGACGATTGTTCATTTTATCGTAACATGGATACTGGAAAAGATCATGTCCAAACGAAAAGAACCTATCAATGTACGACGTATTCAACGTTACAATAATTTAATGATTGGTCTCTTTTCGATCATTACGTTTATCTCGATAAATATCCTTGCATATCGAGACGGTCGATTTGCATCATTAGATCGTTTAGTTTGTCACAAACCAAGTCCGAGAGGTGCCTATGGACTTCTATGGTATCTATTCTATCTAAGTAAATTATGGGAATTTACAGATATTTATTTGGTTATTTTAAATAAAACTCCGGTATTAATGCATTTTCGTTGGCATCATCAAACGACACCATCGGTTATGCTCTCTGCTTTTCGTGAAAATCTTTCGTATGAATGGCCAGTGATCAGTTCGAATACACTTATACATTCATTTATGTACCCTCATTTTGCAGGTGTATGGAATGTTCATACGATTCTAGTTGTGCTCGGTGCTTTTCAATTAATTGTCGTTCTTACTTTTGGAATTTATGGTTTAATTGCTGGATGTAGTCAATCGCTTTATCTTCACGTGTACGGTTTGATTATCTATGGTACATATGCAATTGGGTATTTACAAGAACATTTTCATATATTTGATCGTCGATCATTGAAAAACGAATGAAATTTATGGAGAGTTCTTCTTTTCTTTTTTATCTTTTTCTTTATCAGAATAAAAATACGTTTGGCGTTATTTCGTGAGTTCGTTTTTGCTACTCAAAACACTTTACAAATTTAAGTTAGACATTTCTTGGACATGTCGACATACTGATCAATTGATTGAAAATAAATTTGATTGTGTTCCATTCGATGAAGTATTGCATGTACATAATAATTAATGCTTATGTTGAAAGTGTCTTTTCAATAATGAAAACATTTATATGATGATAAACTAAACCATATGTCAACAGAATTTAGTAAAGCTGATCTATAAATTATAGATAGAATGCTTCATTACGTTGTACCGAAACTATAATGAATATTTTTTTTGTCATTCAAATTAGTTTCATTGTAGTCAAAAATATCGTTTAATTCATAGTTTATTTTCATTTGAATCTTCATGTTGATCTTCTTTTCTAACAATGCAATTTTTTCTGTTGTTGTTGAAATAATAAATAATTTGACTAAGAACAAAGTTAGGAAAACAAGTTTCATGTAGTCTTTATTTTCGTTCTGCTATATACATGACGTCATCGTATATGTTTCTCTCTTGTTCTCTATGACATTTCATGTAAGATTCCTTAACAGTGTTGGTTTTTTTCCAATACACGTTGGACTAGAAGAGCTGTGTTTGATTTCGGAATTTTCCATATTTTGATATTTTAATCTCTGGATTTGTTTGAAAATGAAGTTTGATGAATAGATATAATTTAAGAGATCGATAGAGATCAGAGAAAAACAAAACAGTTGTGCGACGAAAATGAATAGAGAAATGACTAACGTATTCAAAGTATAGAACTAGCCTTGGAAGAAACCAGCGAAATCATCTTATAAATACGACGATTTTCTGTGTATAAACCATTTAAATCGATTGAAATATTATCATTCGAAGGTTATCACCGAATACAACGCAATATCTTATTTATTGTTTTTGTTTATTGAAAAGTGAGTTTTCTATATGCATTAGATTGTTAACATAATGTATTCGTTGTTCTCTTTATTTTCTAGAATTCATATAAATAAAATAAATTCTTGAGGAATGACAAGTGGAAAGAGTGAATATGGTATTATCATTCTTGGAAATGCTGGAGCAGGCAAAAGTTTTCTTTGTAATCTTATCATTGGCAGTGAACGATTCAAAGCTGACTTTCAACCTGATGCAGTTACATCAGAGACAGAGTATCATCGAATGGAAACACCAAATTGTGACTATTTGGTTTACAATATTCCAGGTCTTGTTGAAACCAATCAAGAGCATATCGATCGAAACAAGCAAGAAATTCAAAAAGCTTTCAATTCATGTCCAAATGCTATTGTCATATTTGTATGGACACATGTCGGTGGACGAGTACAAAATGACGATGTTTTGGCCTTCGAGGCGCTTAATAATGCTTATGCATTTCCTCGTGAAGCACTTATGTTCGTCGTGAACAATGTTCCGACGACTCGATCAGATAAATACGAAGGATTATTTATTACGACACTAGTTAACGCACTAAATGCCAAATGGATCCGCGAAATCGATACGATTTTTATCGATTGTTTGGACATGACAAATCGACAACAAACGATAGCTGCACGAACAAAACTAATGAAGCAAATTGTCATACATCCAGCGTTCGTTCAACAGCAAAAGAATCCGATTCGACTTCAATTAGATGAATTGAACGACATGCGAAGTCAACTCAAACAACAACAGAAAGCAGCTGAAAACGATCGTGTAAGATTTCAACAGCAAATCGAAGATATGACAAAACGTTTTAACAGAAAACAAGCCGAAGCTAACGAAAGATACGAAGACATGAAGAAACAAATGGAGAATTCAAAAAATTCGTATCAAAACCCGTTCAAGGCTCTACTTGGATTCGTAGATAGTGTCGTAGACTTTGGAGTTGGAACTGTGCAAGGAGCTGCAGCTGGTTACGGTGCGATGGCAGCACAAATACTTCATGGAATGTCTCGTGATGAAGTCCGCGGCGCTGTACACAGTTTATTGAAAGGCACAGCGTTCGAAAGAGTTTATGGTTTTAATTAATATACAATCAGACATTCACTGACTATTTCATACTTATTTAATCTTGAAATCTTATGTCATTCTTTTTCTCTTCTTGTCAATAAAATCATACTTTTGCCAAGAATAAATCGATTCGAATTGCACATCGACTTATTTCTAGTTTCAACTCTTGTTTTTCAGCAATCGATATGTGAATATATGTCTGTTATGCAAATAAAAACAACTCGAATGACGTATAATGTGTTTCCTTTCTTTCTTTTGACTTGTGTAAACGCACATGTGATATTCTATTCGATAAGACAAACTACAAATAGACTTTTCAAGAATACTTTCAAACATATTTATATTTCATCACAAATTTCGCTTTTCAATTATCAAGCTTCAAAAAAAAACAAACAAGTCTTTTATTTTTTGCCTAGCTAACCTATCATTTTCCTTTTCTTGAGTTTATCCAATTTAGTCTTTTCATATATTCTTCATTCCTCAAATCATCGGATGTTACCGAATGTGATTTTTTCGAAGCAGTGCTTGAAGCAGTTGGCGATGTGTCATCTGTGGAGATATATTCCTATTCTAATATTCTCAATTTGATATCTAGTCAATCAAAGATAATAACTTTCAGTCAAATCTGATATATCTATGCTTCACTATTTATTCAAGAAAACAAACGCAGATCTATTGTACTAACTCTCGATCTTTCATGAACTACATTCGACGATGTCACTTTAGTAATGTGTCGGAGAGCATTGCCATCGTTGTTGTTCATGGTGTTGATGAGATCAATATGACATTGTTGAGCAGTTAAATGTTTGAGATTAGGTATCATGGAGAGAACACGACATAGAACAAGAATATCAATCGGAGATGTAACATCGTTAAGATGAAGTTCGGTGACTGTCGTCAATATGAATGTTGTGTTCTGAACAAGATCATCGCTTAAATTGCAATATTGTTTGAAATGAAGATGACGTAGAGAAGGACATGTCTGTTGTATGAATGTGAATAGAGAGAGATTTAATTTATTAGAAGAATGAAAACTAATCATGACAATCGATGGAAAGGATAAAATATCATTTGATTGACGATAATTCCAGCGATAGTCGACAATATCATTGGATACGCGCTCAAGTCGATCGAAAGAGAATGGTATTGTGAATCGTGTAAGAAATTGACGCGAATGAAAAATTGAAATGACTTGTTTTTTCGTCCAATTATCAAATGTTCGACGACGATCCGTTTCCATATTCATCACACCATTATGCGTACAGAATTCAATTTACTTCAAATGTGATAAATAATCGAGTAAATATCTCTGAAATGAACCACATCCCGACATTAGAAAACGTTGATGTGTACTCCCAGGGCGAATATGCCTCACAAGATCTTATAGGATCGCGGTAAATCCGACGAATTTCGACTATCGGATCCGATGACTTGCCAACAATCGGAAACTCGATATTATCCGTAGAAATCCCATGATACCCGACATTGGATTTAGTAGGATTCCGTGCTTCGGATTCAACGAAATCCTAGTCTTGGAACTCGAAAAGTCCTCCGATTTCCGACGGTGGGAAATTGTTGGATTTCCTAAGATCCGTTCAATTGTTTCTATTAATTAAAAAAACCTAAAATATGACTTGAAAAATCTTTTCTATTAATTAAAAAGCTATCTGGTATGTTAAATATCAATCTATTCACTATGGTCTTTAAAAGACCAACATTACATATATTGCCGAAAATATTATTAAACAAAGGCGACACCTATTCTCATTATTTCTATTAGTAGCGTACAGAGACAAAGACTAGTATATAAAATCGAGATCTGGTTAATACATCTATTTTGGATTCGACTTCGTAACATTGTGGTTTTATATCTTTTAGATAAACAATATTTCTAGATTACTCAATCAAATGTTTTTTTTTAATATTTTTTTATTGTATTTTTTATTGTATTTTTTTTATGTATTTTTTAAATGTTTTATGTAAAAAATACCCAAGTTTTTATTATTGTGATTTTTTATTTTTTTTGTTAATGTGTGTGTCGAAGTTCGACTAATTTATCACATAAATTTAAAAATAAAAGTAAAAATAAAAAAAATACATTCAAACAAGACTTTCGTGACTAAAATAGAGGAGAACTGAACTATTAACAGTATATCAAAATTTATCGGATCCGAATGTTTCCATTATTTTCCGAACATCGGATTTTTTGTTGGAAATCATCGGATCCGATGTCCGACAACTTCCGATTGGATTCCTGTACCAAGGAATCCAAGAAAATCCGATAGGTTTCCCGTCGGAAATCATAGGATTCCGATCGGAAAGTGTTGGATCATATGAAAAAACTTATCGGATCTGGTCAGATTCTACTCTCAGATTCTTCGTCCTGGGTATGTAATCAATCTTTGCATGAGGATCGAGATGCTGAAGTTTATCATAAATTGTCTTTAGAAACATGTATGCATCGTCAGTTGTACACGATAAAGAAGCGTTGAAACTGCTTGGATCAGCATGAAGCATGAAAATTTTATTTTCAATTTCGATAACTACGGCTATGCAAGAGGAAACACCTGTTGTCGATAGAGCTACTTGATCAATATCACAAGCACCGACTTGAACATTTCGAATTAATTCCATATAATCTTTTCGTTTTCGACAGGCAATGTGAAATGTGCATTTCTGCTCTTATTTTTCTCTTCTTTTCTGTATAATCGTAGACTATTGTTTTATTATTTTCTTTCTTTTTATATCGATGTAAATGTACTTCGACTTTATCTCTCTCTTTCTCTCTGCCGTATACATCAATCAACACGTGTTTCTTCATTCGACTTTTATTTGATCGAACAGTTGTCATTATTTTTGTAGTGAAAAAATCAAGCCTGTTTAATTAGAGAAAATATTCATTTGAATTTAATAAATCTGAAAATGATTACCTACATTCACACATGATAGTTCCAAAAGGATAAATAAAGTGAATCGAGAGTGTTGATGTAAAAAAAAGGTTGTTTGAAATAATCACGTTTGTGTTTCAAATTCGGTAAAGGATGTAATGCATCATGTCAAAATATGTTCAATCAACTCGATTATTTCTTTGATCTAAACCGAAAATATACACCCGTTTCGTGTTAAACATAATGGTCGATTTCGTTTTATTTTCATTTTTAATAATCGTAATCATGCGTTTGCCATGGCATATTAATTCTTATAGATAGAAATGATGACAAATTTTAGATAAATGCATGAGGACTAATTTGATAACCGATTCCCAAATCAACCAATCGATTTAAACGCCAGGCTCAATCAGATCGTCTCCTATCGACGTCCGATAATTTGTCTCAACAACATTTTTCTATCCCTCAAAAATATCTATTTTATTAAATATTTATCAAGTCAAGATTTCCAAATGATGAACACTGTTAAATTCATTTTCTACATTTGTTTTGAACGGATGCAAAGGAATGTTAGATGTGATAATCTTTCGAGAATCTTTATCAAATACGACATGGAAAACTCCAAAGAGATGACTGTCAATTGTCCGATAGGTAAGTTTGAAATATTGGCTTTCGAGTTAAAAAAAAACAAACTGGTACAATCTCTACATCGTCATTATCTATGGTTAAATCATAGCTTGGCGATAACGAACATTCGAATTGTGGATGTTTATCAATGAAATGAATTAACTTTTGTGTTTGATACGAAGATTCATGTTTCTGAACTGGTTTTCTAGAATAGAAAATCAGAGACAAATCGACACAAATTTCATTTTGTAAATAATACTTTGATCGATAGAAAACAGAATAAACTGAACAGAAATTAAGAGTAATTCGTGCTGACCAATCTCGATTATACCAGAAGGAATCAAAAACAAAATCGATTGAATCTGGATTAAAATTGATTGGTTTACGCCTGGATAGATTTATTTCGAAAACATCCAAATGAAATGAGAAAGTTTTGTGTTCATGAATTTTTCCCAATTTGTATCAATACAAAGACTACTATCTGGATGAACACTAACACATATTTTGAGTGTTGTTAATTGACAATCAAATGCATCCACAAGTAGCTCCATCGAGTCAGGAGAAAGCTCAGATTGTTTAACAATCAGTTTGTTCAATTGTGGTAATTTAGGAATCATTGACAATTTATTACTTTTGAAAGAATTATTTGATCCATCGAGTTTTTGTAAATATAAATGACGAAGTTTAGGTGTATATCGGATAACTGATATCATTTCTGATAAATAGACTAGATGATCAATGATTAAATATTCAAGATTAGTTGCTTGCTTGTTTAGATTCTGTGGAAAGAGAAAGTGACTTTCAATACGAGGAATAAAATATGTCAGTGAAACATTTAAACATTTGAGACACTGGAAATTTAGCAAGATTTTGTATAGAATTCTCATACACGGAAATTGATTTGATCGTATATCACTTTTTAATGACAAACGACGAAGATTGGGTCATGTTTGTAAATAAGGTGAGATAGACGAAATTTGACGTTCTTTTATATTATCTAAAGTAATCGACTCAAACCGAAGAAATGAACCGTTGGTACAACATAATCTCAAAAATGTGTCGATTTGTTCGCTGGTTTGTAAGTTTAATAGACCAAATCTGATTTCGTTGAGGATTTATGATATCAGTACATGCTGAAGCAAACAAGTCATTTGGATAATTGCGATGATAATATAGTTTTGGTGTTGAATAATCTTTCACAAGAGTCGAAAAACGTTTGTTTAATTCGACAAAGCTGCTGATAATGTCATTATTGTAGATATAATCGAATATATTATAAATTAGTTCGTTACTTAAATCTTCAAAAGTTGTCATAGATACTTTTGTGTTGTTTTATTTTCATCAGATAAAAGACACATTGTTATGCAAATAAAACGATAAGAATGAAAGACAAGTCGAATGACGTATACGTTTCATAATCATGAACTGTTAAAGAGTAGAAGTTTTTTAAGTTGCGTAATTGACATGATACGCACCTCATCAGTTATATTTTTGAATATATGTCTGGTAAGTGAACAAATCGAATATCTGAACGAGAAATATTGAATCGTATCTAAAGAATTACAAGTCTTATAACAAATGGAAATGTCTTTGGTAAGTGTAAGTCAATAAATAACGATTTATTTTGGTTTTAGTCTTTTAATAATTGGTTTAATTGGAAACAGTTTGATTGTATTTATATTTTCTATGGTTGTTCGATATCGTCATACACCATGTACGTTCTATTTTCTAATAAGTTCGCTGACAAATAATATATTTTTATTAATAAATTTGTTAAGTCGAATCTTAAGTTCTGGTTATGGAAATGATTTAACTCGAACATCATTGATTTGGTGTCAAACTCGCCAATATTTCATAACAACATTGAGTTTATTTGCATTTACTTGTTCATGTTTAACAACTATTGATCAATATTTAGTGACATCGTCGAATAACATTGATTTCATTTGTAATCTATTGCTTTCACGAAATACTCGTTGTTATTTATTTTAATATTTTGAATATTTTCGGTATTTATACAAATACAAATTCAATCTTTGCAAATTTATATTCCGATCTATGTCCTTGGTTGAACTTGTTTAATTCCAATAAGTATAATGATAGTTTTTGGTTATTTAACTTATGGAAATGTTCATCGACGACGAACATTCTATAGTTGGACAACGAATCGATCGTCAATTGATGAAAGTGACATTAATTCAAATTGTTTTAGTTATTTTTGCAATGAGCCCTTATGGAACTGAAGCGTCGAATCATTTGTTTCAACAATAGTGACATTAATTGTTTATATTTATTATGTTGCAAGTATTTGATCATATCGATTGAATGTCAATCGAAAATTAGATTTTTCCAGGGAAATCTCCACGTATTTTTCGTAGCATCCAGTCATTTTCGTCGATCAGTGAAAGATCGAATAATATTCTGTCGGAGAGAAAATCTTATCAATCCAACATTGAATAGACAAACACACCGGTCAGAAATCAACTTGTTTTTCTTCTTTCTCAGCAAACATACAAAAAAAAACGTGATAAGAAAGAACGAACAAGTCACAAAAAAGACACCTTTTTTGTCTTCATTTCGAAATGGTTTTCACAATAATCGTCCATTTAAATGTTAAAAGTGAACATGTCGATAAAGTCAAAGCTAAACTAATCGAAGCCAGCCGTGTTTATGTTAAAGATCAAGGAACAATCGATTGGTTTGTTAGTCAAAGTAAACTCCTTGAAATTGTGTTTTCTTTGTCCGGTGAAAAAAGTCAATTTAGATGTCGATGATCCAACTAAATTCGCCATCTACGAACGATACGAACAACAAAGTGATTTACAAACACATATAAATAATCCGTATTACAAACAATTCGGAGACTATGTCAAACCATTATTAGCTAAAGCGATTGTTCGTTTGCATTGTGCTTAGGAATTCATTTTCTGAAATGATGATTTGTTTTTAGGAACTTCATAGTGTAACAGAATTGGACACATCGAAAGATGTCGAAGTTCCTCCTCAAACATGGTCAAGTGAATGAATGAGATTCGTTTCTTTTTCTTTCGATTCGATTTACAAAACAATAAATTTGCCTCCTACCGACAACTATTGTTCTTCGAAGAAAAAGATGTCTATTAGAAGTTGAGTTCTATCAATATGTAAAACAAGTGTGTCGAGATTATAAATGACGTTAGATCGAACAACATCGGATGTTTCACTGTTGATTTGAAACTGGTGAAATAGAATGGGAAACTATAGATCATGATGCTGTTGAGTCAGCTACCAACGAACGAAGATATATTCGATTTATACACGGAACTACATCACATAAGAGAATGTTCGATAAAATCGAATAATTGATTGCAGCAAAATCAGTAATATCATACATTTTTTCGAAAAAGCAACACGAGATCAAGGTCCAATCTGGATTATCAACGCTTATACAACTGAAACTGATTTTTACAATATATTCAATGCTGAAATTGTTGGAGGAGCTAGTAGACTTCGGACTGAACGAACATATACTATTACCTTACTCATATATCAACCAAAATTAGATCATCTATCATATACTGGTTTCTTTTATCAAGTTATGAAATACAGTCTTCAAAATCAAAAATAAACAACTGTGTGACGTCAAAGATATTCCTCAGTATGAACGAATCTGGATGTTTGAATTTGAAGAATGTGATGAATACGCTCAATGATTGAGATTTGCTTATGCATTTATTTAATAAATTAAAATAAAAGAATACAGAAAAAAATTCAATTATTGATGTTCTCTTGAACGTTTGTTGTTAAACCAAACACGTATTTGAGCTGGTTTCAATTGAGTTCGACTTGATAATTCGTCGATGGTCACTTTTGAAACGTATTTATCGACTTTGTAGAAATGTTCTTCAAGAATTCGAATTTGTTCTTCGGTGAATCGACGAGATTCTTTTTTTGTTGGAACACGAGTCTGAAATGAAGGACTTACCTGATACTGAGCTTGAGGTGGTGATGTGTAGACCTGAAAATAGAAAGGATAAGATTGATGAATTGGACAAATATTGGGTTGTACTTGTTGTTGTTGATAATGAAGTGGACAATAATATGATGATGAAGTTGTTGAATCTGAAACATAAGAAAATGAATCATCACCTGAAGAATAACAATATGAATAATCGTTTGAATTGTAAGACATGTCTTTCGTTTTGTTCGAAGAATGATGTATAGAAGAGAATTCGACATAAAGTTATATATTTGTCTGTTCTTGATTGATATTTCGGATAAATGAATCTTGATGAAAGATGAGAACTAATTGAATGATAGGGAATCCAAAAGAGAACTTTTCTGTTCTTTATCGGCAATCAACTAAATCTTTCGTTCATTTATCAAACATATTAACATTTCGAGAACAACAATTTCTTCATCTCTATACGGTTATTCTCTAGCATAATTTATCAAAAGTTTTGATACAAAAAAAAGGATGAACTTAATTTCTCTCTTGAGCATATCGTTACTCGATGGAAGACAAATTTATTTTGTTTAGAAAAGAATAGATAAGTAAAAAACAATATATTTCTTTGCTTCTATTGGTTCGATTGTTTTTCTTATAACAAAAGACAAAATGAACAAGGTCATTATTCTTTTATGACGGATTGTTCGTCGAATTTGCTTATTCAATATATAAGTTGACTTTAGAAGACTGCCCAACGAGTAAAGTAAGTACAACGATCAATGTCAAAAATAAATGGATTTATTTTTTATGCTCATTTTGGGTAAGCTCTCTTATACGCTTAACGCTTAAATAAACTGTAGTTAGAAAAACAATAGATTTCAAACTCGTGTTAATGTCTTGTTTGTTTTTAGGCCACGAGCAAAACTAAATCGTATGTTTTTTCGATTAAATCGATTGATGATCATACAACAAGTGTTATTAGTTCTATCTGGATGCTTATTAATAATATTTCTAGGCAAAGATGACCAATGTCTAATCGGTCAATTATCATTGTTTCAACAGAATAATTCCTTGTCGTCAAAGGATTTACTTCTGTCTAGTGATCCAGGTAGATTTTCTAAAATATCTGTAAACATTCTTGGTGTTTTCTCTTGAATAGATTGTCTATATGATATGTTGTTTTGGGCTTGGATATACTGGTGATTTGTACAGGGAGATTACCTACAATCAATTAATTGCTTCAATTGAATGGTTTCGGTGGTGTCGACCTGTAATCAATTGGTCAGTATACTAATATGTCGACCACTTGATATCCTTTTTGACATTCGTTATATATCAATAATTGCTGTGCAGTTAGTGGGCTTTTTCATTTGTGTTCTATTTGCGTTCTTTCTTGGCCTCAAATTTGCATCAGTTAGACGTCGAATATGAAATGATTTAGAGTTCATTCGACGGTGAGAAATATTGTAATAAAATGTATATTGAAACTTTATTTTTCATAGAGTACGAAAGAACGGCTGCCTATTAAATCAACTTCTACGGTACTAAAAAGCAACATGAGATTATATACTTTGGTGCAAGTTAAGAGCAAAAATATTTTTAGACGTGAATGAACAGATAGCGGCTGAGCCTTGAAAGAAATGAAAAAAAAGTTTAATGTTTGAATAAACGGTCGTAATGAATGCATGTAAGGGTCGCAAAGAAAAAGTACATCTCACGCTCAACGTGAAAGAAACAGAAAAAGTACATTCTCTTTCTCGTTGGTGAGTGAAGAACATTACGACGTCTATATAAAGCGAGCGCTGAATATGACTCCTTATCATTCGATGTCTACCAAACAATCTTCTGAAATTGATCTTCCTCGTCGAGTTTTTCTTGAAAATGTTGTTGGTTACGCAGGTGGCGTAGTTGCCATTGCTTTATATACTTATTTTTTCATAATTCAACTATGTCCATGGACTTGGTGGCAATATATCTTGGCTATAATCATAAGTTTCGATGTTGCTGGTGGACTAGTTTGTCCTCACTTATATTCGAGCATACGTTCTTATTCAAACCCTTTCGAACAAATCGACCGTGAAGATCCATCGGTTATGCAAATTTTAAAACAAGATTGGATTTACCGATTGATTCACATACATCCAATCATAGTTCAACTGTGCTTTAGTTCGATTAACTGTTGGCATATCGGCGTATTTTGGTATTTAATATTACAATTGAGTGCAGCCGTTGCTTTAACTGTCCCATTAAATTTACAACAATCGATTTCCATGTTACTTTGCTTAATCCCTTTAATATTTAATTATTATTTTATTCAACCAGTCGGAGGTTTTGAATGGCTGATTCCTGCTCTGTTTTTCAAGGTTCTCAACGGACTTATTCTTCGAAATCGTTAATTTGTAGTTTTGTGTTTATTTTGAATGTATAATTTATATATAAAAAAAACGTGGAAAAAAAAGTAAATTAAGATTCGTTATTTGTAGTATCATTCGGTTTTCGTAGGACTTCACTTTCGAGATAGACAGTTCGTTTTGGTGGTGATGGTTGATGTGCTTTTGCTTGTTGAATATTTCGAATAAATTGCGTTCGTTCAGGAATATTCTCACAACCGTGACCGTCTTTTTTCAATCCAACCGTTGAATAGACTTTGAAATTCAACGTTCTCAATTGTTCATAGCCGATCGTTTGATTCGTTCGGTCGGAACAATGTTTTCGAATATTTTGCATTTCAATTGTACGTTGTCGATCGGCGTGAGTTTGTAATTGTCGAAGAACATTGGATTTCGCCTGATCGGCTCGTTTGGTTGTCTGAGTAATATGATCGTTGGTTCGATCGAAGATTTTCTGTCTTTCATCTTCCATTTGTTGTTGCAAACGATTTAAATGTGCAGCTAATTTGAGTTCTAATTTTTCGATAAATTCTCGAAGTAATTTTTGATATTGCTGTTCGTAATTGTGAACGTGTTGAGCGTTTTCTTTGAGTAATTCACGAAAGAGATCGTCACGCATCGATGTAAATTCATCGACGAAATGTTTTTCTTTGTCTGTGATTTCGGAAATTCGTTCTTTGAGAATGAAATCAATGTCGAGATTGATCTTATTGAGTAAGGCTAACGATTCATCGATGTTTCCCGGAATTGACGAATCGATACAACCGTGAGTTTGACTTTTAACATCGGCAACGACATCGGATTGTTGCTCGTGAAGAAAATATTTCTCATTCCAACTATTATTTTGAGGTTTTTTAAACAGTTTATCAGGAAATGGACCCGAGCGTTTTGGTGGTAGTTTCTTCGGATCAGTGATTACCTAGAGAAAAATAGGTCATGTTGATCTTTATTATATTTGAAAAGAGACAAATTACTGAAACTGTTCGATTGGTAACATCGTCGAAAGTAACATGTCGAAGGAGATCATCGAGTCGTGTGACATTGATCACTTGTTTATCGATAACTTCAGTTTCGAATCGAGTTGGATTCTGTAGAATTGGAAGACTAGCTAAGATGCCGATGGATCGTTTCGATGTTCTCGTCATCCATGTGCCGACCGTTCGCGTCTGTACAGGCGGAATAAATTCTAAATTTTCAATGATTTCGATCGACTCGTCACACAAAACGAAAGACTTTTACCCGATTCGGTACTCGAGGCCGTCGGAGGACGACGTTTGCATGGACTAGTGCCCATTGAAAATTCTTTTCAATAAATTTTCTCTCTCTCAGTCGTTATGAAATACAACTCCATGTAACTATGAAACAATTCCTTATTAGCATTCGTCAATGAACAACGAGAATAAATATAATTTATTGGTTTCTTTCGATCGAGTGTGAATCACTTTATAATTCAATTCAGATCGGTATGACTATACAATCAACGAAAAAAAAAAAAGAAAAAGAAATAAAAACAAAAGAAAATCTCTTCGTTAGTGTCTCGAAACTTTGATTAAATCATTGATAAACATATGTCGACTGAGCGCTGTATAAATATGTCGATACCAGAGAACTTGCGAATGGTGAGCATGAAAAGCTTGTAGACCTTGCAAATAGCCCAATGGTGAACTGACGAATAACGCACGTTGATCATTCGGTGGTGAGAAAAGAAAAGGAAGAAATGTTGAAACAAAACCGCGAATTAATCGTGGAAAGAATTTGATTATCGTTCGACAAATATCGATGATCGATGAATATTCAAAAAGAGCAGCAGCCGTCGAAATTTCGTAGATCAACGGTGTTTCATCGGCGTTTTCAATGTAATATTCAACGCCTAATGAAATCGATCGATGATTTAAATGTCCCGATATTCCACCGTGATCGAATGTAATCAGCAGATCGATTTGAAATTGTTCGACGTATTTCTGAATTAATTGAGAAATCTTTCGTTTTGGCCACCATTGTTTAGGATTATCTTGTAGATCGGTGATATTCAATGATAAACATCGCGTTGAATCGATGCCGAATTTGAGACAACTACCTTGTAATTCTTTTTCTCGAATCGGTCCTAAACCGAGACTATTGCCTGTGGATAGAACGAGAATATGTCCTCGTTTCGAACGGGATTGTAAACCGACAATAGTCGGACTAAAAAATAAACATTCATCATCGGGATGTGCAACAACGATTAAGAAGTTTTTCTTCGTTTGAATTTCTCGAGGAACAAACGATTGTAGATGTTTGATTGGAGTTAAGATAATTAACAAATAAATCAACAAGGAAATTAAAATCAAATTACGAATGTAAATTAAAATCGATATTCGTCGACAGAAACGCATTTGTTTTCGTTTAATACTGATTTCATTGGATTCGAGTAGATCAACAAGATCTTCATCGTTTTTTTTCTCATGTCGATATTTGAAATTTCGAGAGAAATTCGTCAATTGTCCAATCAAGTTCATTGTGCGTGCGTTGTTTATCTGAAATATCAACAACAACAGTTGACTTATTTGTTTGTTTTTTTTTTATTATTATTATTTCAATCAAAAACAAAAACAAAAACAAAATAAAACAAATGTACTATTTCTTTACAAACAAAACGAGAGACAGCGTCTTTAAATATCACCTGAACATGAATTGTGTGCTGCATGCGAGAGTGTAAAATGGTGTTTGTTCGAACAGAAAAAAAAGTTCAAAAGGTCAGACTGAAAAGTGGAGAATGCTGCTTGGTTACAATATTGCGTGATTTTCATAGCAATCGTTGAATCATAGTCTAGAAGAAAAAGAAAAGAAGATCGATCGGAATTTCATTCGCCAGATGATTTCGAAACAAACTTTGATGAGGTTTTTACTTCTGCCAATAAAAAACACGAAGATAAATAGAATAAAAACAATAATCGAGATTGAAAACGTTTGATTTTGATGTTGAATATTCATTGGAATGTTTTTAAAGAACATATCATCTGCTTTATGCCATGAACCGCTGCCTAAATGTCGAAAAAGAGGCGTGTCTGTTTTGCCTCCAATCATATTCTCTTTGCCGTCTAAGACTAAAATCGAATTCCATAGCCAATGATTCAATTGAATTTGTATCGAAATACACATGGGTCCCGTCGATATCACAATAGTTGCGTGTGGGAGAAGAAAATTTCGATTATAAAGTTCGAGATTTTCGATGACACGTTGCAGTAATGGATGATGTTTAGTTGTGATCAGAAATCCGTTCGATATGCCAACGGGAAATGCTTTGACAGCGAAGAAAATATGTTCGTCGATCGAGACGCGATTATCTAAATAATTTAATAGATCATCGAGCTTTCGTAAGCAATACAAATCCATATCGAGAAAGATTCCTCCGTATTGATGTAGAACAAAATATCTTAACGCATCCGCTTTTTGTACGTTGGTTTTATACGAATTCCATGTTTTCACAAACCATGGATAATGTTTTTCGAGAAGTTCACGTCCGTTTTCGTCTGTCCAATAGAAATGTTCGTCAAATTTCGAATGTAATGAAATACAAGAATTTCTTGCTTCTAACCAACTCGATGGAGGCGATAAACTCAATGGTCCTAAGAGAATATGATGCAAACGACGAGGTATATACTCATGACCTTTAGGCTCATTTGCTAGCGTCGAAAAATCGATTTTAACATGAACTGGAGATGTAAACGGCCATGTTAAATAACAATTAATAAAACCAAATAGACAAAGAACATGCCCACGAAATAGAATTAATATCAGTAGAGTTAAACAGATCAATACACGAATGATAAAGCTTTTGCCAATGTTCAATTTACCAAATCGATGGCAATAGGATCGAGATTTTTTTATCAGATAATTTTCATTGATTAAATTTTGTTTGTCTTCATCGTATTCAGTCATTTGTTGTGCTTGAAAATTTATTCAGTTAGATCAATTTATCTAAAGGCCTGAAAAGGAAAGAAAAATCATTTCTTTTTCAGTTTCCATTCACTTGTTTAAATAATCGGAAGAAAGAAGAAAAAAACGAGCTATTCTATACATTTAACGAACAGTCAGAAGCCTGAAAAAGAAACGAGAAATAAAATCCTTAACAAACCGATATACGATCACGCAAAAATATTTCTCAAATAAAAACTAATATTGACTAAAGATTGATGATTTATCGTTTTATAACTTGAGTAATAAAACTCACACATATCCTTCGTTTTTTTTTCTCTCTTATTTCAAATGAAAATCACTCTGAACTTATCGCAAGTGCACATTCCAGTAATGTCAATCGGCAGAAAAAAAACAACAAAAGAAAAAGGAACATTTTAAATTAGCATCTATCCCTTTTTTTTCTTCTGCTTTGACAACCATTGTAAACATACTCTAACACAAAACGCCCGTACGTCACCATCTACCTTAATCAAGCGAAGTAAGAAGAAAAAGAGCAAGAGAGAGAGAGAGAAGAAAAAGAAACTCATTCTCTGATGTCACCAACTTCAGTGACGTTTGTTTTAGTAAGAATTCGTAGCAATAGCAACTCATTTCGATGCCTGTAATTGACAAATGATGATCGAATCACTATTCTATTAAAAGAATTTGTTCGTTTTCGATAGTATTCTGTCGAAGATCAATATTTGAAGAAAAAAAAAACATTTCCATTAAAATATAATTATTTGACAAGAAAAAGCAAATCCTCTTCATTTCGTTATTTCTTTGACAAATATTGAATTGAAAAAAAAAACAAAGAAATCTTAATTCTGTTGTCGCATTTCGAAGATATTAATCACGAATTCTACGTATCTTAAAATCTAACAAAAAACAAAACTAATTTTGAAATGAAAAGGAAAATTTCAAGGTCGTTTGTGTATGATGAAAAGCATGGAACATTCTTACTTCTCGTTTCTTTTTCCTTTTCTTTTGCTCATTAATTTTTGTTTTAAATAAAATAAATATAGAAGTAGAAGGAAATAAGTGTTCTCGTTCATTGGAAAGAACGACAATGAAGTTTTTCTTCTTCTTTTTTTTGTGTGTGATAGGACAAAAAACTGATTAACGGCATCAACTGGTGAACTTACTCGAAAAAGAAAAAAGAGAGAGAGAGCAAAAACTCCAGCTGCGCCGATTGCTCCTTTTCTTCTTCTTCTTTTTTTTGTGTCCTTTACGAAATAAAAAAGAGAACGATGAATCAGTGAAAATACTCGTTAACATTCGTTTTTATGTTTATTCAGTCAAATGCAGCGATAGAAAGAAAATGACGAATGCCTATGATCTTATTTGTATAACCTGACATATGACTATAAAAAAATTGAATCAGCTCGAATGATTCATTTTGACAAAAGAAAAAAAATTAGTATGGAATCAATATTTGCTCAACTTTCTTTTTAGATCTGTATACGGTATATTTGCAGTTGTTAAATAAAAACAAATAATTTTATTTTATTGACTTATTATTCGTTGATAGACAATGTCAAAAATAGGTTCGTCAATATCTCCTGTTCGGTGATAATGCGTTTTCGTATGAACATAGGGAACGAGTTGTTCGAAACTATCACGTAGAACTTTTGTTGCTTGTGCTCGTTGCTCGATGATTTCTGGAGTTTCATCTTCGTAAACCCATCGTCGAGTTATGTCTAAATATTTCTGTACGGCCTCTTGACGCGCTTGTTCAGCTCGAGCTTTTCCTTCTGTATCAGTTCGAATGACTCTTTGCATTTCTAAATCTGCTTCACTCGGCGGAATATATTTGAAATCCGGCAGATTTCCGTTCAATCGTTTGGGCAACATATCAGCATCGATAAATTGAGTGATATCAGCAAAATTATTGATAAAATGAATTTTACTTTCCACAACGGGATCGAGCCAAGGTCGAATAATGTACCAGCAACCATTGAAAATCCAAGGCGCATTGATGATTAAACCGGTTGCAAATGATTCGGGATAATAATTTTCAAGAAGATTAATCAAGAATTTTAGATGATGGTAGTCCATATTTTTCAAACCGAAGCCTGTCATGTCGAAAACGACTGTCACCGATTCGTGCGGTTCTTTTAAAATCTTTCGACCGATTTCCATTGTATAAACGGTGAGTTTTTCTGTTGATTCCGGTGGAAATTGATCTTTGATATGATCTCGTACTGAAACATAGTTCACCGGTCGACCTTGTTTATCTCGACCTAAGAAATAGCTTTTGCCGGATTGAATATCTTCTTGTTGAATATCCGATTCGCCATGCTCGAGAAATTCTCTGACGCCCCATTCGTGTCGCCATTTAATCGTTTCTAAAAGTTTTTGTATAGCTGCATCGACATTCCATTTCTTTGCTCTCAACCAACGTAACAAAACGATATCTGGATTATCATAAGCCATGGCAAGAGACAATTCCTCTTCATCAATCGGCTCGGTCGTTTTATTTTCGCCACGTAGATTCTTCTCGATTTCTTTCCAAAAATCTTTTAAAATTTTCGTTTGTTCTTTGCTAAGACTATCTAGAAAACGAACGTTCAATTCGAGTTATTCGTTTTATCGAATAGCGGCCTACTTATATGTCCCGGATCGTTCGTCGTCATTCGTTTTTCTCTTTTTAATAAATATTTTTGCTGTTAAACTAAGTGATAAGCCGAAAGAAAATAAGACTAATGTCTTTTTTTTCGTCTTCGTTTTTGCTTTTATATCAGCACGACAATCGCTTCTCAAACTCTATCTCGTTTAAAACTCATAGTTTTTTCTTTCGTTTCTCTCATCACGTGTCGAATGCAAATACGAAACACACGTTGTTGTTGTTGTTGTTTTTTATTTGACAAAAAAAAAAAAGAAAACGTAACAATTCAAGTGTCTGCCGTCGTTTTTGTTGATAAAATGCCGATTTTTTCGAGAATTCCTTGGTCGTAAAGCCAAGCAATCAATTCATTGAAGTTGATTTTTCCATCGTGACTTCGATCGATTTCATCGAATTGATTGGCATGATTTCGAGTTAGTAAATTTTGCTTGATTAATTCTTCGAAAAGTTCCGAGAATTGTTTTCGATCCAATTGACCGTGATTTGTTTTGTCAAACGAACGAAAAAGTTCGGTGATTTTATGTAATTTATCCAATTGTTCATCGGTCAATTGAATATGATCGAAACGCGATGAATTTTGCCACCACAATGAAAATTCTGCGTAACTTATCTCTCCACTTCCGTCTTTATCAATAAAAGTTGCTGCCCAATCGAATTGAGCATCGGAGAGAAAATAGCCCATGTCATAGCAAAGGAAACGAAGTTCCGAAACAGATATTAAACCACTTTTATCCGTATCGTATTTGTTGAACATTAATTGTGAAACAGGTTTCGTACCACCGCCAAAAGCGAATAATTTTGGTGACAAAGCAACAATAATCTTTTGTTTTACGGGTGTCAACTTCGACATACTTTAGCGAGAAAAAGAAAATAAATAACAAAACTATATATTACTTCTGTTCTACTGGAAGGTTTTTCCTCTATTTGACTTTTATGACATCATTAATAAGTATATATACACTCAAAACTACGCGTATGCTACTAACTAAATACGATAGCATGTGGGTGAATGTGTAGACATGTTGCAATCAAATAAAGAATTGCTGCTTTTTGTTTCACAAAATGAGAGAAAAGGAAAGAGTTTTTTATTTTTTTTTGTCAGAAGAAACCATTCATTTCGGTAGAATTGCATGATTTAAATCAATGCCAGTTAAATTACTTCGAGGAAACGTACAATTAGCCAAACAAATCATGTGGCTCATATTGACAATTTGTGGGAAATGTATTCTTGTCGAAGATAGCTGCATGATTGAAATCCAACTCGATTAAATTGGCAAAAGAAAAGTCTGAATTTCGCGAAATGGATCGACGAGAAATTGATTCGATACATTTGACAATCTTTGGAATAAATAATGACGAAACGAAGAATTATTTAAAAACAAGATTCGAATATGTTGAAGACGCAAGTTCATCTACTGATCTCTCCAAGATCGGCTGTTGCGAGAGATTAACACCAGTTAAATTACCTTTGCTAGATTTGCTTCGACAGATATTTTCATCGATTTTCTCGTGCTAAATAAAGATCTTGTTCTATTGTATAAACTGAGATCGCAATTCCGATCGAAAAACGACCAATTTTTAGTCTTCATTCTTGATTCAAACTGCATTGTCGTTTAATTTCGACTTTTTTTTAAAGTAAAATATGAGAATTTAAATAAACGCTGAACTCTCTCAGATTTATTTGAATGACATGTAGCGCTTTCTATTGAGATTCTTTGTTGTTCTTTTTCTATTCGACAAACAGACTTTCATTTAGAATGTTTTTTTCGGTTAATCGAATGTATTTTGTTGTTAAATTAATTCTATTTATTTGCTTTTTAACAATTGTCTATCAATATTTAAATGGTGTTAATTTGCCAAATAACACGTCAAATTATGATTCTCAAAAATTTCCACGTTCACTTTCGATAGACAAACACAAACACGCTCCATTCGATGACATTCTCGGCATAGCGTCAGATAATGTTGCTGCTTATTCGAATGGCAACGATTCGTATGTATCTCATGTCGATAGTTATCTCAACAAAGTTTATATGGGAATAAAATGGCAATGTGTTGAATATGCACGACGATGGACATATCTTCGAAAAGGTGCTACATTTCAAAGTGTGATCGGTGCGAGTGACATTTGGAATCAAATTGAATTTATTCAACGAGTTGAGGATAAACGAGAATTTCCGCTGAAGAAACATTCGAATGGTTCGCCGAATTTACCATTGAAAAATTCGTATTTGATCTATCCGGTGCAGAATGATATGCCGTTCGGTCATGTAGCTGTTATTGTTGAAGTTTTACCAAATGCAATTCGAATTGCTGAACAGAATTTTTATTTTCATTATTGGTCGAATGATTACGCACGAGAAATACCGATTGTCGAACGAAATGGTTTATTTTATATTCAAGATAAATATGAAGTCTATGGTTGGATGGAAATTATCGATCCTCAACAACAATTGAAAACATATTAATTCCAAATATTCATGTTCGATGTATTTTCAAAAAATAAAATGATAAATTTCGGATGTGGTTGATTGTATATAATCGAAAAGAGAACAGTTTTTGATTAGCTCACTCATTGACTGAAGACTCATCATAAAGTAATTACTTCCACTAAAAACCGATCATCATAACTTGACTTTTTACAAAAAAATACAAGAACGATGTTAATCGAATACGCATTTAGTTAATCTTTATTACAGTAACATCGATGAATTGTATTTACATAGGAAAAACTTCTGAAATTCGAGAATGTTGGACTTCATCGTCTCCTATTACTCTATAAGATACACATAGTAATTTAGCAGAAAAAGCTATTTTAATGATACGACTCAGTATTTCGATCTAATTGAATTTGACAATCCAAAGCGTTTGTTTTCTTTTCTTCGAAGAATATTGTGTACGATAAATAAAAACAACAACTATCTTACTGTGATAGATAATGGATCGTTTTTTTTTCTTCTTTCTTTGTCTGTCCTTGAAACATCGAACGAATAAGAGAGAAAAAAAAATACATCTCAAGGTTCTTTTGCCGATATCATCATGGAATCATTTCTCCACAGCAAGAAATATCGCTTCAATGATAATAAATATGCTTGTGCGTAAATAAGTTTGTTCGACTGAAAAAAAAAACTAATCTCAACATCTTTGTGTTAATAAATCAATGTCAATCGCGAACGGTTTTTTTTGAATTTTCCTTATTCTTTTTGTTTAATATGATAAAATAATTCCTAAAACGTTTACAGATCGATTATTACCATGACCTCATTTGAAATTCAAACGAACCCAAAACAAAATCTGCATATTTGCGTTCTCTCTATCATCTAGTTGTATGTTTATTTCTCCTTTTTTTCGATAAACCGATACTTTTCTTTTAATCCATTTCGAAGGACAAACTCATGTGATATCATATCATAGAAAAAAAATCAATCCCTTGAGAGCAATACGTTATAAGCAAGTGACGCGTATTGTAGACGGAAGAGGAAAATTAGTTTAATAATGGAACAAAGATCTATAAAAACATAAACACATATAACCTTTTTTATAATAAACGATATGATTGTGAGGTCTGTCTTCTTCCTCTTTTTCTCCAATGTGGTTAAAAACGTTTGTTATCATCTCATAAATTACGTCTCTCATATGTTCTCTTTTGGTGTTGTTCTTAATATATTTTTGTTCTGAATGACGTTGTTTGTCGTTCTTTTTTTCTTTCGTGTATACCCAATGTTTATCATTTCCATGTCATAGAAAGTTTTTGCAATGATATTTCTGCTTGATGGCATCATTTCTCTGAATGTCAACTACGGTATTATCGCATATTTTTTGTTATTCAGTACATTCTTCTACTCAACAAACGACGAGAGAGAGAGAGAGAATTTCTTAGTGTTTGAATATTTGTCAATCGGTTCGATGTTTGATAAAGGTCTCGATTTGAATTAATTACAGTGTTTTGGTATTTTCTGTTTGATTACTAATTGTTAGTGACGTTCTATTGATAGGAATAGATTCTTGATGAATAACTGATACAAAAATACACAGAAAGAGAAAGTTATCTTTCCTTTTTTTTGTGCGAGAAAAACAACTTCGTTTCGAAGGCCGTACGCCAAACAGTTTTTTTCCCTCTCCTTTTGCGTTCTTGTCAAGTGAAGATACATTGATTGTAAACCCGTTTGCAGATTGCCCATAAAGCCATTTTCTATTTCTCTCACTATTTATTAAAAAAAGTAACATAACGTCAATCAAAAGAACGAAAGAGAAACGCACGCACGCGCGTACATACATTGTTTATCGTAGTTTGCAAGATGTCGTCATTGCGTTTTAGTTAATCATCGAATCAACAATTCCGATTTCACTTTTTTTTTGTGTTTTGTCCTTGGGAAAAATCAATGATTGGTCTGTGGAGACACAGGTGAGTCGTTCCAGTTGATTGGTATTACGAAAAAGAATAAGAAAAATCATATTCATTTGATAGACACGTATTTTCACGAGAAACCGACGACGAAAAAAAACACAAAATCATTAACATTGTGGTTTATTTTGTAGATTCAGAATGAAATTTATTTTGTTTATCTGCTGTTTGACATTTCTTTTTCAATATTCGTCTTGTACGAATAATAATGTCAAAGCTCCATTCGGTAATATTCTTGGTGTTGCTCAACATACAGTTGTTGCTTATTCGAATGGTGACGCATCGTACGTGTCAAACGAAACCAATTCACTCTACGGAATCGACTTGGGCTTGAAATGGCAAGCTGTCGAATACGCTCGACGATACACTTTACTTCGTCGAGGTGCAACATTTTCTGATGTGAATAGTGCCAGTGAATTGTGGACAAGTTTAACCGATGTCGAAGGCGTTCTTAATAATAAAAAATATTCATTAAAACAAAATCCAAATGGTTCACCAACGGCACCAACCGTCGGCTCGTATTTAGTCTATGAAGTTCAAAATAATCTTCCATTGGGACACGTCGCCGTTGTCGTTGGCGTAACGAAAAATACGGTTCAAGTTGCTGAACAAAATTTTTATTTTAATTATTGGCAAGAATATTATGCACGACAAATTCCGCTTGTTCATAGAGATGGATTGTTTTATGTTGAAGATAGTTATCAAATCTACGGTTGGCTACAAATTGCCGATGAGAAACATGAATTGAAAGCTGTCGATCAGGATATAGCCGCGAAAATTGAAGCAAAAAATGGTTTGAGATCGAGTTCGTCATCATTGTCAATTTCTTCTCTTGCTTTCGTTCTTTTTTTCTCATTTCGTCTTATGTTTAATTAAGAATTCTATATGAACAGTTCGTTTGCCTTGCGTTTTTTTTTCTTTTCTAGTTTTAGAACATTTCTCTTTTTTTTCTTTCTTTTAATTAGCTTGTTTGTTCATTTTTTTTTCTATTTTAACTAAAATTGATTCGGCTAATACCTAATATATAAACTCTACTGGGGAAAAGGAAAACATAGCGCGAACTCTATTGATCGTCCTTTGGACCGTAATGTTTGGCGCGTGTGCGTGCTAAATATTAACAGATTTATTCCATATTGGCATTTTTTTGTCGATAACTCGATCTATATAAGACATATCTTCATTTGTTTGTCTATTAACGATGGAGAAACTCGTCGTTTTAGTTTGTCTTCTTACGCTTATTCAATGCTCGATAATACCACAATTGGATGGAATAGCTAAAGGTTGTTTTTTTTTGTCGATTTTTCAATAAAATCAAAACCTTCATAGATTGATTTTGATTTAATTAGAAAAACGCTCAATCGTAACGAAAAAATTTGCAGCCTACAACGATATTATCGGCGTAGCTTCGTCCAATGTCGTCGCTTATTCAAACGGTAATGATTCGTTTATTTCACAGGAAGATAGTTATCTACACGGAATTTTTATGGGTATCAAATGGCAATGTGTTGAATATGCACGACGATGGACTTTCCTACGTAAAAGTTCGATTTTCGCATCGATCGACGGTGCAAATGACATGTGGAGTCAATTGAAATTCGTTCAACGAGTTACGGACAAACGAAAGTTTCCTCTGAAAAAACATCCCAATGGTTCACCGAAATTGCCGTCGAAAGATTCGTATTTGATCTATCCCGTGCAAAAAGATATGCCATTCGGACACGTATCCGTCATTGTCGAAGTTTTGCCGAAAGCAATCCGAGTTGCTGAACAAAATTTTCATTTTCACTTTTGGAATTCATCTTACGCACGAGAAATTCCGATCGTCAAACGAAATGATCTATTTTATATCAACGATACTTATGAAGTTTTCGGTTGGCTTGAAATCGACGATCGAAATCAGCTGCAACCATTGACCTCAGTAGTTGCAGAGAAACTTCAACGTTCGCAAAGTACATCCGATGCGAGTCGATTTCAAATATCATATATTTATAGCATAATGATTTTGTTTATTTGTTTGAAACAATTATTTTAATTGACTTGAATAAATCGCGTGTATTTAGCATAGAATTTCAATCGATTCGTTGACTAATCTCTCGATGAAAGAAAATATAATCATCAACGGTAAATACGAGACTTGAAAATCACGCTCAAAAACATAGGAAAAAAATATTTATTCATTTTGAAAGAAGAAGAAGAAGAAACGAGCGAATGGATTCACTCAATATTCCCAATTCAACAAATAATAATACGAATAGTTCGGGACGAGATTCAGACAATGGTTCGGAGGATGATCGAGACATTAGTCCAGCGAGAAAAGCTCAAAAACATCGAAAACGAAAAGCTTCGATGATTACAATTAAAGATAATGCCAAATCGAAAATAAAGTAAAACCAAAAACGAATAAAAATCATCATTTATCATTGAAATTTTTAGTTTGCTGAGTCGAACAAGTAAAGGTCGACGATCGTTGTCTCAAACAGCGCACGAAATGTCGGAAACCTTTCGATTTCTAAGTTCACTTCATCAAAAATCAAATCATATCAGTGAATCATCAGCACTGGAGGGTGATGGAGATGATGATGAAGGTCGAAATGAACTTCAACTCAGCAAAATGACTGTAAACTATTCATTGTTTTGGTTTTCTCTCGAAAGATTTCTTTTGTTTTAGCTTGATGATAAAAATGGCGATAGACGAATAAGTTTATTAGATGAAAATGAAACGAAAAATCCTCAATTAGAAGATCGATTAGACAATGAAAATGGATTGGATATAACAGGTATTATGAATCTATCAGCAATGAACATTACAGATGATAATCTACGTGTGATTATTCAACGAGCATTTAGCGGCGGACGAAAGAAATGTACGGGCTTGATTTTACGTGATAATTTTCTGACATCGATTGGCGTGAAAATGATCGTCGACGCCATCGTTTCGAGTCGTTCGATGATAAAATATTTAAGTTTTTCGAATAATCCGGATGTTCGAGATGACGGCATCGAACATCTCGTTGGTTTATTAGGCAAAAATCGACATATCACTTTTCTCGCTGTTCCCAATACGAACATAACCGATCGATCGGTTCGATTACTTGCCGATATTCTTTGTGGTGTCGATCCGGAAACGACTGTTCCACCGTTAGAAAAACTTTATATTGCATTTAACAAAGGAATTACGGATGAATCACTACCGGCTCTCGTACAAATTATCGAACAAAATCAAACATTGAAAATACTTTCATTGGAAAATTGTAGTCTCACGGACAAAGCTCGAAAATCTCTACGACAAATGATATCAAAGAACAAGAAAAAGAAATTCTCGTTGACAGCTTAGAGAATTGAACACGTATCTTCACGTCTATTTATTCGATTTCAATAAATACGCACAGAATTTCTCTCACAAGAAGAATTTATTTTTTGAATCTTTTAAAAAATAGCTAAAAGTACTTGAACACCCATTGAGATCGTCGCAGCATAACCAACTGCGAAACCAAGAGCTCGACTTGGTTGAGGCAACGGAATTTGATATGCAAATGTGTGAAAAAGACGCGAGAAGAAGAAAATACGAAAATGCCAGAGTGCGAGAGTTGCAGCTGGATTACAAGCGATGTAACACAATCCAATGAGAACAAATGGAATGACATTTTCGATGTCATTCAAATGATTACGACGAACACGTTCAACATCGGGATCGCCTAAATTTGGTTTATATTTTTCTTTTAATTTGCCTGTTAAGTCTTCAGGATTTGCAAATGCCTATTCAACAACAAGTTAAACGAGAATTTCAGTCAAGCAAAGTGTTTTACGTGTTTGGCAAATCGTTGTCTAGCTGTTAATACTGACATTGCCATCATTTTAAGTACTGATATCACAGCATAGAATAGAAAGTTTCGAAAAACTTCGTTTGTAAGTGCGTATAGAACGACCATTGTGTTGTATGTTTACTTGAAATGCGATGTCGGTATATTTATTTATATACGAAGAACGGAGAGAACGACACGTCACCTCGATAAAAATAGTTTGCAACGGTCGTACGTTTCGCTCGTTCGCTATCGTACTTTTATTTCAGCGAGATTTTGTTATGATTATATGATTCAAGGAAAAAACAATCGAGATTTTATTTTCAATTGAAATCAATGGGAAAAAAAAACGATCTGTGATTGCTTTTATTCGGAAAAGAAAATTTGAAAACAAAGTTTTATTTACAATAGATAAGAGACTATGTTGATGATGATAGTTGTTGAATGCAAGATGATAATATGAGTTTGAACAGGTAAATAGAAACTAGTTTGGTCATTGAGGGTGTGAATCTGTTTTATTTTCCTGTAGTACTGCCGAGGCAGTTCTTATCTCCACGATTACGTTGATCATAACTTGTGCTCTGACATGTTTATGTTTAAGATATTTTAGTAAACGAAGTAGAATGAAATTTGTTTTTTTTTATTCTTTTCTTTTGTTGTTAATTCTATGCTTAGATCGAACGAATAGTGATCTGTCATTGAATAGTTCGACAACATTAACTACAAATTGGAATTGGAGAAGATGGTCGAGTGTTTCGCTACCGCCGCCACCGTATTCGCCGCCATTGAATGGCAATACTGAAGAATCTTTACCATCTTACGAACGAGCAGTCGATAGACTTTCGTGATAGAAAAAAAACATATTTTTTTTATTGAAATCTGGAATAAAAAAATGTTTCAATTTGATTATAATTGATTGATAAACATTTCCATAGCTTCACAATCGTCAATAGTCATACGTTTAACGAATTCATCCAAAGCAAATCGTTCAAATGAATTCAAATCTTCTAATTGAACGTTTGCTATTTTATTTCGTGTTTCGTTCGTTTGTTTGAGCATTTCAACGCATGATAATTGATTTGCATTTAAAGACTTTCGAATGGAATGAATGATTTTACCGATCGATGCTCGTTGATCAGGTTCAATCGCCCATGCTTGTTCAATAACCTGTCGAATTGGATTCGGAATGTCATTAGGCCAATCACGTGGCCGTTCACCACGCATTGTAAATCGTGATAAAATTTGAGCTGATTTTAAACCTGCAAAAACACGTTTCGCAGTTAAAAGTTCGTAAAGTGTAAAAGCAAGAGCATAGATATCCGAAGCTGCAGTTGGAGTTTTACTATCAGTGACTACTTCGGGCGCATCATAACCGACAGTTCCGCATGAGTCTTTGACTGCTGTTGCTGAAGCAATAGCTAATTGAAAACTGACACCGAAATCGGCGAGTTTCGGTTTGTAAGAACCATCATTGGATTGAACGAGAAGAATATTCTCAGGTTTAAGATCACGATGTACAAGTTTTGCTAGATGAAGTTCACCGAGACCTTGAGCAATTCCAAGAGCAATAAGCAAACGATCTCTCATTGGAAGATTTCGAATTATCGTCGAACTATTCGAAAGAGCGACAGCTAATGATGGACCATTGATATATTCCATGACAATGCCGATACCGTATTGGGGTAAACGAACACCACCATATACAGTGACTAATTGTGGAATATGAGCGAGCGGACGTGATACAGCTATTTCGTGGATAAGTGCTTCTTCTGTATCGATTGCATTGGCAACGAGAGCACATTTAACAGCATATTTATCTTTGACACGAAATATTTGTCCGATAGCACCATGTGCAATTGGTTGTTGATTAGCTGTAAGAGTGATTTCTTCGGCTAGATCAACTGGAAAGCAATAATCTTCAAGTTCTTTTCGTGCATTTTCCATTGCATTTATCATTGATTGAGCTGGAATAAGATTTTCTACAAGAGCTCCATTACACAATGGACATCGACGAAGACCTTCACAGCAATCACGACAAACAATATGTTTGTCACTAACGGAACACAACGCCATTGGTATTCTAAACGAGGAACATTCGTTTTTGTAGATACGGAAATACAGTCAAAGTACCGATTCGATTCATTGTCTGTTGTCGATTGAGCACTAGTAAATCTACAGAAACAGATAGGACAACGAGTTTCATGCATAATTTTAAACCAATCAACTTTAGTCGGTTCAGTAAAAATGTCTTTAATATCTTTAAGTATTTCCAATGTTCGATATTTCTTTAAATAATCATTGATCATCCTGCAAATAGCACCGATGAATAGGTCGATTGCATCACTTTTTCTCTGCTCTTCATGATTTTGAAAGAAATTAGTATCATCAATTTGTAATTCGTTCCATTGTTTACTACAAGTTTCTAAGCAATAAATAATTGCATTAAGAGCATTTGTATCTAAGCTGTTAAGTTTCATCCTAATACTATATAATAATTGTGTGTCATCACATGATGATAATTGTTCAGCACATTGTAATGATACGTTGGCTGATAAGCAAATCAATGCTGGTTGAATACATCCAGCACAGTACGAGCTTCCGCCGCAGCTCATTCTTACCGAAATAGTAGATTCTTGTCGTATGCCATACACTCTGAGTTGTTCGTTGTTCTCAAGAGGTTTTGAGTTGTACGTTAACCGCATTCTGAACAAAGGGAACTGTTCCCTACTCCGTATTTTACGTTTAAGATCCAGCACAGTATCAGATGGTTCGACTTCATAAGTTACTATTCTCTTAGAGTAACACAATCCAATAACAAATATCTGCATGTCTACGATTTTTCTATGAGTAATTTCGTCGTTTGAGATCAATATTTTCAAAACATCAAAGAAACCGACGATGAAGCGAAAAGCTGTTTGATTTTATTTCACCAATAGAAATTCATTAGACTAAAATAGTTTTTTCACTTGATCATAATAGATGAATATTAGCGATATTTTGTTCGATAATCTCAACTATTTATTAGGAAATCATTTTACATATTATATGCACATAGATGTCGTACCAGGAAAGTAAAATTGGTTTTTCAAAATAGTTTATTGTTGGTTATTTCGTGCTGCTAGATTCACTTGATCTGACTGTACGTGTTTTCATTCATAAAGGAAAGACACGATTTACGTTACTTTCTCTAATATAATTAGGATTCAATAAATGATATAAAATTTTCATGAGTTCATCACGATAAGCACGCGATGCTAATGTATAGATAAAATAACAAAACAACAAATAGATAAAGTATAAATTCTACTAGAAAAGAAATAAATCGTTCAATCACGATCCGATCACTCGACTTATTCGTAATGTACATTGTTGAAGTCGCATAAATATTCCAAACCACCCATGGCATTTGCGTAACAACATACACTAATACTTGAAGTAGTAACATTGAAAAAAATTTGCTGAATATATTTGTGTTCTCATCGTACACGGTTGTCTTGTGATCGTGAAACAGGTAACATTATGACGAATAAGAACAGCACAAAGAATAATAAATGACACTAGAAAAATATTTTCAGTAATAATTACATAGAGTTCATGATAAACGGCTACAGTTAAATTGCCAAGTGCATAACATCCAGCTCCATTTGCGTCAAAGAAAACAAACGTATGTATTGGAATTAATAACCGAAGAACAACAAGTATACCTATGACACGATATACAACTCATATTTTAGCAAGCTTTCTTAGACATGCACTATCTGAGGTAAGTGAATATCGATCAAAACATGCTATGACTAAACACCAACGAAAAAGTATTCCTATAATTTGTAATTCGTAAATGTGAGTTTTACAGAAAGCAGTATTTGTTATATGCAACATGAAATTAAACGATATTGTTGTCAAGTTAAAAGTTTAATATTAAGAAAGCTATTGATTATTTCAAAGATGAAATAAGCGGAATATCCGTACTGAATCAATTTTTGTTGAATGAAAGTGAGTGTTTCCGATAGCGACGTCATTTGGTTTGCATTTGTTAAAAAATGTAATAATATGACGTTGAAATGGATAATACTATTACTCTCGTAAATGAATTATAATCTATCGGAATATCAAGTTCGTTTTTAAATAGCCTGTATCTCGGACAAATCTCAATGCGATGAAAATATTATCAAAAGGATTATTAAAATTGACTTTTCCCTCTATCAGAAATATTCATTTATTGCGAAATGTTATTTCAACTATTTGATTACGTGTTTGTGCTTGTGGAATGTACCATGTCACAGGAAAAAGTCGATTTGTATTCTTCATCCATTGGCGTTTAAAGAAATAATATAAGACTTTAATAAATTCCTCTCGATAAGCACGTGAAGCCAATGTATATAAATAAAATGGAAATGTAGCATATATATAAAGAGTAAATTCGGTTAAAAAAGCGAGAAATTGCTCAATAACAAGTCGATCAAATGATTTGTTCGTAACATATATCGTTGCTGTACTATAAATACTCAAAATCATCCATGGTGTTTGTGTGATAACATAAAGAACGACTTGTAAGAGAAGCATTGGAAAGATCTGTTGAATATGTTTTCGATATTTCTGTATATTATTGTTGTGTGATTGTTGAACGAGTCGACAACGACGTTGATACTGACGAACGATATTACGACGAATAAGAATAGCGCAAGTGATCATAATTGATACTGGAAGAATATTTCCAGTAAGAATTACATAGAATCCATGATAAATAGCAACAGTTAAATTTCCAAGTGCATGACATCGAACTCCGTTTGCATAGAAAAAAATAACTGTATGTAATGGAAATAACAACCAAATTATAATGAGTACTCCTATAACACGATATGCGACTGAGACTTTAGCAAATTCTCTTAGATTTGCACTATCTGATGTAAGTGCATATCGATCGAAACAGGCTGGAACTAAACACCAACGAAAAAGCATTCCTGTCACTTGTAATACGTAAATACGAATTTTACAGAAAACAGTATTTGTTGTATATGGATCAAAATAATTAAGTGAATGTAAAAAAGGTGTCATTCCCATTGGTAGAATAATGAGTCCCAATACAGATATAGTAATGAAATCTATCGAGAGAAAAGAATAAACAACATAATTATATACTTTTGATTATAAACTTACATGTGCAACATGAAATTGATTTGTATCGTCGTCGAGTTAAAAGTATAATATTTAGAGTATTACCGATTATTCCAAAGATAAGATAAGCTGAACCAGCATATTGAATGATTTGTCGTTGAACGAAAGATAATGTTTGATATAATGTTGACATTTATTTATATTCGAGTAAATTTATTGTTAAAAGTAAAATATTGACTATCGAGCGCTTGTTAATCTAATAGTTTGACACAGAAATTCTTTTTTTTGATCTTATAAATGAAATATAAACTGGTGACATATCATCATTCTTATTTAAAAAAAGGTTATTAGTTAAATTGTGTTTCAAATACGGGACATCTGTAATTACACTACTTGTTTCCAAAGAAGGATCGAAAGATATTTATTATAAAAGCACACACACACACAGAATGACATTTCTAATGGAAACTGCATTTTTTTTCTTATACAAATATCCAAATAACGTCATTTAATTTTACTATGGGACAAAATATGTCTATCGATGTCTCATCTTTTATTAAAGTGCCCTACTTTTCTCTCTAATCGTCAGTATAGTTTTGTAAAGTCAATTGGGGAGTAAAACTTTGAAACTTTTCTATTAAATCGAGAATTCTACTCAAAATAAAATACTATGATACTACAGTGTGAATTTTTTATAAGATCGATATTCAATCATATTTGAACTAAACTTAGTGAAAGGCGTGTTTACAAAATATAACATCTGAGAGAATCTGTATTTTTAACATTTTAATGAATGAAACATAAAACACACAAAAGAATTTTGTTCAATTAACTGTGAAATTATAATTATAAATCCATTGTACTATAAACTTTTAACAATACTATTCCATTCATATAAGCCATAAATTTCCTATATTCTTCATTAAGAACAAGATCATATTTTAGCCTGGAATCTCCAAGTGAACTCACGCTCACGCTTCCGTTTAGAGAGTAACCTTAATAACAGTGTTTAGTAATTTGTTTGAGCACATCGAATAGAAAATTATAAAGAAAGGAATAAATGATGTTATTTTTATTATGCTAAAAGGAAATTCATTTGTGAAATGTTAAACTGAAGTAGTAAATGACATTTTTCTGATCCATTTCTTTTGCAAGTGCATAACATTGTAAAGCCGAATATCCATAATGAATCAATTTTTGTTGAGTTAAAAGGAATGTTTGAGATAACGATATCATTTGGTTTGTATCTGTTAAAAACTATAATAGTATGACGTTGAAACGGATAATACTATCACTCTCATAAATGAATTATAACCTGACGGGATATCATGTTGGTTTTTAAATAATCTGCTAATTGAATATAAAGAAAATACGCGGTGTTAATATCAGATATATCTTGGGCTAATCTCAATGCGATGAACATATTATCAAAGATTATTAAAATTGGCTTTTTCTTTATTAGAACTATTCATTTGTTTCGAATGTGATTTCAACTATTTGATTACGCGTCTGAGTTTGTAGAATGTATGATGCCACAGGAAAAAGTCGATTTGTATTCTTCATCCATTGGCGTTTGAACAGATAATATAAGACGGTAATCAATTCCTCTCGATAAGCACGTGAAGCCAATGTATATAAATAAAATGGAAATGTAGCATATATATAAAGAGTAAACTCGGTTAAAAAAGCGAGAAATTGTTCAATAACAAGTCGATCAAATGATTTGTTCGTAACATATATCGTTGCTGTACTATAAATACTCAAAATCATCCATGGTGTTTGTGTGATAACATAAAGAACGACTTGTAAGAGAAGCATTAGAAAGATTTGTTGAATATGTTTGCGATATTTCTGTATATTATTGTTGTGTGATTGTTGAACGAGTCGACAACGACGTTGATACTGACGAACGATATTACGACGAATAAGAATAGCGCAAGTGATCATAATTGATACTGGAAGAATACTTCCAGTAAGAATTGTATAAATACCATGATAAACTGCAACAGTTAAATTTCCAAGTGCATGACATCGAACTCCATTTGCATAGAAAAAAATAACTGTATGTAATGGAAATAACAACCAAATTATAATGAGTACTCCTATAACACGATATGCGACTGAGACTTTAGCAAATTCTCTTAGACGTGCATTATCTGATGTGGCTGCATATCGATCAAAACATGCTACGACTAAACACCAACGAAAAAGCATTCCTGTCACTTGTAATACGTAAATACGAATTTTACAGAAAACAGTATTTGTTGTATATGGATCTGGATAATGAAGTGAATGTAAAAATGATGTCATTCCTATTGGTAGAATTATGAGTCCCAATACAGATATAGTGATGAAATCTATCGAGAGAAGAGAATAAATCTTTTAATTATATACTTTTGATTATAAACTTACATGTGCAACATGAAACTGACTTATATTGTCGTCGAGTTAAAAGTATAATATTTAGAGTATTACCGATTATTCCAAAGATAAGATAAGCTGAACCAACATATTGAATGATTTGGTGTTGAACGAAAGATAATGTTTGATATAATGTTGACATTTATTTATATTCGAGTAAATTTATTGTAAAAAAACAAAATATTGACGATAGAATGTTGATTAATCTAGAGATTGCTAAGAAGTTATATGAAGACGAACTATGTGAAATATATTGACACTGAGAGTCTATTTTAAACTTATAAATGAAGTATAACCTCGAGAGGTAGCATTATTCTCATTAAAAAAAGATTACTAGTTAACACGTATTTTAGACATCGGACGTGTTTAATTATAATACTTATTTCCAAAAATGGATCAACAGATATTTATTAAACACAGAAATACAGACACAGAACGTCAGGTTTCTCTTGAAGCTGTGTATTTAATTTAAGTATCGGGGAAAGCAATTATATGATATCTGGAAACAAGAGAATATCTGTATCTATGTTTCAGTTTTTATTAAAGGAAATTGATATTTAAGTTATTGAGTCAGGTGCCGGAAATGCAAACCTCGAGCAAAATTTCTTTTTCTTTCCTTTTTTTCTCAATGGATAGAGCTCATCGAGTTACATATGGTACTATAGTTTTTAAAGTTTGTAAATTCTATTTGGCGTCGAAAAACGAGAAAAACTGGTGGGAAAAGTGTCTGGACTTAGAAACTTGTTTGTAGAAATTTTCTCTGAGAGGGACCACAGGTAAAATTAATGAGCCAAAAATGGTGAGGGGGAGTATACAGTCCGATTTTGACTTAGAAACAGAACTAATTAAAGGATACTATTTCAGAGTTCGTTTTTCACGCTGATCACGAATATTACATATTTGTTTCGTTTGAAAATAAACTTTTCATATCGAAATTCTGTCGTCAATACCCGCATTTTTGTCCTTCCATATGACAAGTAAAATGAAAAAAGAAACTTGGAAAAATATTGAGTCTAGCGAGAGTTGATGTTTTTTGCGTAAAGACCTTTTAGTATATGGAAAAAAAGCACTTTTTCACCCAGTTTTTCTCATTTTTCGGCGCTAAAGAGGATTTACAAACTTTAAAAACTATAGTACCATATGCAACTCGACGAACTCTATCCATTGAGGACAAAAGGAAAGAAGAAAAAGAAATTTTGCTCAAATTTTACATTTCCGACACCTTATAACAATTTCTGCTGAATTGTAAATTTCTCCAAGGCAACTCAAAATAATATTTACGATATTACAGTCTAACTCGATAATATTTGGCCTACCGCACTATAGTCCAACTGAATAGCATACGATATATTGTCTTTGATGTTCGAAGTATGATACGGAGAAAACGGTTAGTTAAAAGAAGACATTTCAAAGAATCCGCATTTTTAAAACTTTAATAAATGGAAGATAAAAGACGTAGAAGCGATTTATTTAGACAACTGTGAAATTATAATTATGAATCTCTAGCACAATAAACTTTTTGAGAATATTATTTAATTAATATAAGTCACGAATTTCCTTTATCCTTCATTAAGAACAACAACGGGTTCTAGTCGAAAATCTTTAAGTGAACTCATGCTTCTCTTTTGCGAGAACCCTAACACAATAGTGTATAATTAATTGTTTGAGCACATAGAATAGAAGAGTAAAGAAAAGAAAAGAATAATGTATTCATTGTGATGCTATTTTTATTTTTATTGTGTTAAAAGGAAGTTGATTTGTGAACTGTCAAACTGAAGTAATAAATGGCATTTTTCTAACCCATTTCTTTTCCGAGATTTCATTCAAAACAAATTGTACCCAATCCTCTCGTTCACTAAATATCGAACCTTCAGCATCACCAACGTATCCAACATGAACACGTCCTGTAGGTTTCGATGCATTTCTCAGCATACAAATTCGTCCAACTGTCCATTCAATATCGTCAAAAAATCCATTTTTAAATAAATCTCCAACTGCAATCATATCATCGTAGATATTACGCTGAAAGAGCTTGAGACCGTATATCATCGCTGCATATTTATATGAATATTTGTCCAGTGGATCAGATATCGTCGGTGTTCCCATTGTAATAAATCTTTTGACATTTTCTTGTCTCATTGTTTCCATGATTTTAATCATAACTTTTTCTAACGGTTTATCACCGGGCCAAAAGAGTCCAGGACCGAGAAAGCTAACAACAGCATCGACATTGTTTATTGCTCGACTAAAATCATCTTGAAAACCTCCTTCAATAATCTCAACTAGTTCATGAGTTGCTAATTCACCAAGTTTATGAATCGATTCTGAACGACAATATAATTTCAATTGATGATTTTCTTCAAGTGCTTGCCATACAAAAATAACGCCTGTCAGTCCTGTGGCACCGAACACTGCAAATTTCATTGTGATTTTTGACTTGATATCAATGTGAAAATCATCGTTGGCTGATAGAATTAACCATTGATCGAACTAGTTCAGTTTTTCCACGAGAGGGTGTTAGTTTCCTTTTTCGAAATCAGTTGGCTTGGATTTATAATTTGAAATTCTCGAAATTTTCTTTTCTGTTCTGTTTATTTGAAATCGAATAATTGACACAAAGCACATTCGTTTTTTTTGTTTTCAAAAAAGAAAAAACTTCGAGCAAACATTTTTGTCTGGTAGCAACGCGAATATTTTACTAATCGATTGACATTTTTTCGTTGATAGGAAAAAAAGAAAATCAGATGACGAGTCATTCTCAAAGACGACGATCGTAGGTTGTTGTTTGAATGTTCGATGATTCGAATGAATTTATTTTCTAGATCAAGAATTAGAGGAGAAGATTATTATGAAATTCTTCAAGTAAGTCGACATGCAACAGACGAAGAAGTCAAACAAGCATATCAACGATTAGCTCTTCAATATCGTATATTCAATCATAATCATTCGATCAAAATCATATCGAATAATTTGAATTCTTTTAGATCCTGATAAAAACTTCGATCCAGATGCTAAAGATCGATTTCAATCGATTAATAAAGCGTATAAAATACTTGGTGATCCAAAATTACGATCAACCTATGATCTGTTAGGTGCTCATGGTAAATTTCAAACGAAAGAAAAACACATAATTCTGATTTATTTTCTCGTTTTTAGCTACGGATCTCATCGAACATTATCATTATGAAGAATATCCAGCCACATTGACTGAAATGTCCAAATGTACAAAATGTGTATTTGCTCTGATTTTTCTTTTGACTCTTTGTTGCTGTGGCTGTTTCGGCTGTTGTTTTTGTTGTGGAGGTTTCTGCTGTTGTAAATGTTTTTGTAACGATTGCTGCGATCATTGCTGTGGAAAATGTGCAAACAATCGAGTCTCAGTTGAAAACGTTCGTTGATCTATTCTTTTTTTTTGTGTTTATGAATTTGTTTTGTTTTTTGTTAGGAAGGAAATAGTTCAGTTCATCAACAACAACCAACAGATAGTACAAATCATCAAACGAAATTCTAATTTTTATATATAAAAAGAATAAAAAAAACATCGTTAGTTCGGTGTGGCATAACTAGAAATCCATTCGGCCAATGCTTCCGGATTACGCGTCTAAAAAAAACATTAATTAAGAAAAATAAATGGATTTTTTAAAATTTAACCTGTAAATAAATCGTTCCCGGACCAGTAAATCGACAAACTAGGCCTTCGCCTGTATGTAAATTCGATGAAAGACTTCCACCGGCTCGTTCGATTGCATACGAACAATTCCATGCAACTAAATGGCCATTATCAACAATTAACTGTTCGCCAGATTTCAATTGTCGTTGAACAATTGCTCCCAATGATGTTACAAATACGATGCCTTTGCCAAAGAATTTTTGAACAAACAAACCTTCGCCAGAAAATAACGCTTTGCCTAAACCTTGAGATTTCGTTTCTTTGGAAACACCATCAGACATAGCTAAATATCCTCCTTTACCAACCAACCATTCCGTACGTCCATCGACTGTTAACGCAACAATATCTCCCCTAGACAATGAATTATAATCATAGAAAAAAAAGCTTTTGTTTACCAAATAGCAGGTGCAAGTAGAATCTCTCCTGGCCCGGTGTAAATCGATTGAGACATTTCATTGCCTGCGAGCATTTTCTTGAAAGAAAATTTCAGTTTTCCTTTGAGTTTAACATCCGGTGTCATGGCGACCATTGCTCCTGGTCTCGCATGAAATTGACTATTCGGTAGCAATGTTACCGAAAGTAATGTATTCGAATCTCGATGATCGATCTTATAAAATCCACCAGGAAAATCTCCGGCTACATCTGCTAAACTATTGAATGTTAAATGAGGAACGATAGCACTTGTAGCCATTGTTTATTCAAACGGTTTATTTTCGTGCGATAGAAATATAATATGCATGAATGCAGCTCTACTATGTTTGAGGGTGTTTCAAGGATGGATGCATTCTCACATTGATGCGGTAGAGCAAAACGAAAAAAAAATAGCCACGTGGCTTTAGCCTTCAAAAGAGAATAATAAAAAAATGACACCGAGAATTCATGTTTTGTTTTTATTGTTGATATTAAATAATTATAATAAAGAAAGTGGACTATTATTTAAAGATTAATTGGAATATTGAAAAACTAGACATGAATATAAATGTGACTTTTATGATTATATATAATTATATTTCTACATTTGTTTTTTTTTCTTTCTACTCTCTTTTTTTACAGACAAATTAAGTTCAAACTGGAATAAATCTGTCAGACATTTTCTATGATAAGTAAAAGGAAGTACGTCATCCGTTATATCTTTCTTATAAGACGTTTGGTATAATTTCAATTCTACTGAAAACAAAAATAGTAATGTCGTCGGCAACAACAGAAACTTTAGTTCTTATTGCTCGACATATTCTAATTTACGGAGGACTGACTATGATGGCCTTTGGTATGTTCGGTTCATTGATGGTCATCGCTATATTCAGTCGACGTCCATTCAATCAAAATCCTTGTTCAATATACATGATCACTAATGGCGTACTTTCATTTCTATTTCTTCCTCTTTATTATCTCCCGAATATCGTCACATTTGGTTTTCAAATCAATTGGCTCGCATTCAATACTCCGTTTTGTAAATTTCAAATGAGCTATGGTATATTTACTGTAACATCAGTGTTTATCATAAATTGTTTTATATTTTTCGATCGATATGCAATGTCTTCACGTTCAGTCCGAGTTCGTTCATTGAGTTCGAAAAAAACCGCTCGAATTCTTGTTTCAATCGGTCTTTTTGTTTCTTGGTTTACGATCGGTATGTCAGCTGTCATACTTTTCGAAAACATTACTCTAGCTCCTGGTGTTACCAGTTGTACATCGAAATCAATAATCTATTTACAAGTCGCTGCATTTGTCTATTATCCTATCTTAGAAGGTATTCTACCGATTGTTTTAGCAATTTATTTTTGGTATGTCACACGAAAACATATCCGTCATTTGAACAATCGAGAGTTTATTCGTCGTTTCGATAAACAGATTTCTCGAATGTATTTCTTTCAGATTCTTGCCAATGCTATTGCATCGTTTCCGTTTGCTGCTATTAATCTCTATCGTTCGTTGACTATTCAAGCAGTTCGAACTCAAGATCAAGAAAATATCGTTCAATTTATTCGTTTATTAGCAATTTGGATATTTTATATTCAATATTGTACAGATTTTTATATCTACGCTCTAACATCAGCGGAGATTCGAGCACAAGCGAAACAAATTCTTGGTTGTTGTTGGAGACAACGTGTCGGTATTTTACTCGATCAACAAATTGCACAGACGATCACAACTTAATGTTTATCAAATAAACGTTCTTAGGAAATTTTATTTGTTTTTTTTTTAAATTAAAAGTGACAAATTCAGCTGTCTATTTGCATAATTAATGAATGAAAAATAATTGAACTAAAAGCGAAAGATCTCTCTATTGTCGAGCATTTTCCATCGTCCAGAATAATTTATTATAACAAGTTGAGTATCGATCATGGAAATGTGAATGTACTAAAACGAAAAATACACATTCAACTTCTACAATAAAACGTTCTTCTTACTATCATTAGGATCAGTTTTGAGACACAACCAACAAAATGCAATTCCACATTTACATTTGACAGCATTACATCCGTCATATCGATCGATAATTTGTTTACATTCTGGACATGGTTTGTATCCTAAATTGCCGATATTACTCGCAGCTAAAGGTTCTTCTTGTTTCCAATTTCTGAGTGTTTGATAGGTACTGCAAGTTAAACCTGTATGATATTCAACTTCACATTTGACACAATACATTTTACAACAACTATCGCAGAAGTACAATTGAGGATGTTTCGATTTTCGATAGACTTGTTTACAATCGATGCCAAGACATTGAACAATATCTTCATCGGATTTTAAATACGCTTGAAATGACGCTCGAGCTAATTTCTTCATATCGGCTGCATTGATAATTGTTTTAATATCTCGTAATAAAAATACGGAATCGCAATTATTCATTAAACATTTAATTCGTAGACTCGTATTGCTCAATGTTGTGTCAAATTTCATTGTTAATTCATGTCGAAGGCAATTCAAACAGAATCTATGTCCGCATGTTTGCAGAGAATAATTTGCTGTGTTGAAACAAATTGGACATTCGTTTGTATTTGGTAGATGAAGTTGTTTGGCAACGGTTGAAAATAGATTCGACCAATGCTCTTGAATTTGTTGTTCACATTGAATAACATCCTGTTCGCGTTTGCCGGTTATTCGTATCTGACGTTCGACTACTAGTGTTTGAATTTCAATGGAAAGATTTTTGCCAAAATCTGTTTGATAATTTGAACTTTCTTTGAGAACTTGTCGAATGAAGTCTGACGAATCAGTTGGAATATTTAATGTGATGGTGAATGTTTCGTTTTTTAGAAGATCTCGAATGTATTGATCGATACGTTTTTTAGCATCGACAACGGATCGATCGTTGCCATAGATTCGAATCGAGCAATTCGATTGATTCGACCAAATATAAGTTTGAGTTTCATTTTGAAGTTTACTGAGAAAACTCAAACCTGCACGATCGAATAGAAGTTTTATCTAAGAAAATATATTGCAAATGTTTCGTGTTTTTCAAAGAATACGACTTTACTTTTTCCGGTTGATCGAAAAATTTATATTCGAAACCTTTTAATAGATTGTCAAATTGAATTTTTGCCATTGTCACTTGTTCGAGATCGTCGCTATCGATGAGAATCTTTCTATTCGATGTTGTTTTGTCCGTATTCTTCGGCGTTAACTCTCGAATGAAAACTCGTTTGAATTTCTCTCGAATGAATTCGATCGATTGTTGAATTTTATCCGTCATGACTTTCGTCAATGCCGAATTGATGAATATTTCATGTGTAATCGTCGGAATTAGTCGTAGTTTACTTGCAACTAGAAACATTTCAATTCTTCTATTCGAAAATGTTTGAGTAGCAGTGAGTACATCGACCGGATCGCTGAATTGAACGATTGCTGTGACTGTTCCATTGGGAAAACACGAGACAATTTGACAATCCGGCGTCGAATTGAAGAGATCTTTCTCTTCGTCGAACATTTGCCGAAGACATTCTAAACCTGTTTGTTGTTCTTCTTTGTAGAATTCTTTGACATCTTCGTTTGACATATTCGTACGATCGAGTTTCTGTCGAAAAACAGTGACATATTTAACATGATCGTGTAATTGATTGTCTTTTATAATTTTCATCAGATCATATCGATCGTGAGTTTTATCGAGAGAATGAAAACGAATAACATATTCATTTTCTTTGGTCTTTTTTGTCGACTCTCTTCTCGGTAGAATTCGTTCCGATAGACGAATTTTCCCGTTGCCAATCAATCCTAATTGTCCATTGAGATCTGCAATAGCTTGTTGTAAATCATCTCGATCGAGAAATTCGATATAGGCTTCTAATCTTCCGTTGACAATCTTCGAATTGAAAGTAATCGAATCCGATTGAAACGATTTGTATCGACTGAAAATCTGCCGAAGTTCTTCGTCAGCTGAGTCAGGTTTTTCAAAGCGTTGAGCCGGTGTACCGCGTAGAACTTGAACATCAGTGATCGTCGAATGTTCACGAAAATGATCTCGTATATCTTCTTCATCGAATTCGCAAGTAAAACCTTGACAAAGAACGGAACCTGGCCGAGCGAATTGATTATGTGCAAGACGAACTTCCAGCGGATTGCCGATTTTAGCAACGAATTCAATCGCTTGATCGTAAGTTGGAAAATGGACAAATGCCTTTCGTCGACTTTGAGCAATGTAAAAAACGACTTTCAATGTCGGCAAATCGGTCGAACGTTCGTAATGACATTGATAGTTCAATCGTTTGAATATTTGACAAGCATCAATCGCACTTTGAACTTGATTAAACCCGATCATAGCCGTGCCTTTGCCAGCTGTTAAATACCAAATTGCTTTCAAACGATATGTTTGTTTGCCGATGAATGCATCGGTTTTTAAATACGAGCCAGTGGCGGCGATGGACTGAGAATGATTCAATTGTTGACAAGCATTTCGTGCTTGTTCTATAGTCGAATATGTCACTGCAACACAGGCACCGTCGTGATTCGAACGAAGAAAATCGATTTTTCGTATTTGTCCGAATGGTTGACAGAGATTTTCGATTGTTTCTTGATCGATTGTCGGAGATAATTTCGTTAGAATAATTCGAATGAATTCATCTTCAACGAGAACGAATTGACTCACGCCTCCACTGCCCATGACAATTCTCGTTCGGCCGATGATCTGCATTTCTTCGGTTTCAGTCAAAAGTTTTTCTCTTTCCTCTCGAATTCGTTTTTCGACAATTTGTTTGACATTTGCAAAATTCTTCTCTCGTGCCCAAATCGTCAATTTCGATTGTTGAAAATTGACATCAATGATCGATTGTGTTGTTTCTTCGATCATATTCAAATGTGTATTATGTTTGCCAACAAAAGCTCGAAGTAAACTCGAGCCAATATTTTCCAACGTGAGATTTTCATACGAAATTCGATGTAAATTCTCGCCGTGAATTCGATCGAACCAATCGTTGGAAACTGTTCGTAACCATCCAAGATCAATCGACGAGAGAATCGTGATGTAATTCGTCCCATTGAGATTAACAAGTTCATTGAAAAGAATATATTTCGGCATCTGTTCATTTAAACACAGAGTCGACGTTCGAAAGATCCGTGCAACGATCGATTCGTTTGTTTCCGAAGGGAACGCTGATATGATTTGATAACCAGCTCGTAAAGGTCCATTCGATATTCCTAAATTAAGAAAATGTCCGGCTGTCATCGATTGTAACAGCCGATTGACGAGTTCGTCGTTTAGTTCGACCTGATTTTCGTTGAAATCGAATCGACATTCGAGTTGTTTGCCTTTCTCTCGAATGAATTCTTGTGCCATTTGCAAAGATTTCGAATTGACTGAATGCTTTCGACACCAATCGTACTGCAGTTTTTTACTTCGATTTTGGTAGCAGAATGAATTCCAGTTGAAATACAAATTAATCAATGTCATATGATCGCCCGTCGGGTGACTCAATTGGGCGCGAATATTGGCCGCGATTTCTTTGGATTTTTGGTCTTTATTTGTCCACCAGATGTTCTGCGAGACAGTGAGCATTGCTGCGAGTACGAGCGCGTGAAAAAGACAGTTGAGTTGTTTGGCTTTGTAGAGCATTGTGGTTAGTTTCGGATCGATATTGAGTTCGGCCATGAGTCGACCGAGTTCGGTTAGTTGACCTTGATGGTCGAGAGCATCGAGCCAGATTAATGTTTGATACGCATCGCGAATGTTCGAGTTCGATGGTGATTCGAGCCATTCGAACGACTCGATTTCGTCGATGTTTAGATTTTTTAACTTTAGTATGGCGATTGTCGGCTGAGTACAGAGAATTTCAGCACGAGAACATGTGTCCATTGCTTCGTATGTATCGATGGAATACAAGTGATAACACTGAAAATAATAAAATTTAAAAAAAAACGTTGATTATTTTTGCTTGAAAATTTACTTTTCCAGGAGATGTTCGACCGGCTCTGCCGCGTCGTTGTTTAACTGAACTTTTTGTTATTTGTCCGATTTTTAGGATTTGCATTTTTCGTTTTTCGTCCCACATTTTTTCTTTAACCATTCCGCTTTCGATGACGTGTCGAATGCCATCGATGGTCACCGATGTTTCGGCAACGTTCGTACTGAAAATAATCTTTCGAATATTCGGCATTTTCTCGAAGATTTTCGCGTTTTCGTCTTCAGTCAATTTGCCATGCAAAGGCAAACCAACGAAAGTTTGATCGTGACTCAATTTTTGATTTAATTCCGCAAGAGCCTCGTCGATTTCATCTTGACCTGTCAAAAAAACGAGAATATCTCCCGATTCATCGCTTTGATGAATTTCAATTGCTTTCGTCACTGAAGTCGATACATAATTCTCCACATCTTCATCCAAATAAATGTCTTCGATCGGATAAGTTCGACCTCCGATTTCGATTTTCTCACATCGAAAATCTGGCGAAAAATATTTGTACAATAAATCAACGTCCAATGTTGCCGACATAATGATCAATTTGAGATCTTTTCGTTGTCTTAAACATCGTTTCATTATGCCAAAGACGATGTCTGTATCGATTTTTCGTTCGTGTGCTTCATCGACAATTACAATCGAGTAGTTTTGCAAACATCGATCGCGATTGTATTCATTGAGAAATAGAGTATCGGTCACGAATTTTACTTTCGTGCTGCGAGATGTAATCGGACGATCGCCACCGACTTGATAACCAATCTGAAAATTTTAATTATAGAAAAAGATTATGAAAATATCGACAAACTTCTTCGCCGATTTGACAACCGTATTCCTCGGCAACTCGAGCGGCTAAAGACCGTACAGCTAATTTTCTTGGTTGAGTGCAGATGATTTTTCCCGTTGAAAATGAATTCGATTTACTTGACGTGGCAAAATGAGCATCGCATAGATATTGTACAGTTTGTGTACTTTTACCGGATCCGGTGTCGGCTTTTATGATAAGAACTTGGTTTTGATTGATTCGATCGATGATTTCTGAACGTCGTGAATAAATTGGAAGACACGATTGCCAATATTTAAATTCTCGTTGTAATTCTCGTTGAATTTGCTCAAGTTGATGATGATGATTGTGTGCTGATGAAACAATCGAACGAAATTTCACATCTAAATGCGCGATAGCAGTTCGAAATTCTTTTTCTCGTAATTTAAATTCATTCATTTGAAGATCTTCATCGTCGTCATCGTTCATCGAAATCGAAAAGTCCGTTTGTTGTTCTTTAGCTAAAGTAAATAGTCTTTCGATATGTTCAATTAAATGAATAGAATTGAATTGTTGAGCAGTATTTTCATGTAAATATGTACAATAACTATTTCGACATCGATTACCATATTTGCAAACGATTGGCGGATGACTAAATGAACAATGCGATCGATTGCAATTGGCACCAAATCGACATGGTTTTGATGATATCATCTCGTCTCCACTTAATTTGATGTTAGAACAGAGTATCAAATTATCGAGCAGACGAATTTATTCAAGTTATGAAAGAAAAATACCCAATGACTCAGAAAAAAAAAGTTTTTTTTCCTTTTCTTTATTTCATTGCTCCAGAAAGGAACGAAAGAGAAATAAGACAAATATAAAATATGTCACTAACTACACATTCTCGTCTCACAGTGGATTTTTCTTTTAATATGCAGAATATCGATCCCATGCAACGAGAAATAAACTGCAAATGAGAACAAATTCGATTATACTTCCGAGACAAATTTGCGTAATAACAAGTCCAAATGCGTAATCGAACGTTGATCTTTCGCAATAGGTCGGCAAAGTGTCATCATCAAATTGTACATCGGTTTTAGCGGGGAAAATCCAAACAGCACCCTCAATGAGACAAAAAAGTGAGTTTGTATAATTAATTAAAAACTTACAGTTATCATCCATGCAAAGTGAAATAACATGAATAGACATGATAGACAGGAAAAATATCGCATAAGAGGAGCGTCATCTCCTCCTCCGATCGTGTAGCATTGACAACAGCAGCTCAATTGACAGCAAAGCTAAATGAAGAAAATCAATATTTCAATAGAAATCAATGAATTCTCACGAGAAAAATCAATAAACAACATCCAGCTACACCAATTACACCGACAACAACCAACCAAACGGGTATTAGCCGTTGAATTGGACATTGATCAATCGTACGAGCACCGATTATCAATGAGACTAATGGAAGAATTGAAATGAAGAGTAGAATAACCACAGCAAGTACAGCATTACGAAAAGATTTCAATTGACTCGACATTAATTCGGTAAGTCGATAGACATTTCGTCTGATTGTATACATTAGTAGAGCACAAAAAGAACATAGTGAATTGAGAGTATTTTTTTGTTTTGATTAAAGTAAACACACGCATTTGGATGTCGCATGGAATCACATACAGAACAAATCAATTTCTGCTGAATAAATATTGTGTCGTGAGATGATTGAGTTTTATATTCAGAAAATATCTTGGTTAAATCAGGTTCTTTTTATCTGTTCAATACGTGCGATGATAGAATGTGGAAATTCTTATTTGCACCGAACAATCTCTGCATGATCGCTCAAAGAAATATGATATGTATACTAAGTGTAAGTATTCCCATTCAGAACAGGTCATCCGATTTAGTTTCTCGAAAAACAAATAGGATTTCAGTCGGAAAGACGACCATTTTTTTAAATATAATTTCAAATGGTATACGTTAAGAAGATTATTTTAAAGAAAATGTGCGTTCGAGCAATGAGATGAGATATTCTAAAAAAGTAGAACTATATAAACTGACGTCCGAAATAAATCTTTGGATCATTCGGCGAAAAGAAAACAATGTCTTCAGTTCTATCAATTCTTGTTGTAGTTGCTCAGCAAATCTTGATCTATGGAGGATTTTTGATGATGGCTTTTGGTATGTTTGGTTCACTTATGGTCATCGCTATATTCAGTCGACGTCCACTCAGTAAAAACCCTTGTTCAACATACATAGTTACTAATGGCGTACTCTCATTTCTATTTCTTCCTCTTTATTATCTCCCGAATATTGTTACATTTGGTTTTCAAATCAATTGGCTTGCGCTCAACACTCCGTTTTGTAAATTTCAAATGAGTTATGCCGGCTTTACAGTCACAGCTGTATTTTTCATTAATTGCTTTATTTCATTCGATCGATATGCAATGTCTTCACGTTCTGCACGTATTCGTTCATTGAGTTCGAAGAAAGTCGCTCGAATTCTCGTGATTGCCGGTCTGTTAGTCGTCTGGTGTTGTATTGGTACACCAGTTGTCATTCTTTTCGAAAATGTTCCATCAGGTGTCAATGGAACTGATGTTTGTACATCACGATCGACTTTATTTTTAATCGTTGCAGCATTAGTTTACTATCCGATCTTAGAAGGTGTTTTACCGATTGTTTTAGCAATTTATTTTTGGTATATTACACGAAAACATATTCGTCATTTGAACAATCGAGAATTTATTCGTCGTTTCGATCAACAAATATCTCGAATGTATTTCTTTCAAATTCTTGCCAATGCTATTGCATCGTTTCCTTTTGCTGCTATTAATCTCTATCGTTCGTTGACTATTCAAGCAGTTCGAACTCAAAATCAGGAAGATCTTATTCAATTTATTCGTTTATTAGCAATTTGGATATTTTATATTCAATATTGTACAGATTTTTATATTTATATTTTAACATCAAGTGAAATACGAGTACAAGCTAAGAGAATTCTCTGTTTGTCCTGTAGACGACGAGATAATCGTATTCATGCTTTACAACTCTATACAGCATCATCATCTACAAAGACAAAGAAATCCAATAATCGTGTATAGTTATTTAATAAACGAAACAGACACGATCAGAAAGATTTCGGTTTACAATTGTAATTTTAAAACAAGAACAATAGAAATAAAAAGCTCCTGTTGATACATTGTAACGAAAATTGTCCACTCATAGTAATTCACCTTTGACCTCTGAATACAAATTCTCCGTGGTCAAAAACTTAACGTTCAACCCACCAATGATCAACAATAGTTGTATGTTCAATAATCATGACGTTCTTTTGATTAATCAGATAGAGTGAGGACACACAAAAGAAGCATTCAGATAATTTTTTTCTCGCTGATAGAAGTATACTATATCTATTTGCATTAGAATCCGAGATTTGTGTTTGATTTCGGAAATATACATTGAAATTCAGTTTTATACAATTGGTATTAATCAACAAGAGAAGAAATGCTTGGAGAAATTTTTATTTTATTGAAATAACTATTAAAAGAATGACAAAAAACTAAAAAGCTAAAAAAGAAATGGAAGTAGTCCTTAAATAATTGCTTGTTCTTGCACCACGGCTTCGAACTAAAAGATAGACAAACAAAAAATCAATTGACTTACAAAAATATAAAATAAGATATAACTTACAGTTTAATTGTTCTATTCAAATTTTTTTCAATTTATGAAATAAAGAACAATAAGATTATATTCTCAATCAAAATCTATGTTATAAATGAACAGTAAGTATCGCCAATCACTATTTCGACTATTGAATAGCGTCAACGATTCATACATCTGATATTTGATATCGATAATCATTACGTGATAAATGAATTTGATGAACCAAATACATATTCACCTATCTTCATATGTTATCGGTCGATGTTAATTGTGATCACTTAACTAAATCTCATATAATAAAAAATTAATTTCAAACTGTTGAAAAATGCGATTCAAAAATTTACTTCGATCGCAAGACAATATTGACCAGTCAGAGAAGACTCTGCTAGTTCGATTAAAATGAATAATTTCGAATAAATTGTTTAATAATTATTCAAAATTAAAATGAAATATTTATTATTCAAATCAATTTAATACATAGCATAATACAAGAACTAACCGAAGGTTGAGTTGTTGTCGTTGTCGTTGTCGTTGTTGTTGTTGTCGTTGTTGTTGTTGTTGTCGTTGTTGTTGTTGTTGTTGTTCTAACTCTTGATACTGGAAGATATTATGCCGTAATTTAGTTAACTTCTAAATAATTATACTATTTTTGCACGTAGAAGGAGATATGACACAATAGATGAATTGTTTTAACAATAGTTTTTTTTCGAATATTTTGGTTTATTTAAAACAGATAAATATTGGTTGTATACGATTGAAAAATGACATAGTTAGTTAATATTCTCATGTGCATATTCGAATATCTCTTTGATATCTAGAAAAAGACGACTCATCAAATATAATCGATGAAGTAGAATAATATATGTTTTACTATAATTGGTAGTTGGATCAATATTTTATTCAAATATTTGATTGATAATAAAAACAATAATTTCGTTTTTTGTAAGATTTATTTATTTCGTATTAGACGATTGATATGAAAAAAGATACAATTCAAATATCAAACTGAATCAGAAGAAAAGAAATTACAAGTTAAATGTTGTACTATGATCGTAAAAAGTAACTAAATCTAAGCTGTAAATTGATGTTCAATTATTTTGCTCATAAAAAAGAAAAGAATTTTGATATCTTTGTAAATCAATTAGTTGAGAAAAATGAATGAAATTAAGCTGAATGATGCTCTCAGTTATGTCGAATATGATTTTTCTAAAGTCTAAAATATATTATGAATACTCAAATGATGTCAATATTGAACATCAACCCTCAAATTATTTTTCCAATATCACATGTACATGAAAACAAGAAATTTATTATTTCAAAATATAACGATTTATTTCGAAAGTGAAAAATTCAAACCATAATTACAGTCAAATATTTGGTTTTCTTACGAGTTCAAATCTTTAGTCAAATAACTGATAGAGTATCAAATTTGAATAGAATAATGTTAAGCAGAGTATTGTTCAAGTATTCTAGTGATTATACAAAATATGATGTTATGTTATGATTAAATTTTATATAAAATAGAAAGTAAATCAAATGAAAAATGATTGCATTCAACTAACTTCTCTCTCAAATAATGACGGTGTCTTTTATATTCAAAATAATTTCTATCATCATAATAATTGAATATAAATCATCAAGTTTCATTTCGATTTTGTCATTGATCAAAAAGAAAAATCATCTCAAAATCGAAATCGAATACATATTACATAAATGATGAATACTTCACAGCACATATGTGTTCAATTATATAATCAGTCGTCAGAAAAAAGAATATTATGAATAAGGAAAATAAACTTTATGAAATTAAGAAATAATTTAAAGGAAACACACATTCAATTATTTCACCAACCGAAGTAAACGAAATTAAGAATGTACTAAACATAAGACAGTCATATACCTGCTGAATAATTTTAATTGTCAATTAGATGTTCAATTAATCTGTTGAACATGAACAAAGATAATTGTAATACATAGGAAAGGGAAAAATTATGAGATCGATGAATGTTTTCAATAGAAGCCTATGTTTATTCATTTATTTGACTTAACTATGAATAGATGAATCTTTTAAAATAGATATATTTTGTATCATGAAATATATGCATGTTTTCAACAAGTGATATATTTATCTATTTGGTTTTGATCGAAATAGTATGTTTATATCAAAGAATAGCATGTATTTCAAGTAATAAATGTACATTGTGTCAATATATTCTATCATTTATATTATTAATAATCGAATAGAACTCTTCTATAAAATATGATAATTGATAAAAACATTAGAATTGAATAGTTAAACAACGTCACTATTCTAATACTTCACGTCAATCTCTATTATTTTTTGCATTGATTCGAAAAATCATAATTTCCACTAAAATGTATCATTTTTAGTACAGCAATCATACTATTCATTTTAGTCGCATCTTTAAAACGTAATACTATAGAAATACTAATCACAGACAAGTATACATAGAATGAAAATAGATTCGAGCAAAAAAACATTCGAATATTTGATATTTACAGATAGAAGTATTTCATTGATTTCAATAATAAATATTCTCATGAAAACTGCACCAATCTTATTATAATTACAGTCATTTATCACATCTCTATAAAATATAACGTAGATTAATGATATTTCAATACAGTAATCACATAAAAACTGATTATTGATTATTTTCAATTTAGTATACAACTACCTCAAAACTACAAATATACTAGTGAAAAATCAAAAGATTGATTATAAGTATTTATGAAATTGAATGTTTCTAATCAGATTCTATTCGTTTAACTTGATTACTTGTAGGTATTACGAATAAATTTAGTAAACAGTGTATATCTAAAGTAAATCAAATTATTATTGTTAGATTCTGTTCAATTTTCTCCATTTCTTCTAAATGGTATGCTATCATTGACCAGATGCTTCTCAATAAAACTACAAGTGAATTATTCTTGATAGTTTCTGTTCGCTTATTTCACGTTTTTCATAAAATATATTCTTACACTGCTGAGATACTAAACGATAAAATTATATATGATTTACTCTTCTGAATATTTGTTCACTTTCTCGATTTCTTCTAATTAATATTTCATAATTGAGCAAATTTTAAACAACAACATTATAAATGGACTCTTATTACTAGTTCCTATTCACTTTCCTCTACTCTTTGTGGAAAATATTTTTGAAATGATTAAATATTAGATAATGAAATTATAAATGAATTGTTCTACTCATTTTCTATTCATTTTCTCTCTTCTTCGTAAAACATATTGATAGAGTGATCATATACTCGTCTATAATATCATAAATAAACGAATTCTATCCATTTTTGTTCGTTTTCTCTGTATCTTATGAATAATATTTTATTATTGACAAAATACTATGATAGCAAAATAAGACACAAATAGCTGTTGGGAATTTTTATTCAACTTCTTCTCTACTTTGTCAATAATGTTTTATAGTCGACGAGAGATTGCAGTATAAAATAATAAGTGAATCCTGGCTAGGTAGTTCTATTCAAATATCTTATTCTGTTTTTGAAAGGTTCACAAATATTCATAATATAATGATGTCATAAAAAAAAAAGAACAGATTGAATAAATGTATCGTTCATTTACCTTTAGTTCTCAGTTATAAACATTCACCAGTTCATTGCACATTACAATATCTCATAAATAAAGTATAAAACAACGATGCGCTTATTCAGATTTTATGTATCACTAAAATTACATCTTGAGAATTTTCATTAGTGCTGTATAAATATGTAGCAAAGGATCTTTGATGATCATAGTTTTGTTCATTTATATGTATGTGATAGTTGTTTACTATAGGATTTTAAAACTGAAATTACTATGACATTAGAGTAGAGTAAATAATATCAAAACCTATTCAATAACTTCATGGTTTTTCTACTTAACATAGTTCATCGGTCCAATAAGAAATTGTTTCGTTCTAAATGAATTATCATCGCAATAGTTCTATTCATCTATTATTTAAACTCACCCGCAGCTTACTATCCTCACCTTCAATGAAAAGGTTTAATATATTTGAATAGTTTAAAGTATACCTTCATTCATTAACTTTAATGACTTTGACTAAATCATATGCATTTCTATATATGTAAATAATACAAGTGATAAAACAATGATCAATACCATAGATATGTTCGAGTAATTAAATCATTTTACTTAAATCTATTCCATTTTTATATTTCTTGATATTGTAAATGATATATGAATAGTGACTACCATAATTCTGTTCACATATTTTACTGATTTTAGTTGAAAAAATATTCAATATTCTATTTCGAAGCATTACAAACAACCAAAGAACAATTCTTATTATAACTATATTTAATTATTTTAGTAACTTTGACTTGCATCTATTTTCTTTTCGAATCGATTTATATTTCAAATATGAAATGAATGGTTCTTATAAGAATTCTGTTTAATTATTTCAGAGATTTCTCATTGTGTTATACGAAATCTAGTCATTTTATTGGAATAACATAAATGATATATAACACTCACAAGAGTTACATTCATAAACATTCAAATCTATGATTAGCTATTTATTTATTTTTCATCTTGTCAAAGTCACACATAAAAAATTAACAAGTATGAAAAAAGTCCTGTTCAAGTATCACCATAACTAGAATTCAAATTTGTTTGTTATCTCATATTTCAACATAGCATATAGCAAATAACTCATCGTTATTAAAGATTCGTTCAACTATTAAAATGAATCTAAGTAAATCTCAACTCTTTTTACGCTACTTCATATTTTTAATTGCAAATAAATGATTAACACCATATTTTTCTTTAACTATTCTAGTAATTTTCATTGAGAACATCTTATTTTCAATAAACATGAACGTTACAAATAACAAATGTATGACTGATATAAGTACAATTCTGTGCAGTTATTTCAATAATTTAACTAAATTTCTTTTAATTGTTTATTATCTTTATATTTTGAATAATAAATGAATAGTAATTAGCATTACTCAATTCAATTATTTTAATGACTTGAGATGAATTCTTATATAATTTTACATTTTATAAGATCTCAAATAATCGATGAATGATTATTACGAAAGTTCTATTCAACTATTCTAAAGAGTCAGACGATTATTCTATATGCTTCTCATTTCTTAACATTACAAATCACAAAAGAATAACTATCACCACAATTTTATTCAATTATTTCAAAACTAGAAAAGAAACTTGAAGGTTTTTTGTATTTGTTGAGATTTCAAATTATAGATGAATCCTTCTCAGTACAATTTTGTTAAATTATTTTGATTATTTCAACTAAATTATCTTTGTAATCTTATTTTTAGATATTACAAATAATAAATGAATAGTTAATAGGATAAGTATATTCAACTATTTTAGTGAAATTAACTAAAACTTGTTGATTCTCATTAGTCTTGACTTTATACACAGTAAATAAATGATTCGAAGTATAAATTTATTCAACTATTCGAATGATTGACAATGAATATTGAAAGTATAATGATCTTTCCGACATTGCTAACTAATAATGAATAGATATTAATAGAATTGTATCCAACTATTATCGTTACATCAAATAAATCTTTTTCAACTACAGATTTGATACAGTTATAGATTAGAAATGAATGAATTTTAGAAAAATCTTATTAGAATATTGTAATGATTCGGAGTGAATGTTGCCTATCTTTAGATTGTTTGTGATGACAAATACGAAATGAATCGTTTTGATAATTACTCTATTCAATTATTTCAATGATTGTACATTACGTTCACCTATTTTTCTATTTTTGTCATAATAAATAATAGTTGAATCGATGCTACCAAAACTGTATTCGGGTATCTCGTTTATGTTAATAGAACTTAGACGATTTTCATTTTTCGTTAGCTGTTGAAATGAAAAATGTATCATTGTTATCATTATTCAGTTTAATTATTTCAATCATGTGAAATCAATCTTTCGTATTTTCATACTTTTTATGCTTAATATGTGAAATGAATAATCATTACTATTATATTGATCAACTACTTTATTGAACTAAATGAAATATCTTTTATATTTACATTTCTTATCATTATTGATAATTACTGAATGATTTAAAGCAATCTTCTATCCAACTATATCAATGATTTTGATTTAATCTCATGTTTCGTCATATTTATTCATATTACAATTTATAAATGAATGATTATCAGCATAATTCTGTTTTACTATTTTAATGACTAATAGGTGGTTTGTTGCACTAATTGAATTATCAGAAGGTCTCATTAGACTTGAAAAATCTCTCATTTATCAGTATAGTCAATTATATCGTAAACTCTGAGTAATATAATTCGATTCAATTATATATTTTAACATGACACCATACATATACAAACTAAACAATTGATTGATTTGGCTATCTTGTGATCAGTTTCAGAGAATTGGTCCAAAGTTATTGGATAGATGTTATGCTGATGAAAATGAACGAAGCATATCGAATGCCATAGTCATTGGAGTGACGATTAATAAAACGATGAAAATATTTGCGAGGACCATTGATTTTGTTGAAGACATTTTTCTAACTCTAATTTTGTTTGTATAAAGTTGTTTGTTTGAAAAAAAATGAATATCTAATGTAAATTTATCGTCGTATTTATACTATCGACTAGCTCTGATGTCCTTGGATGCATACTATTGTTTTTGTATTTTTTTCTGTTCTCCATTACCTTTTACCTGTCCTCGGAAAGCTTAGCTCCCAATCATTTATTTTTTATGTTTGCACTGGAAGGTAATTATAGGACATATTTTGTTTACAGATAAGTGAATGATTGTATTCTGTATTCAAAAATTTCGTTCTCTAATTTTTACTATTGTCCATTTATAATTGATAATATATGAACGTAATTTTCGATATTATTTAAAGGAGAAATACTTGCAAATATACACAAACGAATCTTCTTTTTTTTTTCTCGTTCTGTACAGTGAGTGTTGTATAAAAATCAAGCCCAATCATATCCTATGAGTAATCGAAAAAAGATATTTATATATCGAATAGAATCATTCTTTGGCCTTGTACAAAAAGTGCGTTTGTTCGCTCATTAGCATCGATGATTGACAGTCACAATAATTATCAAAATATAAGATACAGTAATATGATGCATCGTTAAAGAAATGACCCATTTCTATATTATATTTGTAGAAGTGAATTTCGCTTGTCATCAGGATGGCTAAATCGACAATTTCAAAATCAGTAAGTTTTCTTTTACGATTTATGAAGTATATGATAGCTGTTTTCGAATCAAACATTTCTCAGCCAGTGTATCTTTTTTTCTGCTAAAAGGAGGTTCATCAAAACTGTTTTTATTAATCACGCAACTCATTTGAGTCGTTGTCTGGTACTTATGAGATAAAGAAGAAAATCATCTACGATTTTGCGCTCTTCTGCCGCTAAGCTAAATTCCATATTGTCTTAAACCTTCTTTGCTGATTAAAAATATAGGTAACATAAAACTTTTGTGAAAGTTTGAAAATCAAGAGGCTTGGCCACCCTGTTTGTCACTTTAACACTCTTCTTATTCGTTATATTTCTAACCGATCAATTATAGAAACCAGAAATCATTGAAAATATTTTATTGAATTTGTATCACATTGTCGAAAGATTCAATGAAAACAGAACGCAAATGTTTATATTCTTGTTTTGAAACACTTAAAACCAAAAAAAAACAATGGTTATTCGATGTGCGTAATTCGAAAGAAATGCATAAAGTCATGCGGAATCCTATCTTATACAAATGTGTGACGTTATGAGAAATTGTTTTAACGCAAAAACAAGCCTCATGTGTTGCAATCGTCAGTGTCGAATATCTGTATTTGTTTGCTTACCTAGATGAAGAATCGAACGCGTATGTTTGCTTTCATTTTTCCTGTTCTTTATGTTTCTGCTGAGTTGTAAAAGTGAATAAGATGGCAACGCAAACTATCGAAAATCCTTCGAATACGAGTTGGATTATTGATTACGATGAAAAATATAAGAAACAGATGTTTCGTTTCGAACAACGATATCCAAATCGATTTAAGAAAATGTGTGAATTTTTAACATTGACTCCGGATATGTCGTTAGGTGGTCGACGAGTATTTCCTTTGATGGGTGATGATTATCGTGGTGCTTGGGAATATCGAGTATCTATCTGCAAAGAAACATTTCGTGTCTTCTATTTACTCGATAAGATTCATCACAAAGTTCGCATTTATTATGCTGGTCCCAAGCCGAATAAAGTGCCTCAACCACCGACAATTAAAGAAATCTGAATGTCACAGTCAATTCATTGTACATATCGAAAATCTCTGGTAGCTCGCTCTCTCGTGATTATTAGAATATAGTTTGTGTAGAGTCAATTTGATTGATAAATCAACGAGAATAAATTTTGTATATTTTTATAATTAAATATTTAATAAAAGAAAAAACAAACGAACTATTTTTGGCAGTTTCAGTGTAGACTTTAGTCGTACTGGTCGGTCGAATGGATTTGACATTATGTCAAAACCAGTTTACGATTTATAATTGACTTTTACTGTCGAATGGAAAAGAACAAGGCTTTTCAGATTGATCTATGGGCGAACAAAAACCGTATTTGAAAATAAATCTTCTCAATCTATTCAGTGAGTAAGTATTAATTTCATTTAGTTTCTAATAGGATTAGAGGTCTAAAGAAAACCAATAAACGAATACGTATGTCGTAAGCAAATCTGCAGACAAAAGCAAAAGAAAGATGTATGATGCCTGTGTTAGTTAGATTTAGAATAAGAAAAGAAAAATAAATGTTCTTGGAATGTTTTTTCTCTTCCCTATATACAGATATTTATATAAAATTAATCAAAAACATAAAAAAATTTTTTCTGCGAAACAAACAGATAAATGTCGTCTACTACGGAAATCCTAGTTATTGCTGGTCGCTATATTTTAATTTACGGAGGATTTTTAATGATGGCTTTTGGTATGTTTGGTTCACTGATGGTCATCGCTATATTCAGTCGACGTCCACTCAGTCAAAATCCTTGTTCAACATACATAGTTACTAATGGCGTACTCTCATTTCTATTTCTTCCTCTTTATTATCTCCCGAATATCGTCACATTTGGTTTTCAAATCAATTGGCTTGCGCTCAACACTCCGTTTTGTAAATTTCAAATGAGCTACGGTGGTTTTACAGTCACGACTGTATTTTTCATTAATTGCTTTATTTCATTCGATCGATATGCAATGTCTTCACGTTCTGCACGTATTCGTTCATTGAGTTCGAAGAAAATCGCTCGAATTCTCGTGATTGCCGGTCTGTTAGTCGTCTGGTGTTGCATCGGTATGCCAGTTGCAATTCTTTTCGAAAATGTTCCATCAGGTCCCAATGGAGCCAATATTTGTACATCACGATCGACTCTATTTTTAATCGTTGCAGCATTAGTTTACTATCCGATCTTAGAAGGTGTTTTACCGATTGTTTTAGCAATTTATTTTTGGTATGTCACACGAAAACATGTGCACAGTCTCAACAATCGAGAATTTATTCGTCGTTTCGATCAACAAATATCTCGAATGTATTTCTTTCAGATTCTTGCCAATGCTATTGCATCGTTTCCGTTTGCTGCCATTAATCTCTATCGTTCGTTGACAATTCAAACAGTTCGACCGGTTGATCTCGAGAATGTCGTTCAATTTATTCGTTTATTAGCAATTTGGATTTTCTATATTCAATATTGTACAGATTTTTATATTTATGTTTTTACATCGGCTGAAATTCGAGAACAAGCAAGACGAATTCTATGTTATCAACGTCGAAAGAGAAATAATCGCGTTGGAGCTGCACAAATTCAAACATTGTCAGGTCAAAAAATCAGCAAAACTCGTACAACGGCACTGCCGGCAGTAAACCACTAAAAACTTAATAACAATCAATGTTGTTTTGTCTGTTGATTCATTTCGATGTCAAGTAAAATAACTAATCTTCTTTGTCTATTAATCAGTTATCAAATAAAAGATTAAGAAAAGAAAATCAGTCCGACATTAAAGAGTAGTTAAACGAGACCTCTAACCGATGAAAATGCCCTCTGTGTCGTTGTTGTTTTTTATATCTAACTTACAATAGGTGAAACGAGAAAAACCAATAAAATATTTTCATTTGAAATTTCGTATCTAAAGATAAATATCATATACCCGAACGCGACAAAGGTCATTTGATCTCGATTTATCTGTGAAGAAGAATGTTTTCTCGACAAATAACTCGTTTAGTCATCGGTGGTTTCGCACGACGAACATTCGCAAGTCAGACTCGGCAAAACAGCCGATGGTCTCGAGCCCGATGGAATTTCAGTCGTATAACAGGCACCGGCGTCGCTACACTCGCCTTATCCGGCGGTGTCGCCTTCGTTCTTCATGCGTCGACCGCACCAGCCGATCACAAATTAGCCACGCCATCGAAAGTCGATTACGCTAAAGTACGAAAGTCAATTGCTGATTTACTCGATGATAACGACTACGACGATGGCAGTTACGGCCCATTGTTCGTTCGATTAGGTTGGCATGCAAGTGGAACCTATTCGAAAATTGATTCAACTGGCGGTTCGAACGGTGGTTGCATGCGATTTGAACCTGAAAGTGCGTGGGGTGCAAACAAAGGTTTACACGTAGCACGTGAACGTTTAGAAGCGGTTTATCGTGCACATCCGGGCTTGACATACGCAGATTTGTATACATTAGCTGCGGTCGTTGCTATTGAAGAAATGGGCGGACCGAAAATCAAATGGCGTCCAGGTCGAAGCGATCATGAAGATGGTAAAAAATCGCCAGCTGACGGTCGATTACCCGATGCTGCTCAAGGTGCTCAACATATTCGAGATATTTTCTATCGAATGGGCTTCAATGATCAAGAAATTGTCGCTCTCGTTGGCGCACATTCATTGGGCCGATGTCATACCGATCGAAGTGGCTACGACGGACCATGGACATTCGCACCAACGACATTTTCAAACGAATTCTTTCGTCTTTTATTAGAAGAAAAATGGCAAGTACGTCGTTGGAAAGGTCCCAAACAATATGAAGATGCGAAAACAAAATCAATTATGATGTTACCAGCCGATGTAGCTTTAGTCGAAGATCCGGAATTTCGAAAATATGTTGTTCAATATGCTAAAGATGGTGACAAATTTGCTGCAGATTTCGCAGCTGCATTTGAAAAATTATTAGAATTAGGTGTCGATTTTAAAACAACCGATGGAAGCAAAGCCGGAAAGAACGCTTCATTATGGTCGAAAATTTTCGGTTAAATTAACACCTTCTTTTTTTTACAAATATTTATTCTTAGATTCTTTTGATTTTTTAAAAATAACATCGACAACTTCATTCATTCATTCATTCATTCATTTATCTTGACAAATAAAAAAAGTCAATATATAGATTCGAACCACTTTTTTTCTATATCAAGGTTAAACTAACATTGGAATCGATCCAATTGAACATCTATTGACTTATTACTTTCGGTTTTCTAAATATGTAATTTGTTAATATTGAATCAGAGACCACTATTTGCTTGATTCGAAAGTGACAATTTTCGAATATTCAATTAAATCATTTCAAAGCGAAGGTTAGTTTTTCTAAAAAACAGTTTTATTCGAAATCTAATCGTTCAAAACAATATGTTTACAATTCTATTTGTAATAATAAATGTTCTGCAAATGAATTCAATGGTTCGTGCAGCAGATGATGGCAGAGGTGCCGATGCACGGTCAACTGATGTACATGTCGGATGTTTTTCTGGCGATTCGATGGTTATGTTAACTAATGGACAACAAAAATCAATTGATATGATTCGAATTGGTGAACAAATTCAATCGATTGAACAATTCAAAATCGTTCCGAGTGAAATGTTTTTCATGTTACATCGAGAAACATCAAAACAAAGTATTCAATCGATCGAATTCCTTTTCTTTTTTTTTAAATTTTGTTGTTGTTCTTCTTCTTCGTGTATTCAGCGAAATTTTACAAATTTACAACTGAATCTGGTCATCAGATAAGTTTAACAAGTCTTCATTTAATTCCAATTGTTTATTCAAACTTAACAATTGATTATATCGCTGCACGAGATGTTCAATTAGCCGATCGATTCTATGTTCTTGTCAACAATCAACTCGAACCATCGCCTGTTACAAAAATAACTATCGAAATTCAAGAAGGTTATTTTGCTCCATTGACAATGACCGGTAAAAGAAAGAAAAACGACAAATATTCTTTTGACTTTGTTTTCTCTAGGCACGATCTTAGTCAATGACATATTTGTCAGTTGTTTTTCATTGGTAAAAAACCACGAACACGCACAAATATTCATGTCACCATTTCGTTGGTATTATCGATTCAATCGTTGGCTTTCCAACGAACAACCATTTGCTAATCAAGACGATGATGGAATACATTGGTTGATTGATATTATCTATCAATTCGTCAATTATATTCAACCTTCTCTCCTTCAATCTACATAAAACACTACAATTGTTTTTCTTTTTTTTCTCTCTTTCTCTCAAAATAACATTTCAACTCACGCTCTCTTCCTCGTTTTTTTCCTCTTTGGTTTGCTTTTTTGAATAAAAAGAACTGGCTGAGTTAATTTAAGTACCATATGCAAGTCATTTACTTAGGTCTTTTATTATATCAAACGATTCTATCGTAGCTCCTTTCATCAATGCCATTTTGTTTTTACATAAATGATAAGAGAAAAAGAGAAAAATAGCGAATATAATTATAGATTTACGTATATATATATAAAGAATATTTCTCAAGTTCGATGAAAATAGACAAGAAGAATGAATAAGACGAACGAAACATCCGCTCGACCGCCACTAACACGAACTCTCTCGATGCCAAATACGCCGCAATCACCATTGGCAACGAATCCTTGGTATCGACAAAAATTCGAATTTGTATGTCATTCGAATGAAAATTTCGATTTTTTATTAAAATCGATCTTTTAGTTTCGTGATGCAATCGAAGAAAAAGTTCGAGAAGAATATCCTGATTTGCCCAAAGATTACAAATTAGAACCTTCGAATATCGAACGATCGACAGTTCAAGGTTACGATCTCGATTTTCCTGTAAGTCAAACAAAAATTCTCATTTGAATACTTCGATGATTTCAATTATAGATTGATCTTCATGATGGTCGAAGTACAGTCGTTTCAGTTGCTTACAGTCAAGGAACTCGACCACCCTATTCGAAAGATGAACGTGGAAAGTTAATTTCCGTTCGACAATTTACAACAGAAAATTAATTCTTTTTTTTTTTTCTTTTTTCTTTTCGAAAATATTTACATAAAAATAGAGACGTGCGTTCTCTTCATTTATCGTAAAAAGCCAACATTTATGTTATTTGAATAAATAATTATTTTGTAATTAATATGCATTTAGTCAAATAATCGAGCTCTGTAGATTAGTGTAACCTAGTTTTTATCAAAAATGATTCATGACGTATTACACAAAAGGATTACTAATTTCGTGTGTCATCCTTATCGAATTACTCGTTTAACTAAAAATAAAGATCAGAAATGGAGAGATTTACGTTCTGTGCAGTCGTGTTTCTAAATCTATTTGCTTTTGCTCTTGCTATTGATGCAGACAAATGGCCAATTGTTCGAGCAAATTGGACGAGTTGTCCGGTTCTTTCCGATGGAGTATGGAGTTTTTTTTATGAGAAATTTTCTTTCGAATCATTTTTCTTGAAAAAAAAAATTTAGACACGAGCAGAGAATTCAGTCGTTGCTGAATGTACGTTCTTACGAGTTCCTGTGAATTGGAATTCGTCGAATTATTCCGAGACAATTGAAGTTTTTGTCAAACGTTATTTTCTCGTTGGTTTTGAAAATACTTCTCATCATCTATGGCGAATACCGGGCGGTGGTGGAATACCTGTGTCAACATTAGAATTCGAAGCAGCATCAATTGTTCAAGCGATGGCTGGCCAAGTCTCAGTTTATGTTATGGATAAACGTGGAGTTGGAAATAGCAGTTATTTAGAATGTCCAACATCGATTGTCAAACATTTCAACGCTTGTTTATCTTTTATTCAAGAGAATCAATATCGTTTAAAACAAAATACGTATACGAATACCGCACATGATCTTCAATATGTTCTCGATGTTGTTATGGGTCAAAATCGAACAAATCTGCATAAAAATCAACGTGTTGGCATTGTTGCATCGAGTCAAGGAACTTATTTAACTCAACGATATCTTCAAATAACAGAAAACAACGAACAAGTCGATGCTGTTGTACTTGATGGAGTTCTACCCACTGATGTCACACGTTTACCTTTTGGAGATAAATATCTGAATTATATATTCTTGGATTTATTCACTCGTTGTTCACAAGATCAAAAAAATTGTGCAAAATATTTCGAAGATCAAAATCCATTACGAGCTTTGTATACTTATAAAATCAATGAAGATTTCGTTAATACATCTTCTTGTCTCTATCTACTCAATACAACGACAACTGAACTTGCAAATAAGGCAAAAACAATGAATTTTAATTCTTCTTAACTAATCAAAACGAATTTTTTTAAAATTTAGATGTCATTTGTTTTGTATCCGTTAACAATGCAGTTGTTACCTGCGTTGATCTATCGAATTAATCGATGTAATGCTGATGATCAAAATGTTTTGAAACATTTTTTGAACGTAACTCAACCGCCGAATGAAGACGGTGTACCGGGATATTCGATTCTAGTTGAATTCAATAATAATTTAGCTGAGCTATGGTCTCCATTCAATCCTCAAGAAGAAAATCCTTCGTGTCAATATTTAAAAGGAATGTCAGCAAATACATTTGCATCGACACATGTCATGCCTGATATCTATTGTCCTATTCAACAAACAGGTGTCTTAGGATATCCAACCGATGAATTCTTTAGAAAATATCCAACTAAACAAACAAATCTACCTGTTCTACTTTTACATGGTAATTTTTATGACTCGATCAAAGGAAAAGTATAAAATAAAATATTTGTTTTAGGTGATATGGATCAAGCATTACCACTTCCAATACCTCGACATTTTGCTCGACAATATTCGAAAGTCAATTCAAGATTTACCTACATCGAATTGCCACGAACAGGACATACGCCTCTAAGTAATTCGAATAAAAGTTCTTTTTTTTTTTAAAATGAAATCGATTTAGATACACCACCAACAATTGATCAACCGGTTAATTGTGGATGGAATTTAGCAATAACATTTTTTATGTCACCAACATTCGAACCCGATCGTTCGTGTTTACAAAAAATAGCTCCTCTAGATTTTGCTGGAACAACAGCAGACAGTAAACAATCTGCTCTTCGTCTTTTTGGTACTGACAATGTTTGGGGTACTGGAGGTATTTCGACTACCGATTCTACAACAACGAGTGAGAACAAGAACAATTCAGCTCTTGAAAATAAAAAAAATACGATTTTATCATTTCTATGCGTATTTTTTATTTTGACCAAGATTTTCTAAATAAACTAAACACATTCTTTTGCCTAAAATGAATCAAAAGTAATATATTTTTTTGTTTTTCTTTACGAAACAACAAACGATGTAGTTGTCTATGAAAAGAACGCATAACCTGTACTTTTACGAAATTCATGAATGTGTACACCCAATGTTTTACTTTCATTTTCTGTGTTCAAAAGAATTTGCCATGTGAATGTTGTTAAAATTTTTTGAGTAATGTAAATTGATGTTTTTTTTCTTCTAAAATTGAATTGATGCAAAAGAAGAAGAAGAAGAAGAAAGAGAATTCCATTAACACAATATTTGATGTTGTTTTAAAGGAAAACGAAAGTGTTTTCGTTGTATTGTTGTCAATCCTTCGTTTTCGCTTTTAATACCATTTTACATATGTATATGCACAACGAAACGCACATTACTTTGGATAATTTATTTTCTATTCCACAAAATGTAAATTTGTTTCACCTTTTTGTTTTTCCTAATAGGAAAAAAACATCATTGTTTTCTCGTTTCTCTTCAAGGAACAAGCAGCAGTTGCATTCAATGAACTTATTAATAACAATTATTCCAGTAATCAAATAGGACAGTCAGATCGAACACTTCAGTACATCGAAACTAACACAAATAATATTCCAAATGCTCGTGAAGCAAATCAACAGTATGCATCTTTTGTTTTTGTTCAATTTGATAGAATTAATTTCTATTGAAAAAAAATAGCCATTTCGTCCAGAAAATGATCGTAGTTGGTTTGTTAATATGTACAATTATAATCGTAGTAACTGTTCCAATTGTTATTTTAACAAAAAAACCTGTCACAGAGCCAACTGAACCGCAAACAACAACAACAACTACTACTACTAGTACGACGACGACAACATCAACATCAACAACGACGACAACAACAACAACAACAACAACAACAACAACAACGACGACGTCGACGACGACGACAACTACAACAACGACGACAACAACAACAACAACAACAACAACGACGACGACAACTACAATAACGACAAGTACCACAACAATATCAACAACAACGACATCGACGACGACGAGAACAACAACAACAACAACAACAACGAGAACAACAACGACAACAACGAGAACAACAACGACAACAACGAGAACAACAACAACGACGACGAGAACAACAACAACAACAACAACGAGAACAACAACGAGAACAACAACGACAACAACGAGAACAACAACAACAACAACAACGAAAACAACTACGTCAACAACGACAACAGTCACTACTCAATCAACAAGTAATATTTAACCTTAATCTCTTAGTCTTTTTTTTTGTTGACGTATATCGAATGTAATTTGTAGCAACAGTGACTTGCAATTCAGGATTGAGTCCAACATTATCAGGAACATGCGTAAATACAGATATCGATTTTAATAATTGTGGTTTAGTTGGTATTGTCTGCTCATCTAATTTTACAAGTTGTTTATCTGGTACATGTAGTTCAAGGCCTGCTGTCATATTAACACACGGGCAATCCGCTTTCGGAGGGACGAATATCAATGCTGATGATATTATGACTCGAGTCAGTCTTCCTGTTTCCATTACACTTTTCAATTATACAACTTCGAACATCACTGTGACTACCAATGGAGTGAGTCATTATCAGACTATTTATTTTTTTTTGAACGATATCCAACATTAATATTGATATAGGTTCTTTGTCTCGGTGGTTGCGCTACTACAAGTTCAAATACAAATCTACCGAATTCGAATTTTAACGGTCCAACCGTATTCTGTTTATGGGATGATATGAAACTATATGCTGGTACTGGTCAAAGTGTTTACTATGCAATTTATGGTGTAGCACCAAATCGTACGATAATATTTGAATACTATGCAAGTCATAGTATTTCATCGCAATTTTATTATCATTTCGACGTAATTTTCTATGAATATCGACCGAATTTAGTTCGATGTAGATATTATGAAGTGTATAATCGAGGTCTAACAGCAACAATTGGCGTTCAACGTTCGCATCTATTCGAAAATGATTTTCATTAATGATAATAGGTTTGTTTTTCTTTAGGTTCAGGTTCAGGAAGCGGACATACTATACTGTATGCACTCAATCAACCAAATGCTGTTTACTACAACAAAACTATTCTATTTAATACGAATAATCGGACTTATTCAACATAAAAACAAAAACAAGAGAAATGAATTGTTTTTTTCTTTGTCTCTCTCTCTCTCTCGCTCTCAGATCTAAATTAGTTCAATTAAAAATTGTAAAATTACGTGTTTGTACAATAAATACTCGTTGTATTTCAAACGAAAACTATATCAAATATTACATCACAAAATTATAACGATATGATGTAAGCCGTCATAGACGTGAGTGTTACATAGACAATCGAAAGAGAAAAAAAAAGAAGATGTTTATTGTATAATATCCTAATCATATAGCAACATGTCGAAAAGTTCGAATTCAAATTATATTCTCTTGAAGAGTCATTATTTTCTTAGTTATTCATGTTTTGCATCGATAAATCCGATTCTAAGTTTGACTCTTCGTCATCGTGGCTTATCGAATCTCGAAATTTCAACGATTAATTTAATCATTCCGTTTGTTGTGTTTTTTACGAATCCACTTATTGGTTATTTCGTTGATCATACTCGTCGTTTTCGTTCGACATTTAATCTTATTCTTGGTTTCGCCACTCTGCTCGTTCTCGGCATGTTTTTCCTTCCGTCGATTCAAACATTCGACATCGACGGCGAACTCTATGAAATTGAAACGAACAACTATTCGTTAAATTTCTGTGCCGATGAACATTTTGTTGTGAAATGTTCGTTGAGAAGTTCTTGTGGTTGCGTTTATCAAGCTGTTTGCACGTCGATGCGAACAAATGCCGATCAAATGAAAGAAAATTTGAATTTAAACTTTACAATGAACGAAAATGATCTCATCAAAGAAGTGAAAAATAATTCTCTATGTCGAATTCGATATCATGTTTTGATCGAAAAACCAAATCTCTCTCAAAGTAAATATTTATAGAAATCGTAACTATATTCGATTCGTTTGAATTCTCTTAGAATTTACGTATTTTACTTGTCAAATCAAATGTTCAGTTGATAATCTTTGCGGTGGACTTCGGCATCCCAATGAATTGAATAAAGTTCTTGTTTATTCGTTATTAATCATTATTTCGATGAGTTTTTTTGCGAATACAAGTGCTATTGGTACGTCTTTGGGTTTTTCTGTTTTACATCAATCGAATATGTTCGGTCGACAACGTCTATGGGGGACAGTTGGCTATGGTCTAACAGCATTCGTAACTAGTCGTCTCTACGCATATTTTCAAAGCAATTATGTTTATATATTCGGCTTTAGTTTAACGAGTATTTTATGTATGATTGTTACGTGTTTAATTCGAAGCGAACAAAAAGATATACCGATGGAAAAAATCGAATTCGATCAATTGCTTCCGTTGTTAAATGAATTCGAAGTGATTGTTTTTCTTTTAACGACATTTCTTTGGGGAATGTCATTCAGTGCAATTGATCCTGTAGGTTGTTGTCGTATGACGTATAAAATGATATTCAAATTCATTTTTGTTTAGTATTTACTTCTGTATGTCGATGAAATTAGCCCGTGTGAATCTCATTCAATAGCTGGTTATGTTTCATTGATTACGTCGACGTTCGAGATCTTCGCTTTGTGTATTTCAGATAGATTTCTTCGGTTTGTCGGTATTCAATTATCGACGATCTTGATTTTTCTTGCATTTATAATTCGTTTTTCGGGATATTATTTTGTTTCTCGACCGTATTTATTTCTTCCATTTGAGACGCTGCATTTTTTTAATTTTGGAATTTTATTTGTTCTCATTGCACAAGAAGCTTTTACTATCGGTATGAAAATTACGAAAAACAAAAAAAATTCGAAGATTTTATTTTAATTTCAAATTTTAGCACCGCCGAAATTTGCTGGAACTCTTCAAGGAATTGTTCATGGCATTTCGTTTGGTTTCGGTAGGTGAATTTCATTTTCGAAGAGACGAAAACATGTTTGTTTTGATTGAACTGAATCTAGGTCGTGGAATTGGCCTGCTCGTTTCTCTTTTTATTTACACCAGAAAGCAAAAATCTCAACTTTTCCTATTCTATGCCGTTCTTAATCTCATCGGCGTAGGACTCTATTTAATTTATTGTTTAATAATCAAATTTCGATCGAAGAAATCTGCAGAAAATGTTTAATTTTTTTTCTCTCTCTCTCTCTTGTTAAAAAAAGATAAGAAGGATAAATAAATGTTATCATTGCAAAAGCAAACTGTTTGCACTTAAACAACAAGCAAAAAATGCTCATGGAGAATGAATTCGCTATTCGTCGAGCAGATCTTTCCGATGTCAATGAATTAGCTCAATTATATGCCCAAACTTTTCGAGAGACATTTACCGAAGATTTTTCTATTCCTTATCCCGAGAAAGATGTCAAAGATTATCTTGCTTCATCATCAAGTTCAGAATATTACACGAAATCATTGACGAATCCTCGTGAAGCGATGTGGATTGTTTCGAATACTCAAACAAATGAATCGATTGGTTTTATTCAAGTTGGCCCTTGTGATAATGAAAAAGTGCCTCATCCTGATGTTTGTCCGGGTCAAGATTCGATCATTCAGCGTTTCTATTTCAAGCGAAATTATCGAGCTCTTGGATTCGGTAGACAATTGATGGGCATTGCTTTAGCTTGGCTCGATGAACATTATCCTGGTCGACCGATTTGGCTGACAGCGCTGTCGGACAATTATCGAGCACAACGATTCTATTCTCATTATGGTTTTAAGAAGATTGATGAGTTTCAATTTGCTGTCGGAGAATGGAGAGATCGAGAGTTTATTATGAAACGAGAAAATCCGATTGATGAAAAAATAAATTAAATTGAATCGAAGCTAATCCGTGAAAAAAGAATTTGATAAATTTCAAAACGAAACCGTGCTGACATGAGAAAATAAATTAAAAATATAAGAAATGATGTACTAATCGATGTGAGATCCCAGAGATCGCCTAAACGTGAATAGATATTCAAGAAATCGACATGAATTCCACTGGCAGCAAAGAATATAATTCGAGGTAATTCGAGAGAAATTGTCGAATAAATGAGAAATAAAATCATTTGAATTGTTGGCAATTCATTCGATTGACAAGATCGAGAGAAATTCGAACGAAGTAAAAAACTAAATACAAATAAAATTGACATCGGTAGAATTTGAAAATATAACGCCAAAATAACAAAACAATTTCTCTCCAAACTTTTCGAATTATTCGTCGTAATCAAATAGAACGATTCGTCAACTTTAACTATTCGCCATGTTAAATAATTCGGAATCAGTAATAAACATGTGAGAATTATTATTAATCGAATCACATGTCGAACAGCTACAATTGATTCATTATTCGGTTTCGATGCAATGATAAATCGAATCTAATCAAACAATTTTTTTGTTCAGAATCAGAAGACTTGACTTACAATAGCAAGTAAACAAGTGAACCATAATGCAATTGAATGAGCTGTTAGACTGATATTCGAGTGAAATATGGCGAAATAAAGTCGAATAATCGATTGACTCATAAATGGATTTGACGGTTCGATAATATGGAAATAGAATGAATAGATATTGTAAGAAATCAGAACAATTCCGCGAAAGATAATGATATATCGAACAATTAAATTTGTCGTTGTTCGAAAATGATCTTTTCGTAGAATAAAATTCGTTAGTAAACTAATGACTAAACCAATGATTGTCGAAATAAAAATAACTTTTCCATGAATTTGCGTGTAATTTTTTGTGAATTCATTGAGAAAATGTTGGCGAGTGTCATTCGGCTGCTGCATATTCAAAAAAAAAACTTTAAAACATCACATGAAAATTGTAAGACGATTTAAGTTTTTTTTTAATTATGAATACGTGATTAACAAAATAACAAGATAAGAATAAAAAAACAAATATGTGAATTATGTGCTGTTCGAAAGAGTCGATTCATTTCGTATTTGCCTTGAAAATGAAAATGACTCGAAGAAAAGATAGTAAATATGTTCGTGCGAGATTTATTGAGACGATGTTTTAAGAAAATTTCGTTTTTAGTTTATTGATACACTCGGCGTGAAATCTTATGGAACGATTATTTGTAAATTATATTGTTTCGAGATGTTTTCGTTTTTGTTGATTTATATTTAGTCGGAAGAAATCAAACGAACCGAGCTAATTTCATCCGAGTTCCATCGAACGCATCGCCAGGCTATGTTAAACAATTACTCGTTCGAAAATGTCAAAATAAAGTAAATTAATTTAAAAAAAATAGGAGAGAGAATAGAATAAATTGAATTCAGCGTCCCTCGTTGGTTATCTCGATTGCTGGCAGTACGAGAGAATATAATATGAAATCGAAATTATTTCGAGTTCTACGTCAAGGTCTTCTCAAAGTGGCGAAAACAACCGGTAGTCAAATCTCTTTCTCGATTTCGAATTGATTTTATTTGATTTTCTCAGATGTTTGGATAATAACCGGTGGTGTTAATACGAGTATAACGAAATTAATCGGGGAAATCATTCGAACAAATCCAGATCCTTCACGGCCGATTCATTTAATCGTAAACGATCGTTTAGTTTTCGATTTTAATCGAATAAAAATCTGTTGTTTTGAGGGTATTGCGTCTTGGGGATGCATAGCTGGTGTTGAACAATTAGATGTTCATGGAACGAATGTTGTTTATGATAAAACGAAATTGAATCAAACCAATGAAACGATTTTAGAACCGAATCATACACAATTCGTGTTTATCGACGATGGAACAACGCATAAACTCGGTGCTGAATTTCAATTTCGTTCGAAATTCGAAAAATCCATCGCTCAAGAAGAATTTATTTCACAATTTCCATCGGACAGAAATCTCAACGATGATAAACACTCGTCCTGTTCATCATCTTATTCATTTCCAGGTCTTCCTTCTTCTTCTTTGACTTTCGAATTTATTATTTTAATAAAAATTTAGAAGGTATACCCGTTGTTCTTGTTGTGATCGATGGTGGACGAGATACAATCAAAAAAGGTTTCTCGTTTACTTGCATTTCTCTTGTTTGATTGTGTGTTGTTTAGTTCATGAAAGTGTAACAGAACATAATATACCCGTTGTACTGTTAGAAGGCACCGATGGTTGTTGTGATTTATTCGCGAAATGTTCTCGTTTGTATCAAGAATATCATCCGCGAACGCGAACATCGACGCAAATCAAGTAATCGAAGAATTTGTTTGGCTTTTTCAATGGAAGAATTCTCGCTTCGATTTAGTTTGGATCGATCGTTGGAATTCGAACGAAACGAACAGATGAAAACGAAAATTTACGAGAAATTAAATTTTATTCATCTCGAAATAAACGAATGTCCGTTGGAAATCGAATATTTTCGATTGATTTACGAGTGTATCGAAAGTCGAAAGATTTTTCTGAATTTTGTCGATTTTAAAGTTCATAGTAACCTTCAACGAGACATTGATCTCGCCATTCTACAAGCTCTTCTCAACGGTAAATCATTGTCAAAATCTTATAAAATCTCGTTAATCTCTCTCTCTTTCGGATTGTTTTTCAGCAACAACAAGTACAGAAATGAATGTCGAACAAAAACGTGAACAACTTAATTTAGCTTTCGAATGGAATCGTGTTGATATTGTGAAAGATATCATCATGAAAGACGAACAAGATTGGAGTGTAAATCGAATGTTTGATTTGAAAATGTTCAAAATATGAATTTGTTTACTTTAGCAAATCAATTTAAATGATTTATTTTACCGAGCTTTGCTGAGAAATCAAACGAATTTTGTTCAATTATTTCTCGATCATGATTTTATGCTGATGAATTTATTTCAAAATCCGAAACAAATCTTAGCACTTTATCAAGATCAAGTCGAAATTTAATAAATTTGATTTTCGAGAATTTTCTTTTCGTTTTTAGAATTTTCTGTTCAAACATTGTTCGAACGATCCGTTACGATCGATTTATAAGAATATAATACAGCCGATGATCGGTCCTTCGTTTGAAGTCGATGCTATTTTTTCGACGGGAGATTATTCATCGAATGATGAAGGACATGAGATTTATCTTCATTCGAAGAATTTGGATGTTGAAAAAGAATTATTTCTTTGGTCGGTTTTGACCGGTAAACAGGAATTAGCGTTGTTATTTTGGTCGAGAGGAAGAAATAAAGTTTGTAAGTAATTAATATTAATCTCAAATTAAAGAAAAAAAACTTCGTTGTACAAAAAACAAAGGTGCGGCTTTGATTGCAACTTTGCTGTACAAAAGTCAAGCTCGTAAGAAAAAGAATTCGAAATACAACAATTGGGCCGATCAATTCGAGAATTTAGCTGTTGAAATTCTCGAAAAATTCTATCGAAAATATCCATCGGATTGTACCAAAGCGATTATTCGCGAGATTCCTCAATTTGGCAATGTTACTTGGCTTCATTTAGCCGTCATGGCCGAAGCCAAATTATTCATTGCTCAACCAGCTGTACAGAATGTTTTGAGCAGCATTTGGTTCGGATATATCGACCGTCGAGTTGGCAAACGACGAGTGATTTTTGCGAGTTTCATGATTTGGTATAGTGGATTTCTGTCGTATCACGATGAAATGGTTGAAATCGATGAGAACAGACATTTCGATGAAGTTTGTTGAAAAAGAAATCTCGTTGAATTTGAATTGTTATTATAGAATTCTGATCATGTTACGAGTTTTATTCAACATGATGTTCCGCAATCGAAATACGTTAAAACAACAGATCGAATCGAAAACGGAGAAGAATTAGTAAATCTTCAGTCCAATCGACGTCCGCCGAGTTATTGGACAAAAGTTTCGAAATTTTTCGACGCTCCTTATGTCAAATATCTTTACAATCTAGTCGGTCATCATTGAATCTAATTTCTTTGTCGAATTCTTCATTCATTTCAGTATTCTCATGTGATTTTTCTGTTGTTATTTTCGTATGTCATCCTGTGTGATTTTCATCCATTGTACGAAACTCAACGGTCGAAATGCCGAGGTACCGACGATGATATCGACGGAGATTCGTCGAGATTTCAAAATACAACTGAAGAACCAATGAAAATAGCAAATTTTTCGATGAATGCAACACCACATTGGCATCCGAGAGTAGCAAAAACCGAGTTTATTTTGATTATTTGGATGATAACGATATTTTTCGAAGAAATTCGACAAGTAACATAAATGAAACCGAGAAAATTTCGAAAGTTTTTGTTTCTGTTTAGATTTTTGCAATGGAATTTACGACCGTGTGGTGGAAAATTCGGGGTTATTTTTCAATTTTTTGGAATAAATTAGATTTTCTCTCGGTACTTCTATTTTTCATCGCCATTGTTCTTCGATTCTGTCATTCGAGCGAATGTTTTTGCACAGCACGAATTCTTCTTGCCATTGATTTATCCATTTGGTTCATTCGAACATTAGACATATTTTCTGCAGTAAAACAACTCGGTCCCAAACTCGTTATGATCGGTGAAATGGTTCACGATCTCACATTTTTCATGATTATGCTCACCGTTTTCATCTTAGCATTCGGTGTGCCAGCATGTAGTTTACTCCGTGATGTCGATAAATTTACTCCTGATTTACCTCGACGAATTCTCAACATTGCCTATTGGCAAATATTCGGAGAATTAGCTATTCTCGATGAAATTGAAAGTATATAAAAAACACGGATTGCAATTGAATTTCAATGATCTTTGATTCTTTAGTTAATTATCAACTCAGTGGTTATGTGGTTTTCTTTTTATTGATTTCATATATGACAGTTGCGAGTGTTCTGCTTATGAATCTTTTGATTGCCATGTTGAGTAATACATTCGATCGTTTACAAGCTGATACGGATTGTATTTGGAAATTTCAACATTATTCTTTGGTTTGTTATCATTTGACACGGCCGTGTTTACCTCCGCCGTTGATTATTTTCGCGCATTTATCGAGATGTTGTCTGGTGATATTTGGCAAATATTTTAAGATCGATTGGATTAAACAGAAATATATTCAAATGAAAAACAGAGAGAAATTTCGTAGAAATCAATTCGAAGAAAGAATTATATTCTTGTTTAAAATTGATTTATTTAGGAATTGCAACTGATGCAGAAGTAACAAGAACGATAGAAGCCATTGAAGATGCGTTGGGAAATGAGATTTATTATTTCTTTTCGAAATCTGAACGAAAACAAATCGATCATCAGAAAGATTACGATGACGAACGAATGTTTGCATCATTAAATTTTCTAATATAATAAAAATAGTTTTGTTTTTCTCGTTTTGTAGACATTCGCCACAAGAAATCGTCATGAATAAAATCAAAACTCTCGATCATCAAATGCGAACAATTCAATATCGAGTAAAATTCATTCGAGATAATTAGTCAATTAAATAATCTTGTCGTTTTTTTTAATGTTCAGCAAGATGATATGTTCGCCTATTTGGAATGTTTAATGAATGGAATGAAAAAACTCGGTGGTGACGATATTGAAATGCCTAAGCGCACTCGAAATGACTCAGAATTATTCTAGCGAATTTAATTTGTTATTTGCAAAGAAAAGAAAAATAAACGACATGATCCATTTCAATCTAATAGAGAGAAGGAGAAAACGAAAACTACATCGGTCGTCAATCAACATAAATTGTTGTCATTCATCACTTTTCTAACATGATGTTCGAATTTTCTTCTACCCACTCTCACCCTCAAAGTTTGTTTTTTGATAAAGTTTTCGCTGTTGAAAACGAGTTGTGTCATGTAGTTTACTAGTTTTTATTGTAAAATGGATTATTCTTTTTTTTTCTACACAGTTAAATCAAAACACAAGATGAAAACAGTAATATTAAACTAAACTTTTGAAAATATTCGACTACACTTGCAAAGTAAATTTGAACAAATGTCGATTTCATGATAAAGGCAAAATTGAAAAGAAAAAAGTTTTAAATATGTGAACATTTGCTAGAAATGACGTCGATTAAACAGGAACAAATGAGCTGATTTAACTTCATCGAAAGATAAAAGAAAAAAACTATAAATTTCAAAGGATTATTCTTTTTTTTTCTCTTCATTATTTTAGTCGTATTGAATAAAATGATTTATTTCATCTTTTTTCTTTTGCATTGCATTATTGGTCAACCCTTATTAAATCTATATTATACAGATGTAACAATTGAAAATAATAATATATTTCAACACAATTGTTTACGAGCAATTGATAATAATAAATTGGAAGGAAATTTTCATATGATCTCTTTTTGTTTGAGCGAAAATCCATCAATATTTGATATTAAAGATGATGTACAGATACCAAGATTTACATTTCTACAATTATTAGAACGAAATATTACTGCTGAACAATTGTTTTATTGGTCAACACCCATTGATATAATTGAAAAGTATCAAGATTATTTAAATACAAAGAATACAAATTTACAAAATGAAACCTATTATAATTGTACTCTGGGAACATTTGGTAATCGATGTCAATATGAATTCAATATTCTTTTTAAACATCTAACTCTTTATCAGAGTATTAATAATTTCTATGATTTTCATTTTCAAAATTCTAATCAAATGCCAATGACTTGTTATAAACATTTAGAATGTAATCTTGGTGGTTCAACAACATGTTTAGATTGGCGAAATATTTGTAATGGACAAATTGATTGTTTAAATGATGCCATCGATGAAAAAGATTGTTGGAAATTAAAAGTCAAACAGTGCAACGAAAATGAACGCCTTTGTTTAAATGGTCAATGCATGAAAATACAGACTTCTGAGGCGAATTTTTTTCGAACTATTTGTATTGGTAAATCAGCTTATAAGCGGAATCTTGGTCAACCAATTGAGTACAATCTATTCAATGAATATGATGATCAAGGATGTTCACGCAATTTCTTAACAGGTTCATGTTATAAAGGTCATGATAGTCAATTATTAATTTCAATGTATTCAAATCAAAATGAATCTTTACTATCAAATAATTGTTCACTTGCACTTCGATGTTTTATGGATTTGTTCAAGTGTACAGAATTTTGTCAAAAACGTGAATGCATACGAATTATTGAAGATAATTGCCCAGAAATGTTCTTTTATCCACAAATTCCAATTTTATTTGGAAATATTTATTTTGCTTATATGAAAAAAGATTTTATTCATTCGATAGATTCTTCAATAGTTATGCCTTATCTATGTTATAATACAACTGATTATGATCAGTTTTTTCATCAAAATCAAACGTTATTCATTAATAATATTCGTTGTGTTCATACTCAAGAATTTTATTTACTTATAAATCAATTTAATCATTTATTAAAAACAAACTTAGATATTCTACATGATTTATATAAAACATTGAAAAGATATCATCTTAGTATGAATTATACAACACAACTATGTAATCAATCGAATATGTATCAATGTATTGACTCACCGAAATGTGTCGACATGCTTCATATTCTGAATGAAATTTATGATTGTCCACAAATGGATGATGAAATCGTTTCTTTAATTAAATCAACCTCTGCAATAGAATATATTGAAAAAACTCATTTTAAATGTCAATCAACTAATACATATATTCTATTGGATCTTGTTTATAATGGCGCTTGTGATTGTAATGGAGATCCAGATTCAATAGATTATTGCGAAGACGAATATCCAAATGCAAATTATATAAAAACAAATATTTTATTTCAACATATTTGTGATAGATTTCATGAATTAACACCAATATTAATCAATGGAAGTAATCATACAGATGAAACAGAATGTGAACAATGGGAATGTAATAATATCTATACACATTGTAATGAAGAATGGAATTGTCTTCATGCTGAAGATGAAATTGATTGTGATCGTATATCCATTGGTTGTCCATCGAAGTTTTATCGTTGTGTATCACATCAAACCTATGAATTTATATGTTTACCTTTAGAAAAAATTAACGATGGTTCGATTGATTGTCTCAGTGCAACGGATGAAGATGATATGCGTGGTCAAAATTTAGTTGTGTATGACTATGATGATCTTGCCCCTTTCTATTGTATCAATCAAAGTTTAAATTCGTTTATTTCGTGGAAGAAATTATGTGACGGTCATCATGATTGTGAACATGGAGATGATGAACGCTTTTGTACTACAAATCGAACGGATCCTGATTGTGGATTATGTATATGTACATGGCACGACGTATCCGATATGGAAAGATTTTTGTGCGAATACAAAAAACCTACTAGAAAATGGAACATCATAAATTTTAAACCGTTTTCAATTTATAGTGATAAGAAAACAAAAGAAATTGGATTCAAATCAAGATTATTTTCAAGTGGATTATCTTGGGAATCTAGTTATCCATGTCATATGGGTCTTCCTGTAACTATCAAATCAAATCAAAAGAATAACCGATCATCGACATTCGCATGTTTTTGTCCACCAAATTATTATGGTTCCGAATGCCAATATCAAAATCAACGAGTTAGTCTTATTCTTCAGTTTCAAACATTATCACTTTCTGCAAAAACATTATTTACTATTATCATTTCCTTAATCGATGACACCGACGAAAAACTTGTTCATTCATTTGAATCTTTTACTTATTTATCAATTTATGATTGTAGAGGATACTTTCGACTAACTTTACATTATGCTACTCGACCAAAAAATTTTTCAAGACAATATTTTATTCGTGTTGATATTTATGAAAAATTAACATTATATCATCGAGGTAGTTTATTATATCCAATTGAATTTTCATTTCTACCTGTTCATCGTCTTGGATTTGTTATTGAAATTCCATCAAATAATACAAAGATGGTGAATTGTAAGAATAAACAATGTCAACATGGTCGATGTATGAAATATTGGAATCAACCAGATGATCTTACATTTTGTCAATGTGATCGAGGATGGAGAGGAAAATATTGTCAAATTCAATATGATTGTGATTGTTCATTGGATGCTCTATGTTTCGATGTTTTATCAAATAATCGATCGATATGTTTGTGTCCAAAGAATCGATTAGGTACTCGATGTTTAATTTCAAGTACAATATGTGAAAGAAGTATTGAAACACCATGTTTGAATGGTGGCGAATGTATTGTTACAGAAGATTATAATGGATTGAACAATAAATTTATTTGCCTTTGCGGACAAGGTTTTAGTGGACCAACATGTGAATTCGTTGATAATAAACTTATTCTTTCATTTGATCAAGAAATTGATTTATCTCAATCAATTTTTATTCATTATATACATATTTCCTTTGATAGTGTAGTCAGATCAACAACATTTAAATCAATTCCAATTCGACAAGATTTTGTAACAATTAATAGTTCAAAGAGAAGCAGTTATGACGATTATGAGATGGCTTTTGTTGAACTTCTAAATGGAAATTATTATATCGCAGCTGAGGGTATCAGTCAATCTGTTGTTAATAAAACAATTCGACCATCTGATCGATGTCTAAATATTAAAGAATTATTTAATGAGACATTTGTTCAATGGAATTTGATTCGTCGAATAAAATATTATCATTTACCATGTCAAAATCAAACTGCTAATCTTTCATGTTTTCATGATGAAGTTCATTTGTGTTTATGTTATAATTTCTATGGTAAACGTTTGGCTAATTGTTTTCGATTTGAACATAATCAAACTTATGATTGTTTTGGTCGAAGTGAATGTGAAGGTAATAGTCGATGTCTTCAAGATCATGAAACATGTCCAAAACAATCGATGTGTATATGTAATAATTGCTTTTTTGGACCAAAATGTCAACTTCGTACAGATCAATTTGGTCTTTCACTTGATGCTATTTTAGGTTATCAAATTTTACCAATAAATAATTTTTCTTTACAACCATCGATAATAAAAATAAGTTTAGCATTAACAATTCTATTAATGATCATTGGATTGATCAATGCTATTCTTTCAATAATTACTTTTACGAATAAACAAATACGTGAAGTTGGTTGTGGTTTATATTTGTTAGGAACATCGATCACCACGTTACACATTAGTATTTTATTCTCATTAAAATTTATTCTTCTTCTTCTAACACATATGGCAATTATTAGAAATGAATCATTCTTGAAAGTCCAATGTTATTCATTAGATTTTCTTATTCGAATTTGTCTTTATTTGGAACAATGGTTGACAGCATGTGTCGCATGTGAACGTTCTATAACTGTAATTCAAGGCGCTCGATTTATTAAAAAGAAAAGTAAACAAGCTGCTAGAAAGATTATTCCAATACTTGTTATTGTTATTACACTTAGTTTTATTCATGATCCTCTTTCTCGAAATTTGAGTTATGATAATGATGAAGATTCAAATGAAATTAAAAGAATATGGTGTATTCTTCGTTATCAACCTGCTATCGAAATTTATAATTATATTATTCAAACAATTCATTTTACTGGACCATTTATAGTCAATTTAATATCGTCAATTATACTTATTATCAAAAAATCGCATCAAAATGCAGCGCTTGCCAAGAATCGTTCGTTTAAGTTAATTTTACGAGAACAAATTAATGAACATAAAAATCTACTAATTGCACCGATTGTTTTAGTTATTCTTGCTTTGCCACGAATAATTTTAGTCTATACAACAAAATGTATGAGATCAGCAGATGATATTGTTTGGCTTTATCTTTTTGGATATTTTATTTCATTTATTCCATCGATATTAACATTTTTAATATTTATTTTACCATCGAAATTCTATAAAAGTGAATTGAGGAAATCTATTGCAAAATATCAGAAATTTATTCGAAAAAAATTGCATTTGAGTAATCATTGAAACACTTAACGATACGTTTTATCTCGTCAAACGAATCCTCATTAAATAATCTTGTCTTTATTTAAACTCAGTGGTGACGATATCGAAATGACTCAGATTTATTCTAGCGAATTTACTTTTTCTGTTCTTTTTTTAATATAAGTTTGTTTTGAAAAAGAAAGAAAGACACGTGCCTTCGAATCTAAGAGAAAATGAGAGAAAAAAATAAGATTTGCTTCGGAAGTGTGACGATAGAAGTCGTACGTTAAAATATAACTAATGGATTTGACATGCGAAGGAATACATGAACGAATTCAACTACTTCAAGAGTTAATTAAAATTAAACCAGTTGAGGTTTTACCAGATGTTTATGATGAAATGGAACATATTGTTGAAGCAATGACGAGAAATGATAAGTTTAAAGAAGGGTCTGATGGACAACGATTGTTGGAATTAACAACAAAAGCGAGAAGTAATTTAAATATTGATTTAGAAAATCTCGATCGAGAAATTCAACGACAATTCGGTCTTTTTTCCGTTGAAGTCATTGGCGATGGTGTAAACTATTTTATTTTTCTTATCAAACGAAAATCCTTTTATTCGTTTATTCAAAGGCATGTTCATTTCGTGCAATTCTCATATCTGCTCTTCAACAGCCCGATGTTTATCATAGTCAAATGCGTGAAGAAATTATCAAACACGTTTTAGATAATCAATCGTATTATTCAACAGTTCTTCGACCAGGTGAAACAGCTACTGACAACGAACTACGTCTATGGACTGAATCAATGCGTGATCCATATACATACGCAGATGAATTAGCAAATATTGCCTTAGCTGATCGATATCATATTCAATTGATTATTTTTCGCGCTGGAGAACTACTTTCAGTTATCAATCCACGTGACGGAATTGTTAAACATCAAGCTTTTCTAGTTAATGTTGGAACACATTACAAAGCACTTGTAACTAAACAAGAACTCGAACAAGCACGACTCAATTCCGAACGATTGTGTAATCAATCGAGTTTTTGATTTCTTTGTTTTGTTTTACCAATAAACATTCGCACGTGGTTACGCTCGATTGAGAAAATCGAATACAAAGGGTGTAAGAGAGATGCTTTGTGTGCTATTCGAAGAGTATAACGAGAATCAAATGTTTACCTTACACTTCAAGTATTTTCTTTTCTTCTTCTTCTCATTTGATTTGATTCAGTTTGCTTTTTACTCAAGTAACTTTGACTTGTATTCATGCCGAAGGAGATCAGTCAGAATTCATTGAGTATCTCATCGACAGATTCATCGAAATCAAGGCGAAGTGATGTACAAATTTCATCTGTTTTTAACTATTGATTATTTATTGAGATTTGATCGATCAGGTTCTCTCAGCGATAGGCGTCAAATCATATGGAACAATAACTTGTACAACAACAAAAAAAACAGAATTTTATTCGTTTTATTTGTTATTAATTATGTTTAGTTCGTCGAAATCATTCGAATCGAGCAAATTTTATTCGAATATCTACCGATGCATGTCCATATCAAGTGAAAAGTTTATTCTTTCAAAACAATCAAAATAAACAAAAAGTATCAAAGATTTTCCTAATTTTCGTGTTGTTCAAATTGATAAAATAATTGTCGATTAAATTAATATAGCGGCCACGTTTGATCATTTCGATGAGTGGCAGTGCAAAAGAATTCAATATCAAATCGAAATTATTTCGAATGCTTCGTCAAGGTTTTCTCAAAATAGCGAAGACAACTGGTTCGTGTTCATTTATGTTTTTCTTGTTCGATTGATTGAAATATTTGCCTCAGATTTATCGATACTATCTTGCGGATTAAACACAAGTGTAACGAAATTAATCGGCGAAATTGTTCGGACAAATCCCGATCCATCTCGATCGATACATTTAATCGTAACTGAATTCCGAATGACAGAAGATTCTTTGAAAATCTGCGTCTTTTTTAAAAGGGCATCACTTCCTGGGGTTGCATATCCGGTGTCGAACAATTGAACGTTCGAGGAAAGAATGTCAATTACGAAAAAGTGAAATCGAATGAACAAGACGAAACACCACTTGAACCAAATCATACACATTTTATTTTTATTGACGATGGAACTAAACATGAGTTCAATGCGCAGAATGAATATCGGTTGAAATTCGAACAAGCGATTTCAGGTGGTTCAATTTCGCTACAAACAGATTGTCGAGTTCAATCACCACAGATTCCTGTTGTTCTTATTATCATCGAAGGTCGACTCGATGAAATCAAAACAAGTTTATTTCGTTTCTCTTTTTGTCAAGTCGAGTGTTTTCTCTCTCTCTCTCTCTGTGTTTAGTTTATGAAAGCGTTACGAAGAACAACATCCCCGTTGTTCTATTGGAAGGTACCGGTGGTTGTTGTGATTTATTTGCCAAATGTTCGCATTTATACAATGAATATCATTCGAATCAATCAGAATTAATCGAACATGAAGAACAAATTAAATCGAAAATTCGTGAAAAATTACAAATCATCGAAAGTCAAATAACGACAAATGATTATTTCGAATTGATGTACGAATGTATCGATAAACGAAGTCTATTTCTCAATTTTATCGATATAAAACTGCATACAAATGTCGATGCAGACATTGATTTAGTTATTCTAGAAGCTCTTCTCAATGGTAAAAAACTGATTTCTATTGAATTTTTTTGCTTTCGAAATTTCTCATTTGAAAAGTGACAAGTAAAACGAATGATATCCGACAAAAACTCGAACAGATTCATTTCGCATTCGATTGGAAACGAATTGACATCATCAAAAATTTCATTATGAAAACCGATCAAGATTGGAAGACAATCGAACTCAATGATCTATTTATCAAAGCTCTTCTACAAAATCAACCAGTTTTTATTCAATTATTTCTCGATCATGATTTTTCTCTGGACGAACTCTTTCAAAATCATCAGCAGATTTTAAATCTCTACGAAGCTGAAGTTAGATTTTACCGGATCTCATTTTTGATCAATGACAAATATTCTCGTATTTAGAATATAGTTAACCATTCATTAGAATCGATTTATACGAATATTCTTCGGCCGTTGATCGGAGAATTCTTTCAAGTCGATGCCTTTTTCAATTCCGATGAAATTGATATCGAAAAAGAACTGTTTATTTGGGCGATTTTAACCAGAAAACAAGAGTTAGCTTTGTTGTTTTGGTCGAGAGGAAGAAATAAAGTTTGTAAGTAGTTCAAAATTCATCTCAAACCGAACCGGACAATTTTTATTATGTAAAAAAGGTGCAGCTTTGATTGCAACTCTATTGTACAAAAGTAAATCTCGAAAAGAGAAAGATTCGAGTTATATTGGCTATGCTGATGAATTCGAGAATTTAGCCGTAGAAATTCTCAAGAAATTCTACGTCAATAATCCATTCGAATGTACACAAGCGATTATTCGCGAGATTCCTCAATTTGGCAATGTCACATGGCTTCATTTAGCTGTCATAGCCGAAGCGAAATTGTTCATTGCTGAACGAGGTGTTCAGGATGTTTTGAGCGATATTTGGTACGGATATATCGATCATCGAGTTGGCAATCGAACGATTGTTTTAGCGAGTTTTATGATTTGGTATAGCGGATTTCTACCGTATCATGAAGATTTAGTTGAAGGACATGAAATGTCAGTGGATTTTCAGGATGGATCCGATGGATTTTTTAAACAGAATTCTATGCTCTGGAAAAGTCATCGAGATGAAACAACGAAATTAATGAATGAAATTATTAATGAAGAAGAAAATTCGATTGTTGTTATCGAAACCAATCCGTGGGAAAAGTTTGTGTTTTCAACGTCAATTGAATTTCATTTTGAGTTGAGAGTTTCTCTGTCGTAGAATCAAATCGAGTGTCTATCGATATCTAAACAATGTTTCGAAGTTTGTTCAGGCTCCTTGCGTCAATTATCTTTACAATTTAGTAAGCCCAAAGGTCTTTCTCAAAACGAAATTCCAATGAAAATACATATTTTAGTACGCTCACGTGATATTTCTGTTGCTGTTTTCCTACGTTGTTCTTTGTGATTTTTTTCCTTTGTATGAATTCGTTTGTATTCCTGGTTTGGGCGAGCCCACTGAGAGTAATACTCCGTTGAAAGATATGGTTGAACAAGTGTCAATGAATTTGAATAAGACAGAAGATGCTGTTATAAGATATTACGGTTCGCAGAAACATGATCAACCGACGGCAAGTGAAATTCTACTCGACGTGTGGATATTCACTTTGATTTGTGAAGAAATTCGACAGGTAAAAATAGAAAAAATCTTCTCGAATTGTCTTTCGATTGAGTTTATAGATAGCTGCGATGGAAGTTCAATTGTTCTTTGGAAAAATCTCGTCGTATTTTGCTATTTTCTGGAATAAACTCGATGCTTTAGCGTTGCTTTTGTTTCTGGCTTCGTTTGTTCTTCGATGGTTGCCATTTAGTTATTGTTTTTGTGCAGCACGAGTGTGTCTCGCTATTGATTTGTCGATTTGGTACATTCGAACATTGGATATATTCTCTGCAATCAAACGATTAGGACCAAAACTTGTTATGATCGGAGAAATGGTTCATGATATGAAATTCTATATGATTATGTTAACTGTTTTTATACTTGCATACGGCGTGCCAGCGTATAGTTTACTCTATGGTGTTCAAAAGTTTAGCTGGCATATTCCGAGAACGATTTTGAATTTAGCCTATTGGCAAATGTTCGGCGAATTAGAAGTTCTGAGTGATATCGAAAGTAAACAGTTGGTTTGTTTGAAAAAAGTTCGTCTCGATGTTTTATTGTTTTACAGAAAATTATCAAGTTACAGGTTACGTTGTGTTCTTTCTTCTCATTGCTTATATGACAGTTGCAAGTGTTCTTTTGATTAATCTTCTCATTGCAATGTTTAGCAATACATTCGATCGTTTACAATCGGATACGGATTGTATTTGGAAATTTCAACATTATTCATTGGTTTGTTATCATTTAACACGGCCGGTATTCCCACCACCGTTAGTCATCGTCTCGCACGTGTATCGTGTGACGATTTATATACTTTCACATGTAGTTAAAATCAAATGGTTCTGTGAGAATTATACGAAACATGAAAATCGATCGAAATTCAGTAATTAATGTTTGATCTTTCTTTTTTTTTTACATTGGAAGATTTGTTTTTATAGAAATTATTGCGGATGAAATGTTAACGAAAAAGATCGAAGCTATTGAAGATGCGTTGGGAAATGATGTTTATTTTTCGTTGTTGAAAACTGACCGACAAAATGATCTCAACGAAGATCGAATGTAAAAATAATTTCTTTATTCAAAAAAAAAAACAAACAAAATCCGCATGTTTTTTTTAGACATTCGCCACAAATAGTGATTTTAAATAAAATCAAGTTTTTAGAAAATCAAATTCAAACAATACAAAATCAAGTAAATTTTTCATTATTTCTGAAGTGAAAATAATTGTCGAATTTTATAGCAAGGAAATATGTTTGAATATATGAAATATCTGATGAATGGCATAAAAAAAATCGGCGGAGATGATATTGATATGCCTCAAAAATCTCGACAAGAGACTGATCTAATTTAAAAACAAAACAAAAAAACTTTGTATAAATTTTCTTTTTTATTCACGCAAAAGTGACGCATCATTTTTTAAGATAAAAATTTTATCTCGAATCTTTTTTAAATATAAAAGAACCTGTTTTCTGCACTGAATCTATTCAAACAACATGAAATTTGTCATATATTTATTTGTGTTATTCGTGTTCGTTGATTGCGAACAACCGTATTTTCCAAAACAAATTGTTTTTACTCCTGATCAAAACAGAACATTAATCGCCATCGATGAAGTCAATCAACGAGCTTATTTAAAACTTATTGTAGATTCGACTGATTACGATGTTGCTTATGTCATGCAACACATGCCTTATGCTAGAACTGATCTACCACAATCAAAACATTACGTTCAATTAATTCAAAATTATATTAAAACTCGAACTTCATGTTCCTATTTAACCTATTGGCAGTATAGTTGGGGTGGTTATGGTTTATTTCCATTGCATTGGGGTAACGATAGTTCGTATAGTATTAAGAATTATTTGAATTTTAATTATCCAATGATTCATTCGACAAAGGTGGATGAAGATTATTGGTATTCAAATGAGACGTGTCGAACAAGTAGTGGTCAAAGTTATCGTTGTCAAGAAGTTTATTTTAAAAAGAATACGGATATTCCTGTTCGATACACAGAAGTTGTTCAAGATGATGAAGAAATCGTTCGACGAATTGAAAATTATACGATTTATTCGACAGAAAAGCCAAGTGATACGTTTTTCAATACAATTCCAAAGACTTGGAATGACGATTGTCGAGATGGTGATCTCGGAATCTCGTACAATCCAACTGAAATAACATTAAGTCTCGGCGAAAGTGCAAAAGTTCAAGTTTGGCTTCCAGCTCCTCCGCATAAAATCGAAGGTCACAATACTGTTACGATTTATTGGGTACCATTTATATGTAGTCAATGTTTTAAATGGACACCAGAAAAATTACATTTCAATTATACTAATTTTAATGAACCACAAATTCTAACAATTACTCGTGTTGAACGATCGGCACCCACCGTTATTATCCCGTTCTGTAGTGGTGGAGGTTATGATGATGTTCCATGTTATATCATGGATTTTCCAATCAGTTGATAAGAGAAAAAGAACCGAATGAGTAATCGTGTGCATACTATTGATTCAGCTGCATTTTATGTATTACTAATTTTCTTTTCTTTTTCGAATAAGATATAAGTACACACGACATTCGTTTATCAATAAATCATTTGCGAATAGATATATAAAATGTTAAGAATATTATTATATTACGCTTTGTTATTTCTTTGTATGCGAAATGTTGAATCTGTACAACCGTACTTTCCGTCACAGATCGTTTTCTCTATCAACGATGGCTTGAAAACGATATATGCAATTGATGCCGTTAATCAAAGAGCTTATAAGAGTAGTTTATCTATGCATGCAACCAATCAAACATCAGTCGTCATGTCTAAATTTCCTAATACTCCATCGGATACACCTCAAGCATCGCATTACGTTGAATTGACTTCACATACTTCACCTGATTCATGTTCGTATTTAACTTATTGGAGTTATAGTGTTGGAAGTACAACTGAATTTCCATCTCATTGGAATAACGGTGGTATTTCATATGAAATCAAAAATTATATTGAATTTCAACATGAAATGATGAAATCAACGAATGAATCGGACACAGAAGATTATTGGTATTCATCAGAACGATGTCAAGTCGACGGTGGAGAAATATATCCATGTGAAGAAATTTTCTTTAAGAAAAATACCGATATTCCACTTCGATATACTCGAGTACTTCGTATTGCATTCGATGTTAGACAAGTAATTACCTATTATGAAGTAATATCAGTTGGAAAGCCTGATGACAAATATTTCGAAGCATTTTCACCTAATTGGTATAACGAATGTCGAGATGACAATTTTGCTGTTTTACGTGATCCTGAGACTGTGCAAATTGACGTAAATGAAAGTAAAAATGTTCAAATCAGTCTTAGCAATACACCGCATCGAATCAATGGAAATACTACAGTTATGATTCATTGGAATCTAACTCAATGTGTTGATTGTATCACATGGACACCTCAACAATTCCGTTTCGATAGTTCAAACTTTCAAGAGAAACAAACATTAACAATTAAAAGAGTCAAAAAAAGTACTTTTGGATATTTGTCTCCGATATTACAAGGTGGCGGTTATGAACTACTCGACGGAGGATTTTATGGAATTTTTCTTCAATAAATATTTTTTTTTTGAAAATCTTATTTCGAATATTATTCAACAAAAAGTGGATAAAATGTCGGTGGAACAAGATCGAAACCTCCACCATTAAAAATCGGATAAAAACTCGTCTTAGGACCGGCTTTGATTCGAGTAAATGTGATATTTTGACAATCTTGAAAGTTTTCAATATTAAAAGTGAGTTCTTTCGGTGTCCATGTTAAACAATCAGTACATCCTTCAGTTGCATTCCATCGAATATTAACCGTATCAGTTCCATTGATTCGATGAGGTGGTGTCAGAAGCCCAATTTGAACAATAGCACTTTGTTCGACCGGTATTGTCGATGTTTGAGGACCAACAAAGATGCCAAGTGCAGAATCTCGACATGCGACAGACCAATTCATAGGAAGAGTATCGAAATACTTTTCATCTACTTCTCCAACTGAAATGACATTATATTCATCAATAATTTGAACGATTTCCCATCCACGAAGACGAACTTGTGTATAACGAACCGGAATATCTGTATTTTTCTTGAAATAGATCTCTTCACATGGATACGTATGCTGATCGGTTGTCTGACACGTTGCATTAGCATACCAGTAATCTTCTGTATCAGATGAATTCGTCGAATAGATCATTTGATTGCTAAATTTGATATAACTTTTGATTTCATACGTTGTTCCATTCTGCCAATGAGATGGAAATAAACTATATGAACTAGCACCATGCTCCCAATAGGTTTCATAGATACAACTAAAATGTTGACGATTCGTAGTCAATTGAGTGTAATATTTCGATTGTGGTGAATCGGGAATTGCATAAGGAATGTGTTTGAAGACAAATCCTCTTTCTGCTGGATCAAACATAGCAGCACGTTGATTTATTTCATCGATTGCATACAGAATTTGACCGTCAACTTCAGAGAAAATAATTTGAGCAGGAAAATTTGGTTGTTTTGATACAGTCAAATGACAAAACAAGAAAAACAGTAGAATCTGTAAAAACTTTGACATTACTGCACTGTTTTTAATCTGCATATAACTTTGAAAACAAATATAAAATCTAATCTTTTTATTTCTTATCATCATTCGTTCTTTTACATCATGATGACAATGATCGTGATGACGTGTCATTTTTTTTTCGATAAAGATATTTATTGAATAGATAGAGTGTAGTTATTCGTTGGAACAAGATCATAACCTCCACCATTGAAAATTGGTCTAAGAATCGTCGGTGAACCGTTTTTCACGCGAGTGATTTTCAATACTTGCTTCTCTTGAAAGTTATGACTGTTAAATGAAATTTGTTTTGGCTCATATGTCAAACAATCATCGCAACCTTCCAATTTCCATTGTATAATCGTTGTATCATTATCGTTGATTCGATGTGGAGGTGCAAAAAGCCAAAGTTTGATGTCAACACTTTGATGTGTATCGATTTTTGCCGATTGTGGATCGTATGAAATGCCGAGACTGACATCTCGACATGTTGATGTCCAATCTTTCGATATCGAATTAAAATATTTCTCATCTGGTTTTCCCGTTGAAAGAACTAGGTAATTGATTGTGTACTGTTTAGTTTCCCATGGCTCTGTTAGAACTTGCGTTGAACGAACGGGAATATCAGTGCCTTTTCGAAAATAAATTTCTTCGCATGGAACTGGTTTAGGTGATTGTGGATGACATGTTTCATTGGAATACCAATAATCTTCATAAACCGAAGATGAATTCGATTTAATCATTGGATATTTGAAATTGATAAAATTTTTTATTTCATACTTTGTTCCATTAGTCCAATGTGAAGGAAAAGCATCGAATGTATTACGAGTATAATTCCAATAGATTGAATAAATACAACCAATATTTGGAAAACCTTCGAGTAATTGAATGTAGTTTTTCGATTGTGGTGAATCAGGTGTAGTGAATGGAGCGTGTTGAAATGCATACCCTGTTTTCGATGCTTTCACACTATAACTCCATGATAGATAGGCTTGTTGATTGATTTCATCAATCGCATACAATGCGTCACCATTTGCGAAAAATGTAATTTGAGGAGGAAAATAAGGTTGAACACAATGATTGAATCGATGATTTAGAAGAAAACATACAATATACAAATATATTTTCATCATTTTTCGATATATTCATGTCAGAATATATTCGGTATATATATATATAGAGTAGATTATATCTATGTATGAGAAATAAATGACAGCTGTTTTAAAATTAATTAGAAATCAAAATTTTATTCGACTAATCGTCTTTACATTTGAATCTCGGACAAAATTATACCATCGAAACACCTCAAGTTTTTCTCTCTTTACAGACAATTTCTTTTCAATCTCTTTTCACTCGAATGAACTTATCATCGAATTTAAATCCAAATCAAATTGTTTCCTTTCGAGTTCGTTTCTCTCTCTTTATTTTCTTAAATTTCGTTTGATTTTTAGTCAATAATGGAACCGTTGGCTGTTTACGGTAAATCTCTGATCGAAAGCAATACAAATCTTTCTCGATCTTTGTCAATTTCAATTCTCGATGAAAAAGGAAATGAAATTCCGTTTGAAACAAATTCAGATTCGATTGAATTTTTCATTCCTCGAGATCCAAATCTTCGAATTCCTCCAATGATTTTAACCAACGAAACCTTTCATTCTTTAAATTTGACAACTGATCTCCCAATTTCAATTCATTTCGAAATCAAAGCCAATTTCTCCTATCGATTCGTTTATAAATTCGATAAACAATCGATTTTTACTAATTCAATTCAAGTCAATCAAAGTTATTTTACTTTTATCATTGATAATCAACGAACAATTGGTCATCGAACTTTAATCTTTGGTTTAGAACAAGAGAATCAAGAATATGAATATCGAGTTTATTCGTCAGGTTGTTATTATTTGAATAAAGAAAACGAATGGAAAGGAGATAGATTACGAGTTGGTCCAAAAACGAATCTTTCTCAAACTCATGTTATTCAACTCATTTAACTTAATTCATTTCGGATTGACGCGAGTTCAATATTCTTTATTATTTGATTTCAACAAACAATCGAACCAATGTCTTTGTTTCACCTTTTTGCTTTGCTTTTTTTATTCTCTTCGAAAAACATTTATTTCAAAATAAATATCATCAGAGTTTCGATATACAAAGACAAAGTTTTGTCTGATTAACAATTAACCTATTTTGAAAGTTCAATTAGTTTTGATCTTTCATCAGTAACTAATTTGTTCTCTATTTCCAATTAAGAAAAACCGAAGTATATAAGTTTCTATTCGATTCTCTTCTCTATCATTCTTCAAATTCAAAACATGTCTTACAATACAAACGATTATTCATATTGTTATTCTTCAGGTGATGATTCATTTTCTTATGTTTCAGATTCAACAACTTCATCATCATATTATTGTCCACTTCATTATCAACAACAACAACAACAAGTACAACCCAATATTTGTCCAATTCATCAATCTTATCCTTTCTATTTTCAGGTCTACACATCACCACCTCAAGCTCAGTATCAAGTAAGTCCTTCATTTCAGACTCGTGTTCCAACAAAAAAAGAATCTCGTCGATTCACCGAAGAACAAATTCGAATTCTTGAAGAACATTTCTACAAAGTCGATAAATATGTTTCAAAAGTGACCATCGACGAATTATCAAGTCGAACTCAATTGAAACCAGCTCAAATACGTGTTTGGTTTAACAACAAACGTTCAAGAGAACATCAATAATTGCATTTTTTTCTGTATTCTTTTATTTTAATTTATTAAATATATTCATCACATTCTTCGAATTCAAACATCCATATTCGTTCCTGCTGAGGAATATCTTTGATATGATATAATTGTTTACTTTTGATTTTGAAGACTGTATAAGGCATAATTAAAACTTCAGCTTCGGCAACATATTGTGATGAATTTTCAATATGTAAGGCAGAACGACGATGTTTGATATGATATTTACACATAATCCATGATTTAATTATTTTCCCGTTTTTATCAGTTCGATCTTTTATGCCTTTCTTTTCACTTTCTATTTCTTGTCGACATAGAAATCCGATCGCGATTTTCTCTTCAACAGTCGACGAAAGAAATGATTTTGTTTGGGATAACGAATTGATCCGATATTTGTCGATGTCAAGTTCAGTCACTTTCATAACTCGATAAGAGAAACCAGTATACGATAGGTGATCTAATTTTTGATGATACATAAGTAAGGCAATAATATATCTTCGTTCGGCCTGAAGTTTAGTAGCGCCGAGTGCAATTTCAGCATTGAGTATATTGTAAAAGTCAGTTTCAGTTGTATAAGCTTTGACAATCCAGATTGGATCTTGATTTCTTGTTGCTTTTTCGAAAAAATGAATGATTTCAGTGATTTTACTGCAATCAATGAGTCCTTTTCTAATATAATTTTGTTCGATTTTCTCGAACATTTTCTCTTGTGACGTAGTTTCGTATATAGTTTGAATAAGTCTTCGCTCTTCGCTAGCTGAGTCAATAGCATCATGATCTATCGTTTCCCATTCTATTTTACCAGTTTCTATATTTAATCGATTTGCATTGGGCATGCGAAGGAAAAGTTCTTTAACTTCATCATTCGCTGCTTCATCAAACGGAACATTATCATAAATATTTTTAATCGACCGATCAGCACCTGCGTCTAATAGCAATTGTACTACTTGTTGATGTCCATGATAAGCTGCTGCATGCAATGCCGTACTACCATTTGGTTCCAATTGATCAATTTCATCTTGCGGTACTATTTTTAACAATTGTTTGACTGTTTTAATATCGCCATTTCGGCATGCCACATAAAATCGACTGCATTGTATAGGAACAGATTTGTTATCTTTTAACAGTGCCGGTTGTTGAGCTTGTTTCTTTGATGAATTGTCGTCTAAAATGGGCTGGGTTGTTTCACTGGTATGTATCGATATATCATCATTAACTTTAATAGGTGGGTTTTTTTCGGGATGATTGGGTTCTGAGCGATGATTTGACCGTCGACCAAATGTATATGCCTTAACATCATCCCATAATCTGGAGAAAATGGATCCCATGTCTAACTTAAGTTTGTAAAGTGTTTTGAGTAGCAAGAAAGAACTCACGAGATAACGCAAAACGTGTTTTTATTCTGATAACGAAAAAGATAAAAAAGAAAAGAAGAATTCTCCAACATTTTCATTCGTTTTTCAATGATCGACGATCAAATATACGAAAATGTTCTTGTAGATAACCAATTGCATATGTACCATAGATAATCAAACCGTGCACGTGAAGATAAAGCGATTGACTACATCCAGCAATTAAACCATAAATTCCAAAAGTAAGAACGACAATTAATTGAAAAGCACCGAGCACAACTAGAATACTATGGACATTCCATACACCTGCAAAATGAGGGTACATAAATGAATGTATAAGTGTATTCGAACTGATCATTGGCCATTCATACGAAAGATTTTCACGAAAAGCAGAGAGCATAACCGATGGTGTCGTTTGATGATGCCAACGAAAATGCATTAATACCGGAGTTTTATTTAAAATAACCAAATAAATATCCGTAAATTCCCATAATTTACTTAGATAGAATAGATACCATAGAAATCCATAGGCACCTCTCGGACTTGGTTTGTGGCAAACTATAGCTTTTTATTTTATTCACATGCCCAAACGCATCATCTAATATTTCTCGGATGAAGAATCACTTTTGTTTATAGATTTATTAATGAAATACAACAGTTTATCAGCGTTACTCCCGACTATTTATTTTACAAACCAAAACAATTATTTAGTTTATGTATTTTGACAAGATGAAAAGTATTGTGAGTATTTCAGTTATCAGTCAAGCCCAATTTTTGTCGAACAATTTTTCGATATTCAACAATGGTTTTCTTTAGTTCGTCTTTGTAGAATTTTGATGGTAAAATAAATATTAGAAATGTTAATATCGATGGAATAAATGAAATAAAATATCCAAAAAGATAAAGCCAAACAATATCATCTGCTGATCTCATACATTTTGTTGTATAGACTAAAATTATTCGTGGCAAAGCAAGAATAACTAAAACAATTGGTGCAATTAGTAAATGTTTATATTCATTTATTTGTTCTCGTAAAATTAAATTAAACGAACGATTCTTGGCAAGCGCTGCATTTTGATGTGATTTTTTGATAATAAGTATAATTGACGATATTAAATTGACTATAAATGGTCCAGTAAAATGAATTGTTTGAATAATATAACTATAAATTTCGATAGCAGGTTGATAACGAAGAATACACCATATTCTTTTAATTTCATTTGAATCTTCCTCATTATCATAATTCAAAGTTCGAGAAAGAGGATCATGAATAAAACTAAGTGTAATAATAATAACAAGTATTGGAATAATCTTTCTAGCAGCTTGTTTACTTTTCTTTTTAATAAATCGAACACCTTGAATGACAGTTATAGAACGTTCACATGCGACACATGCTGTTAACCATTGTTCCAAATAAAGACAAATTCGAATAAGAAAATCTAGTGAATAACATTGAACTTTCAAGAATGATTCATTTCTAATAATAGTCATGTGTGTTAGAAGAAGAATAAAAAACTTTAATGAGAATAAAATAATAATGTGTAATGTTGTAATTGATGTTCCTAACAAATATAAACCACAACCAACTTCACGTATTTGTTTATTCGTAAAAGTAATTATTGAAAGAATAGCATTGATCAATCCAATGATCATTAATAGAATTGTTAATGCTAAACTTATTTTTATTATCGATGGTTGTAAAGAAAAATTATTTATTGGTAAAATTTGATAACCTAAAATAGCATCAAGTGAAAGACCAAATTGATCTGTACGAAGTTGACATTTTGGTCCAAAAAAGCAATTATTACATATACACATCGATTGTTTTGGACATGTTTCATGATCTTGAAGACATCGACTATTACCTTCACATTCACTTCGACCAAAACAATCATAAGTTTGATTATGTTCAAATCGAAAACAATTAGCCAAACGTTTACCATAGAAATTATAACATAAACACAAATGAACTTCATCATGAAAACATGAAAGATTAGCAGTTTGATTTTGACATGGTAAATGATAATATTTTATTCGACGAATCAAATTCCATTGAACAAATGTCTCATTAAATAATTCTTTAATATTTAGACATCGATCAGATGGTCGAATTGTTTTATTAACAACATATTGACTGATACCCTCAGCTGCGATATAATAATTTCCATTTAGAAGTTCAACAAAAACCATCTCATAATCGTCATAACTGCGTCTCTTTGAACTATTAATTGTTACAAAATCTTGTCGAATTGGAATTGATTTAAACGTTGTTGATCTTTCTACACTATTAGAGAAAATATGTATATAATGAATAAAAATTGATTGAGATAAATCAATCTCTTGATCAAATGAAAGAATAAGTTTATTATCAACGAGTTCACAGTTTTTTCCACTAAAACCTTGTCCGCAAAGACAAATAAATTGATCGTCCAATCCATTATAATCTTCTGTAACAATACATTCACCACCATTCAAACATGGTGTTTCAATACTTCTTTCACATATTGTACTTGAAATTAAACATCGAGTACCTAATCGATTTTTTAGACACAAACATATCGATCGATTATTTGATAAAACATCGAAACATAGAGCATCCGATGAACAATCACAATTATATGGAATTTGACAATATTTTCCTCTCCATCCTCGATCACATTGACAAAATGTAAGATCATCTGGTTGATTCCAATATTTCATACATCGACCATGTTGACATTGTTTATTCTTACAATTCATCATCTTTGTATTATTTGATGGAATTTCAATAACAAATCCAAGACGATGAACAGGTAGAAATGAAAATTCAATTGGATATAATAAACTACCTCGATGATATAATGTTAATTTTTCATAAATATCAACACGAATAAAATATTGTTTTGAAGAATTTTTTGGTCGAGTAGCATAATGTAAAGTTAGTCGAAAGTATCCTCTACAATCATAAATTGATAAATAAGTAAAAGATTCAAATGAATGAACAAGTTTTTCATCGGTATCATCAATTAATGAAATAACAATAGTAAATAATGTTTTTGCAGAAAGTGATAATGTTTGAAAGTGAAGAATAAGACTAACTCGTTGATTTTGATATTGGCATTCGGAACCATAATAATTTGGTGGACAAAAACATGCGAATTTCGATGATCGGTTATTCTTTTGATTTGATTTGATAGTTACAGGAAGACCCATATGACATGGATAACTAGATTCCCAAGATAATCCACTTGAAGATAATCTTGATTTGAATCCAATTTCTTTTGTTTTTCTATCACTATCAATTGAAAATGGTTCAAAATTTATGATGTTCCATTTTCTAGTAGGTTTTCTGTATTCGCACAAAAATCTTTCCACATCGGATACGCCGTGCCATGTACATGTACAGATTTCACTATCAGGATTCGTTCGATTTATAGTACAAAAGCGTTCATCATCTCCATGTTCACAATCATGATGACCGTCACATAATTTCTTCCACGAAATAAACGAATTTAAACTTTGATTGATACAATAGAAAGGAGCAAGATCACAATATTCATATACAACTAAATTTTGACCACGCATATCATCTTCATCCGTTGCACTGAGACAATCAATCGAATCATCGTTAATTTTTTCTAAAGGTAAACATATAAATTCATAGGTTTGATGTGATACACAACGATAAAACTTCGATGGACAACCAATGGATATACGACCGCAATCAATTTCATCTTCAGCATGAAGACAATTCCATTCTCCATTACAATGTGTATAGATATTATTACATTCCCATTGTTCACATTCTGTTTCATCTGTATGATTATTTCCATTGATTAATATTGGTGTTAATTCTTGAAATCTATCACAAATATGTTGAAATAAAATATTTGCTTTTATATAATTTGCATTTGGATATTCGTCTTCGCAATAATCTATTGAATCTGGGCCTCCATTACAATCACAACCGCCATCCTCAACAAGATCCAATAGAATATATTTATTAGTTGATTGACATTTAAAATGAGTTTTTTCAATATATTCTATTGCAGAGGTTGATTTAATTAAAGAAACGATTTCATCATCCATTTGTGGACAATCATAAATTCCATTCAAAATATGAAGCATGTCGACACATTTCGATGAGTCAATACATTGATACATATTCGATTGATTACATAGTTGTGTTGTATAATTCATACTAAGATGATATCTTTTCAATGTTTTATATAAATCACCTACAATATCCAAGTTTGTTTTTAATGAACGATTCGATTGATTTATAAGTAAATAAAATTCTTGAGTATGAACACAACGAATATTATTAATTAATAATGTTTGATTTTGATGAAAAAACTGATCATAATCAGTTGTATTATAACATAGATAAGGCATAATCATTGAAGAATTCATTGAATGAATAAAATCTTTTTTCATATAAGCAAAATAAATATTTCCAAATAAAATTGGAATTTGTGGATAGAAGAACATTTCTGGACAATTATCTTCAATTATTTGTATGCATTCACTTTTTTGACAAAATTCTGTACACTTGAACAAATCCATAAAACATCGAAGTGCGAGTGAACAATTATTTGATAATAAAGATTCATTTTGATTTGAATACATTGAAATTAATAATTGGCTATCATGACCTGGATAGCATGAACCCGTTAAGAAATTGCATGAACATCCTTGATCATCATATTCATTGAATAGATTGTACTCAATTGGTTGACCAAGATGCAGCTTATAAGCTGATTTACCAACACAAATAGTTCGAAAAAAATTCGCCTCAGAAGTCAGTATTTTCATGCATTGACCATTTAAACAGAGGCGTTCATTTTCTTTGCATTGTTTGACTTTTAATTTCCAACAATCTTTTTCATCGATGGCATCATTTAAACAATCAATTTGTCCATTACAAATATTTCGCCAATCTAAACATGTTGTTGAACCACCAAGATTACATTCTAAATGTTTATAACAAGTCATTGGCATTTGATTAGAATTTTGAAAATGAAAATCATAGAAATTATTAATACTCTGATAAAGAGTTAGATGTTTAAAAAGAATATTGAATTCATATTGACATCGATTACCAAATGTTCCCAGAGTACAATTATAATAGGTTTCATTTTGTAAATTTGTATTCTTTGTATTTAAATAATCTTGATACTTTTCAATTATATCAATGGGTGTTGACCAATAAAACAATTGTTCAGCAGTAATATTTCGTTCTAATAATTGTAGAAATGTAAATCTTGGTATCTGTACATCATCTTTAATATCAAATATTGATGGATTTTCGCTCAAACAAAAAGAGATCATATGAAAATTTCCTTCCAATTTATTATTATCAATTGCTCGTAAACAATTGTGTTGAAATATATTATTATTTTCAATTGTTACATCTGTATAATATAGATTTAATAAGGGTTGACCAATAATGCAATGCAAAAGAAAAAAGATGAAATAAATCATTTTATTCAATACGACTAAAATAATGAAGAGAAAAAAAAAGAATAATCCTTTGAAATTTATAGTTTTTTTCTTTTATCTTTCGATGAAGTTAAATCAGCTCATTTGTTCCTGTTTAATCGACGTCATTTCTAGCAAATGTTCACATATTTAAAACTTTTTTCTTTTCAATTTTGCCTTTATCATGAAATCGACATTTGTTCAAATTTACTTTCCAGGCGAATATTTTCATCCTGTTCTATTTCTCTTTCAAAAGTTTAGTTCAATATTATTGTTTTCATTTAAGTTGAATGATTGATTTTCTTCGAAACATCAAAAAACTATAACAATTGCATAAATCTTTTATCGAATAAGAAGTGAAAAATATTCAGGTGGAACAAGATCGAAACCGCCACCATAAAAAATCGGATTAAAAACTGTTGTAGATCCGTTTTTTACTCGAGTAATTGATATATGTTGATGTTCTTGAAAGTTTTCAATATTGAAAGCGAGTTGTTTCGGTGTCAATGTCAAACAATCTGTACATCCATATGTAATATTCCATCCGATTGTAACAGTATCATTTCCATGAATTCGATGAGGCGGTGTTCGAAGCCAAACTTCAACTGTATTACTTTGTTCGACAGGTATTGTCAATGATTGAGGCTGCATATTGATTCCAAGTGCTGAATCTCGACAAGCCACAGACCAATTTGTTGGATCTACATCAAAATATTTCTCATCTGGTTTGCCTACCGATTTAACATCGTATTCAATTGTAATTTGTTCTATTTCTCCCCATCTGCCGCGACCCATATAAGTATATCGAAGTGGAATATCTGTATTTTTCTTGAAATAGATCTCTTCACATGGATATATTTGACCAGTGCTCACTTCACACGCTTTATTCGCGTACCAATAATCTTCTGTATCCGATGAATTCGTCGAATGAATCATTTCATATTCAAATTGCAAAAAAGTTCCAACATGAAATGTTGTTGCATTGCCCCAATGAGCAGGAAATGCCGAATACTGCATTGTGCCATATTCCCAAAACGATTCGTAGCTACAATCAGGTTTCGAACGATCGACTAGTAGTTGAGTATAGTATTTGTTTTGAGGTGAATCTGATGGTGCAAATGGAATATGTTTGAAAACATAGGCATTGTCTAAATCCATCGCGTTATTGAATGAGATAAAAGCTCGTTGATTAACTTCATCGATTGCAAGTAATGTACGACCAAAATTTGTTGTGAAAACAATTTGAGGTGGAAAATATGGTTGAGTACAATGAGTAAAGTAATAAGAAAAGAATAAGCAGATAATTTGAAATAAGCGGTACATTTTTTTTTAAAATAATTTTCTATCATGTTTTGCGACGAATATATACCTCGGTACACACTTCGATAAGAGATTTGAAGAAAGAAAAAAACGCATTGTCATTATCTTTTGTGTCATAAAAGCAATTATGATGAAGCATGTTTTCAGTAGATTTATACTACATTCTCACCTAGATCATCACAAGTACAAATTGTTTTCAAATGAAAGAAATTTTAAAAAAAATAGTAGTGTCATTGTTGATGACGATAAAGTGTCACGTTAAATAGACGAAGAAAAGAAAAAAATGTATATTATCATTCTATACTTGAATATCAATCCCACATGATGTTACCGCTACTTCTGTTGTTGGCTTTTCAAAATATTGTTTTATCGTCATCATCAGTTGCATACTATGCTGTTAATTTAGCATTAGAATCGTAAATCTGCATACGTAAATTGCTCTCTATATGTTTATTCTCTTTTTTATATTCGATATATAGACCACCGTTTACAGGACAAATAAATAGTTATGATTCTCAATCAACAAACTTTCAATTATACGGAAATTTTACTTTTCGTATCGATGGAATTAATGCAACTGATACTTTTGTGTTTCAAGCAGGTCCAGTAGCTGTTTTAAATGACATCAATTCCACAATAATTACACCTATACAATCCAATGCTGAAATAACACGTTTACTTCTATTAAAATATTCTATTCAAAAGAAAACATACACACAAAGTTCATGGACGTTGAAAGATGGAATGTTTTATTATCTTCAGTATGATGAAAAACGTGACCGTCTTCTTAGTTTACGAGATAATGGTTCACAAGTATTTATTCTTGAACAATATAATTCAACAACATTAGATCTTATTCAAGAATGTGCACGACAAACTCGTGATCAATATGGTTTTCCAAGTCTTGTCAATCCAATATTCGATGCAGATGAAAATTGGATTGTCGAACTTCGACAACCAGGAGGTAAAGGTGCTGGTGATATCTATTATCTTAAAATGGATTTAAATCTTATTGGCAAGAAAGATGATATTGTTACTGACTATCATCGAATACAACAATTGGATGATCTCTATTCAGTAATTTATGATCGTAAAGCTAAACTTGCATTGGTAGCATCACAACGTGGAAATATTTCTCCGAAAATTATTATATTTTATATGAATCCTTCGACGGGTGCTTTTCAACAGGAAGTATCTATTTTTGATAAGCCTTTCGGATGGCCTGTGCAATCATTTCAATCGTTCTTTGATGCCTCTACTCGTCAAGTATTATATCTAATCAAAATAACTGATCTTCAATTTGTACGCATGCAAATTTGGTCGATTATTGTCGATTTTGATACATTAAAAGTCATCGAAAAGAAACAAATCAATACATTAAATGATCTTCAAGATTGGTCTTTTTTTCAAATTGTTGATAAATAAATAAATCTTCAATGTAACAGCCAATCATGCTCCTTCACTAGTAATTGCATAAAGACTCGGTGAAACGAGATCGAATCCTCCACCGATAAAACTAGGAGTAAGAATAATTGTATCACTATCGAATTCACGATACAATGTTAAATTTTGAATTTGATTGAAATTTTGACCATTGAAAACGAGTTGTTTAGGTGTCCATGTCAAACAATAATCGCATCCATCAGTTACATTCCATTGAATGATAACAGTATCATTGCCATTGATTCGATGTGGAGGAGAAAAAAGTGATACTTCAATAGTTTTATAATGATGGTAAGATATTCTAAAGTCGCTTTCAGAATATTTTACTCCAAGATTCGCATCTAAACATGTTGAATACCAATTCTTGGAAATATTAGCAAAATATTTGTCATCTGGTTTGCCTACAGACAGAATTTGATATTCAGTTGTAAGAAAAAGTGGACGATGTGCGACTATGCCAAGTGCAATCGAACGAAGAGGAATATTAGTATTTTTCTTAAAATAAACTCGAAAACATGGAAAATCATTTTCGAATTCATCATAACAAGTTTCATTTGAATACCAATAATCTTCTTTAGAATCATTCTTCGAATGAATCATTTTATAATTTGAATCAACATAATTTTTTATTTGAAATGATGTTGTATTCTGCCAATGTGATGGAAATATACTATTTGGATTTCTATTATATGTCCAATATGTTCCATATTCACAAAGATTTGAATCGAGTCTTGTTACTAATTCAACATAATATTTTGCTTGAGGCGTATCAGTTGGAGCATAAGGAAAATGTTGAAAAACATAACCAGCTTGTGGGAAGTCAGTTTTCACTGACGCATAAGCTCGTTGATTAACTTCATCGATTGCATAAAATGCTTCTGTATTATCGACTGTAAAAACAACTTGAGATGGAAAATACGGTTGAGTACAATAGACAGAATAACAGCAGAAAAACAACGATATTATTTGAATGAATGTATGCATATTTTTATTGTGTTTGTGAGTAACAAAATAGTATAAACTGTCCTCTATGTTATATCTATTTTAAAAAAATGAATCGTCATACTCTGATAAGATTTGAAGAGAAAAACAAGCCCTTGTTATTTTTTGTTGTGTCATAAAAATGTCTTTCAACATTATTCATCGAATATCTCATGACGAAGCTGAACAAACAATGTTTGACATTGAAATGTTGGCAAAGAAAGTTTATCAATCGTCGATTGTCCTTCCTGGCACTTTGCTCTATCATTGGTATCAACGTAACCCTTCGATGTGGTGGATAGCAAAAATTAACAATCATCTTATTGGATATATCTGTGCAATACCATTAAACAATCGAGCGTTTAGAAAAACTTTACAAGCAGATTTCGATGAACAGAAACATATTACGAATGAGGATATTAGACTTTGGAATGAGGATCCATCTGATGAAAGTTATTCTTTGTACATATGTTCGATGGTTGTTGATCCAGAATATCAAAATCGTTCTGATCTACCAGTTTTTCGTTTATTAGTCGAACATTTTCTTGAAAGTTTGTTATTCTATGGAAAAAATGGATCGATCGTACGAGAATGGTCTGGTATGGCAGTGAGCAAAGGTGGATGTCATGTTTTAAAACATTATTTCGATCTCACATATTTATTTGATGATGATCATCACAATCAAATTTGGCATGGATTAACAGGCATCGAACATCAATCGAAACTCTTACAAAGAATTCAACAGAAATTAAACAAAACTAACTCTTTATTTTGTCAATAAAGAACGAAGAGAAGAAATCTCACATAAAATCTATATACGATAATTGATCGAGCGTATCGAATTGAATGTTTTCGTTCGATGTTCATTGATTCGTGACATATATCATATAAATACGCGACAGTTGACCTCAAATCATATTTCGCATCGAACAAAAAAATGTCGTCTTCAACTAAATTTCAAACGGCGTATCTTTTTCTAACTTGGATTGTTTTAGTAAGTATTTAATTTCAACAGAATTTTGATTGATTGTAATTGAATAACAGAGTATTCACATTGAATTAATTGCTCCGACGATGAAAATTCTTGCAAAGAATGTTCAAGTCGATTATAGTGGCATGGCAACTGTACTTGCTTCGAGAGCATTTGGCTTTTTAATTGCTAATGTTCTTGGCGTTCTATTTCAATTTATTGTTCGAAAATATTCATATGGAATTCTTGTTTTCGCATTTTTCTTATCAGGAATCGGTAGATCAATTCCATATAAAATTATTCTGTTCAATATGAATTGACTTTTTTTTATTTTTTAGTGATTTTGACGACGCCATTTATGAGTTCGGTTATTTATTTATGTATTCTTTTCTTTATTCAAGGTATTTCTCATGGTTTAACTGAATTAAGTAAATTGATATTTGTTAATTTATATGATGAGTGTTTCTCTCTCTCTCGCTCTGTGTAGGTGGAACACATTTAATCTTATCAATGTGGAACGAGAAATCATCAGTTCCATTGAATATCGTTCATTTTGGTTATGGAATCGGTGCGATTCTTATTAATTTAATTGTTCGACCATTTCTTATCGGAAATATTGTCTTTCCATATGCGATTACAGGAGTTTTATGTATTTTAGTTTCTTTTGGACATTTAGTTTTGTTTGTTCGATCATTAAAAAGTCAAAAATTAATTATTTTCGAAGAATCAAAGTTACCAATCGATTCACTTGATGAAAATATTCGATATAAATTAATTCTTTCGACGATATTTGTTTGTTCAATATTTTTCATATCTGGAAATGATCAAACATTTTCGAAGTTTTTCTTTACTTTCTTAAAATTGGATGAATTTCATCTCTCAACTGGCATTGCCAGTTGGGGAATTATTTTCTATTGGTCTTCGTATTCGGTATGTTCTTCTTGATTTCAAAAAGAAAGTTCTATTTTGAAAATCTACGTAGATCGGTCGATTGATATTCGCGATTGTTTCTGCATTTGTGTCGGTTCAAATGTGTTTGAATATCGTTTGGTTTGGAGCTTTATGTATTGCAATTGTTTGGTCGATATTTATGTGGATTATTGGTTTAAATGGACTAAGTTTACTTGTTCTCGGCATGTTAACTGGTTTAGTGATTTCACCGATAAGTCCTCTTACATTTGCTTTGTTCAATCAAAGATTAAATGTCGTCCCAATGCTCATTTCATCGGTCTTTTGCGGATCAGCAATTGGAACTATAACTTTCGAGAAAATAGCCGGTTTTGTATTAGATCAAGATCCAAATCATTTTCCAACAGTTTTAGTTATTTGTATAATAGTTTCAATATTTTTTTATATTAGTGGAAGTTTAGTTTATTTCTTTCGTAGAGAAAAATGAAAAAAATATTAAAATTATTTATTCCAAATAAAATGCATTATCCTCAGTTGAAACAGTTTCGAAAGCACCACCATGAAAAATTGGACTCAGAAAAATGATCTCACTGTTTTTTTTACGATAAACTGTTAAATTTTGAATTTGATAAAAATTCTGTCCATTAAACGACATTTCTGTCGGTGTCCATGTCAAACAATCCGTACATCCCACGGTCACATTCCATTGTATAGTCATTGTATCATTTCCATTTATTTTATGTGGTGGTGTCGAAAGTGAAACTCCAACAATTTTCTTTTCATGTAATTTGATAACTGGTACAGTATAATTATACTCAACTCCAAGCATACCATCTAAACATTTTGTATACCAATCTTTAGGAATTGAATTGAAATATTTATCATCAGGTTTTCCAACGGATATAACATCGTAATAAGTCACTAGAAATACTTGATGAAATCCTAGAGTAACAAATTGAATTGATCGAAGAGGAATATCTGTATTTTTCTTGAAATAAATTTCAAAACACGGACGTTCATCTCCAGTACTTGGTAGACAAGTTTCATTTGCATACCAATAATCTTCTGAAATTGTTTTATTATCGGAATGAATCATTGGATAATCAAGTCGAAGATAATTTTTTATTTGAAATGATGTAAAATTATCCCAATGTCTCGGAAAATAAGTGAAAATATTCGTACCATATTTCCAATAAGTTTCGTATTCACATTTATTACTATCATTATGTAGATTTGTTCGTAATTGAACATAATGTTTTGATTGAGGTGTATCCATTGGTGAATAAGGAAAATGTTGATAAGCATATGCATTGATTATAATATTTGAATCAAAAACTGATGCAAATGCTCGTTGATTATCTTCATCAATAGCATAGAATTTAGCACCATAATCTGTTTTAAAAACAACTTGTGATGGAAAATATGGTTGTTTACAATGAATAAAGTATAAAGAAAAATTCAAGAAGAAAATTTGTAAGAATCGACGCATTTTGTTATCAATGATTTCGTATTACTTCTATAGAAACGAAAAAAAAACGCCCTCAACGAATTTTGTGATGTAACACATAACGATGATAAAGCTTTTTTTTTTAAGTAGGACAAAAAATATGAAATTTATTGAAAATTTAGTCCGTTGGTTTCAGGTGAAACGTCATCAAAAGCTCCACCATGAAAAATCGGACTCAGACTAATCGATGAGCTCATTTTTCGACGGTAGAATGTCAAATTTTGAGTTTCATAAAAATTCTGTCCATTGAATGACATTTCCGTCGGTGTCCATGTTAAACAATCGGTACATCCGTCAGTTACATTCCATCGTATTGTCATTGTATCGTTGCCATTTATTTTATGTGGAGGAGTAAAAAGTGAAACACCAATGATTTTCGTTTCGTGTAATTTAATAATTGGAGTATCGTAATCATAAGCTACTTTGAGCATGACATCTGTGCATTGTGTAAACCAATTCTTAGGAATTCCACTGAAGTATTTATCATCGGGTTGTCCTACTGATAGGACTTGATATTCAATTGTGTCAAATACTTGACGAAATCCGTGTACAACGAGTTGAATCGATCGAAGAGGTACGTCTGTATTTTTCTTGAAATAAATTTGAAAACATGGATTCGGCACTCCGACATCAGGCACACAGGTTTCATCGGCATACCAATAATCTTCGACATCAGATGCATTTGTCGAATGAATCATTTTGTAATCGATTTTCAGGAAATTCTTAATTTGAAATGAAGTGAAATTGTCCCAATGTGTTGGAAAATAATTAAATTCATTGCCACCATATCGCCAATAGGTTCCGTATAAACATGAATCATTATAAAAGCCGGTTGCTAATTGAACGTAATATTTCGATTGAGGTTCATCAACTGGAGCATCTGGAAAATGTTGATAAACATATGCAGTTGTTGTGGGTGACGACGACGAACCCGATGACATAAAAGCTCGTTGGTTAACTTCGTCAATTGCAAATAATGTTTGACCGTTATTCATTGTAAAAACAACCTGAGATGGAAAGTATGGTTGCGTACAGTGAACACAATAGAGATAAAATAAGAATGATAGGATTTGAAAGGATCGATGCATTTTTTTTTAATGAAAATAGTTCGTTTTTTTATTTGCTTGGCTTTTTATAGAGAACAAGTGGCAATGATAAAATATGTTCTCACTATATGACTAATCGAATTTTGCTCTAGTTAATCATGATTTGCAAAATATTTATTCAATAAAAAGTGGATACAATACGGGTATAACAAGATTAAAACCTCCACCATTAAAAATCGGATAAAGAGTCGTCTTAGGACCAGCTTTAGTTCGAGTAAATGTAATATTTTGACGATCTTGAAAATTGTCAATATTGAAACTGAGTTCTTTCGGTGTCCATGTTAAACAATCAGTACATCCTTCAGTTGTATTCCATCGAATAGTAACAGTGTCGTTGCCGTCAACTCGATGAGGTGGTGTCGGAAGCCAGATTTGAACAACGTCACTTTTTTCGACGGGTATTTTTGTTGTTTGTGAATAGATGAAAATTCCAAGATTGACATCTCGACATGCGATCGACCAATTTTTAGGGAGACCTTCAAAGTATTTTTGATCTGGTTCTCCTACTGATATAACATTGTATTCAGTTGTAACTGGTACAACATCCCATCCCACTCGACGAACTTCAATATATCGAAGTGGAATGTCCGTATTTTTCTTGAAAAACATTTGTTCACATGGTCGTTGTTCACCACTATCAGGTTGACATTGTTCATTTGAATACCAATAATCTTCAGTATCTGAAGAATTCGTAGAATGAATCATTTCATGCTTGAATTGCAAATATGTTTTGACTTCAATCGATTGCCCATTTTGCCAATGAGATGGAAACATATTGTATGGACTACCGCCATATTGCCAATAGGTTTCATACATACAATCGAATTTTCCACGATTAGCGATCAATTGTACGTAATATTTGTCTTCTGGTGAATCGGGCGTAGCATAAGGAATATGTTTCAGAAGAAAACCGGTTTCTGTTGGATCAACTGATACAGCTCGTTGATTAACTTCATCAATTGCGTATAAGTTTTGCTCAGTGTTGACTGTAAAAACAATTTGTGGTGGAAAGTTTGGTTGTGTATTGCGGACGAAGTGCAAAGAAAATATTAATGATAGAATTTGAAATAACCACTGCATTTTCTTCTCAATAGACTGATAAAGTCGCAAATTATTTCGTACTCTACTGTCTTTTTATAGATAAAGAAAAAGCAAATGATCATCATCAAACATATTCCCACTAGATATGACTAATCGAATTTTACCCTAGTTAATCATGATTTGCAAAATATTTATTCAATAAAAAGTGGATACAATACGGGTATAACAAGATTAAAACCTCCACCATTGAAAATCGGATAAAGAGTCGTCTTAGGACCGGCTTTGGCTCGAGTAAATGTAATATTTTGACGATCTTGAAAATTGTCAATATTGAAACTGAGTTCTTTCGGTGTCCATGTTAAACAATCAGTACATCCTTCAGTTGTATTCCATCGAATAGTAACAGTGTCGTTGCCATCAATTCGATGAGGCGGTGCCGTAAGCCAGACTTGAACAACGTCACTTTTTTCGACGGGTATTTTTGTTGTTTGTGAATAGATGAAAATTCCAAGATTGACATCTCGACATGCGATCGACCAATTTTTAGGCAGACCTTCAAAGTATTTTTGATCTGGTTCTCCTACTGATATAACATTGTACACAGTTGTTAATTGTACGATTTTCCATCCGGCTCGATGAATTTCTGTGTATCGAAGGGGAATATCTGTATTTTTCTTGAAAAATATTTCTTCACATGGAAATTTTTCACCACTATCGAGTTCACATTGTTCGTTTGAATGCCAATAATCTTCTGTATCCGAAGAATTCGTCGAATGTATCATTTCATGATTAAATTGTAAATAACTTTTAACTTCAATTGATCGTCCATTTTGCCAATGAGATGGAAATACATTGTACGGATTTCCACCATGTTCCCAATATGTTTCGTAGAGACAATCCGAATCTTGACGATCAGCGATTAATTGAACATAATTTTTATCTTCAGGTGAATCGGGCGTAGCATAAGGAATATGTTTGAAAAGAAAACCTGTCTCTCCATTGTCAATTTCAACCGCACGTTGATTTATTTCATCAATAGCATAGAAAAGTTGACCATCGAATAGACTAAACACAATTTGTGGTGGAAAATAAGGTTGTACTGATTGAGTTAAAGAGAAGCACAAGCAGAAAACGAGAATATGTATTGTCATAGTTAAAGTGAATTAAGTATATATTTCGTGTCATGATGACGATTTAAATGAGGCTTGGTTTTTTTTCGTCGCATGTGGAACAAAAACACCTGCGTTTTTTCTTTATTAATAAAAAAAACGAGTATACAATCTATTGGCAATTTTCTTTTTGTTTTTCTCTTTCACGTCGTTGCATTCGTCCAGGTCCATTATTATGTTTCGGTTCTGGAACAATTTGTGTTGCCAAAGCTAAACCCATCGGTGGCATATGAGCATAAATCGATTCATATTCACCATCTCGAACTTTATAAGTTTCATGCCAAATGCCATACGTACCATCATCTTTATCAGTTTTCATATAATAAGCTACAGCTTTAACATGAATACCTAATCTTGTATGTGTCCATTTTTGTAATGCTTCATAACTACGCCAATATTGAATATAAACTACCTTGCTTTTTCTATCATTAGCACTGATATACGTATCACCTCCCATATAACCGAAACTTGGATCGGATTCAAGTTCTTTGACCATACTTTGAAATGCATTGCCTAAATCGGCAAATCGTTTTGTAAACGGATGCATTCCATTTGCACGAGCACCAATAAGAAAAACAACGAAATCACCATCGCATTTTGCTGAATATTGCTGATGGATTATATCTTCAGCATATGGAGCTGGTAAATAATTGAAATGATTGAGAATTAATTTAATCAATGGATAAACAACGAACGGAATCAAAAGAACGATTGAAAGCAATGTTGGTAAAAACATGGATAGCAAAATTCCAGCACCAATCAAATGATAAGGAGTCAAATACGATAATAAAACAAGATATTTATTGACACCATAATTGGAGTTTTTTAAATGTGGTTGAATTGGAATAACTTTATTCCAGTTATCTTCATCTTCTTCTTGAATTGTATTACCATTTTGAAAAGGACACGTTTGAGGCATGTTTATAAATAATCTAAATGTACATGCGCAACCTATCGTTTATATACATAGACCGTCTGTCACTATCGTGCGTTTCATTCTTTGCGTTCTTTTCGTTCTTTTTTTTAGTATACACATATAATCAAGGTCATATGCGCGTATGTTTTACGAAGAATTCAACGATAATTGAAGATGAAAATTTTATTATATTATAGTTTCGCTTTTCAGTGTTCATGATAATACTTCAATATTAATGAGAATGTAAGAAATTTCGAATTTTTTTCAAATTGTGAAATTAATAGGATCCACTCGAATCAAACGTTTCTCTGGCGGTGTATCTTTTTTCTACTGAAAGGAGATTCATCAAAATTGTTCGTCATTACTCAGATAACCATGTTTTTTAATCGCACAATTCATTTGAGTTGTTTGTCCTTTACTTATGAGATAAAGAAGAAAATCATCTCAGATTTTCCACTCCTCGACCCCTTCTTAATTGATTAAAAACATGAATAAAATTAAAATTGTGTGAAAGTTTGAAAATCAGGAGATTTGGTCACCCTGTTTCTTCTTCAACAACATTCACTAGTTGAGGTTTTTTATTCGGTTTCTGATTTGGCTAATACAATATCTGTGACATAGATTTTTTTTTCTTTTGAAGGATTTATTCAGAATAAAGTTAAAAAAAGACGCAAAAAAGATAAATCTGTTAATCTTCTTTAACTTCATCGTATGTAATGATTTCTGGTTGTACCTGTGCCTCCTCCGCCTCTGCTTGTTTCTCTTTTTCACGTCGTTGCATTCGTCCTGGTCCATTATTATGTTTCTGTTCTGGAACAATTTGTGTTGCCAAAGCTAAACCAAATGGTGGCATATGAGCATAGATCGCTTCATATTCACCATCTCGAACTTTATAAGTTTCATGCCAAATGCCATATGTACCAACATCTTTCTCGTTTTTCATATAATCAATCATAGTTTTAACATGACTACCCATTTTAGTATGTGTCCATTTCTGTAATGCTTCATAACTACGCCAATATTGAACATAAATAACGCCCGATTTACGATCATTGGCACCGACATACACGTCACCGCCCATATAACCAAGACTTGGATCGGATTCAAGTTCTTTGACCATACTTTGAAATGCATTGCCTAAGTCAATGAATTTTTTTGTCAATGGAAACGCACCATTAGGACGAGCACCAATGAGAAAAACAACGAAATCTCCATCGCATTTTGCTGCATATGGTTCATGAATAATATATTCCGAATATGGAACTGGTAAATACTCGAAATAACGCAATGCTTGTTTGATAACAGGGACAAGAAAAAATACGAATGATAAGAGAACGATTAGTTTTGTTGGTAAAAATAATGACGCGAATAAACCAGCAGCTATTAAATGAAATGGAGTTACAAAAGAAAGTAGAACTAAATATCTATTAAATCCATATTTTGATTTTTTTAAATGCGGTGCAACAGGAATAATTTGATTCCAAGTATTTTCGTCAGTTGAGCTCAACTCTTCAGAATTGTTATTATTATTCTCGACTGGATACGACGACGAAGAATTCATCTTTCGACAAAAATCTAACGTTAAAATGGCTCGTGCTTGCAGTATTTATTGTTGATAACATCATGTTGATATACTCTTTTTCTTTATCTCGCTACGAAGAGCATATATACCTTTTTTTTTCTATGACAGACTTTGAACTTCGCGATCACGTTGGCCTTTTTTTTCTAATTTTCAGTTCAACATAATTAATTCTCTATCAAAAGTTTTTTTTTTCTTTGTTTCCTGTTCAAGTTGCCACTCTGTAATAAAAAACAAAAGTTAAATTTTATATATAATTAAAATAAAACAAAGAAAGGATAATTATTCCAGCATGATGCTTCTATTTATTAGATAAAAGAATCCATCAGCTTAGAAAAAAATGTTTTTCACAAGATTAATATAAAATCTCAGGCTATATACAGATATGCACGCACATTTCTTTATTGAGCTTTTGAATAAACACAATTTAAAATAAAAAAAACCGAAGAATATGACATCTAATATGCCAAGCACGGTCGAAGAGTCAACAAACTATCGTCTTGTAGCTCCTCTTTCGATGATGTTTGCGTTTCTTGCTGTGATTATTTCAATAATTATTCTCATGTTAGTTTGTACAACCAAACAATTACATACGGTGACGCATTGTTTAATATGTAATACGTGTATTTCATCGATTTTGTATTGTGTTGTACAATGTATCAATTATATTTATCTTTTATTTATTCCTTGGGAAACCAGTGATGAATCGTGTCGATGGCGTGGCTATTTCGGTTATATGTCTATTGTTGCAATTGTTTATTCGTATTTATTACAAGCTGTTTCGAGATATTTTATAGCCATTCTCTCGATGCAATATCGATGGTTAGTTTCAATAAAAATAACAGTCTATTTGATTGTTATGGGATGGATTTGTGTTATTCTTGTTCCGTTACCAGCTCTATTAACAAAAGATATTTATTTTCGTAAAGGTTTTCTCTGTTGGGTACCGAGAACATCGATGTTACATATTATTTATACGATTTTTGCTTATTATGCTGTGCCGATTGCGTTCATAGTTTGTATCTATGGTTGGCTTTATATTCGAATTCATTATTTGCTCAATAATGTCGCTATTCAAGTAACTCAACGACGGAAAAATCGAGATTTAGAAGTCTTTCGAAATTTAGTAATTCTACTTGGAATTTATATTCTCGGAGCGGTTCCATCAGGACTCTATGCATTGACCAATGTCGAAATCTTCTATGCGATTAGTATCGTAACGTTATCAATGTGTGTAACTGTAGAAAAACTTGTTTCTTTGTATATCGATCGAGATATTCGGCATGTTTGCAAGAAAGTTTTTTGTCGGTTTAAGCCGCAAATTGCTCCATATGTTGCTCAAGTTCCTTTACCTCAATAAAGTGTTTTGTTTTCGTTATTTTCTTTATAAAGAAATAGTTTCAATTAATTTCTATTACAAACAGAAAAAAAGAATCAAAGCCGAGTAGAATTTTGACGTGAGATGCCTGCCATTTTGCATTTTATTAATTATCTCGATAAAAATAATATACGTACTTTCGTCATTATAGCAAATAGTCGCATCAAAGAAGATCATTTGTCGGCATTATTGCACTTTAGATCTAATTGTTTTGACGTCAAAAAATCTAACTGAGACGCATCAAGAAGATTTCTTTAATTGAAAATGTTTTAATATAGATAAATTCTGTTTTCTAATTTAATATTGATTGTCTCGTAAATCAAATTAGATGTTTGAACTTTTGTTGAGTGGAAAACGATTTACTTCATCATAAATCTTCTTGATTCACATGAACATATAAAAGCCGATCGTACCTATGAAACAATAAAATCATTTACGTGATTTTGATTTGCTAATAATGCAAAATCCGAATCGTATATTAAAACGAGAAAGTTGTTTCAAATGGATTCGTTTATTTTTATCAGCAGCATTAACTTTCTCAGTTAGTGCGTTTACTATAATCTACACAATTCAACAAGGTATTCGAGATGATGTCTATCGAGAACGTGAACAACAAGATATGGCAACAAGTCGAAAACAATTGATTTATGATTCATATTTCGAAGAACTATCTCAACATCTTCTAACTCGATTAAATGTTAGTGGTTTGACAACAAAATCTTATATTCGTTCGAAAACACTGAATGTTCTTCCTCATTTGGATACTTTACAAAAAACTGAACTTATTCTTTTCCTTTATGAAAATCAATTACTACGATCGGATTATCCCGAAATGTTAATCGACTTAAGTAATGCTGATTTAACTGGATGCCATTTTCAGTCTCGATGTTCATTGACTTATATTTCTTTATCTGGAATCATTGCAGATAATATTACATTTGAAAACTGTCTATTAGAACGAGCTGTGTTTAGTGGTTCATCAATGGTCGGAGCTCGATTTATTTCTTCGCGTGGAGCAGCTTCACATTTTGATTCAGTTAATTTAACAAATGCAATATTTATTGACTTTAATAATCTTCGAATAAATTTTGAAAATGCGATTCTTGTTGGTTCAAGTTTTAAAGACGGTCCGTTATTCGTAGGTGTTCGTTTTGTCAACACTGATCTTTATCAAAGTGATATAAGTGATGTACAACTTTATTATGAAATCGACGGAGAACAAAATACTGTTCTCAATACTCGATTACCAGATGGATCTTTTAGCCAAATCAATACGAGTCAATTGATTTATGATGGAAATGCAGAATTAAGTGTAAGTTTTATTTTCAAATTGTTGATTTATTCTGTTTCTTTTTCTTTTGGTTGCAAAAGTGTCAAAATAGAGAGCTTGTTTCTCATTGGAAGTTGGATCCCGATTATTATTATAAAGTAGAATTAGTTTATGCTTCCGATCTGAATCTGACAAATGACACTATTCGAAATAAATGTTATTTTTTATGTTACTTGAATACCACTTTAATGTTTCAAACTTATTCAATTCAACATTTTTCAAAGGCTATTGATTTTGGTGTATTATATTATAATCTTTCGGCATATTTCAGTTGTTTTGCTTCGTACAGTTTTGCGTTTGTTAGACTTACGTTTTACACAGAAGAATTGATTAGTGCTGAAATAAGATCTGGAATTAGTAAAAAAAATCGTTTCTTTTTATCTTTTGTTTTATTGTTTTGAAAATATTTTTCAGGATCAGTCAACAATACAATATTTCACTATGCCGAAGAAGTTCGTGAAGTTCCAAAAGAGTCTCGTGTTTTCTATCTTTTGGTAGGTGGCGCTTATTTTTCTGACAATTCAATGAACAAATATTGTCTCGTTACGAATATTCAATTCTATTTCTTTAAACGCGATACACTTTCAAAGTAAAATTACTAAGTACATTGAATTTATTATCTTTTGTTCAGACTTTTTCTGTCATAAATCATTTTATTTGATAAACTATCTTTGAATTATAATGTTGCCTGTCAATTGATAAAATTATTTTCCTTATTCAAATAAAAAAATAAAGATCGATATTTGACTCAAAACTTATAGATTGTTCAGTTGTTATCAATATCAAATCGTTGAATTCGATTATTTTGACGATCAGCAATATAAAGATTTTGTTCGACATCAAATGCTAAACCTGTTGGACAATTCAACTGATTAACTCCATGTCCATATCCATTTCCGCCAACAATCAGACGACCTTCTTTCGCTCCTACTGACCAACACATTATTCGATGATTTAAAGAATCAGCCACATAAACATCACCCATTTCATTCACAATCAATCCTCCTGGATCTGACAGTTGATTGAAACTACTTCCTTGGCCTCGTCCACCAGCAACAATAATACCTTCGTTTGCACCTTTCAACCATTTCATTACACGATTATTTCCAGAATCTGACACATAAACTGCATCATCTTGATCAATGAAGATATATGTTGGTAAATTCAATTGATTGAGTCGGTCACCTTCACCATTTCCACCTGCAACAATTATTCCTTGTTTTTCACCATTTCTCCATCGTTTCACTTCATTTCTCTTCGAATCAGCAACAAACAAATCACCATTGTCATTCATCATTAATCCAAAACAAGCAACATCAGAAATGAGAATTTCTTTGTCAAGTTGATTTTCTAATGAATATCGAACGATTCTTTCGTTGCCCGAATCAGAAATAATCAAAGATGTAGTCCTTCGATCAACAATAACGCCGATTGGCTTAGATAACTGATCGATTTTCCATCCTTCTCCTTTTGCACCAGCAACAATTTGACCTTTGTTTTCACCGAATTTCCATTTGACAATTCGGTGATTCCATTTATCAGCAATATAAATCACATTTTGTTTATCATCGACATAGATATCTTCGGGAATAAACAGTCGATTCAATTGATCACCTTTGCCATTACCTCCAGCGATAGTCGCTGCATTTTGTCTCCATTTGAGGTTTGATTTTAAAACGATATTCAAATGTTTCATTGGTAATACTGGTGGTTGCTCGTCATTGTCGTCGTCGTCGTTCATTTCAATTAAATGAACAATAAATGAACCATTTGATTGTTCTAAAACATCACTTTTCACACGGAATTCTGTTCCCATTTTCAAAATAATTTCATCTTCATTTTCGAATTCAGTATAACCTGAAATCTTTTTTCCGCTAACAACTTCAATTAAAAATAAAGTTGCTTTATCTTGTTGACCAAGAAAGTTCTTAATAACATTTACTGATGATGAACATGAATTAATTGACCACCAAGTAAAAACTTGATTTTTCGTGTAGTTCTTGCCTATATCGATTGGAATGCCTCTCCAAACAGATTCTTTGACAGTTGGCAATAAATCCAAAGCTGTATCAAATAATTTCAAATAAGGAAACCAAATTTTCAAAGCATGCCGATTTTCTGCTCTAAGTGCTTCGTTTAAAATTCGATAAAGAGTTGTTTCACCCCATTCCATTGTGTAAATATAAATCGAAGCAGATTGATCTTTGGATAGAGCGTGTTCATTTGGAAAACGGCAATGTTTTTTAGCTATTTTAATATAACGAGATAGATCTTTGATTTCTGATTCGATTGGTCGAAGTGCTTGTTCGAGAGAAACAAGTTCTTGACTATGAAACCCGTAAATAGGTGGAAGTTTTCTGAATGAACAATCGATATCACCAAAGCGATTCATTTTAGGCAAGTTATAATGTTATCAAGAAAAAAACACAAAATGTGGACACGTTATTCAAATTTCTTTGTCTGTCTTATCTTTAGTCACACTTATCATTTCGAAAAAGATGTTTATTTATTTTATTCTTTAAGATTAAGTACGTTTCTTGTTGAAACAAAAAAAATCAATTAAATAGGATTGACTTGTGGAGATAAAAGAAAACGATATTTTGATCATTTGTCAATATGCCTCGAAAAGAATCGTTTGTCGTCATTATACTCTCAATTCTGAGTGCAATTTCTGCGACTCCACTTGACGATTATGTCAATGCACCGGATCCAACATTTTCGTGGAAACTTCTTCAAACGATTCCATCATCAGACAACACTATTTACATTCTGAATATGACTTCACAAACATGGAAAGATTGTATGCATGAAATTTTTCTTTGAATGTGTGATAGAAGAAAATATCGAGGTGATTTTTCTAGCGTCATTTTCTTCTCAACCCATTTGGTGGCATTATATGGTTGTTACGGTTCCAAAAGTACTTCGACGTGGAGATAAAGCATTCATGTTGATTTCAAGTGGAGCTAATACTGATGCGATACCAACAACAAGTTGGACATCGAATGTTTCTCTAGCAGTTGGCAGTGTAGCTGTCGAACTCAAACAAATTCCAAATCAACCAATTATATTCAAAGTATTTTCGATTTTCTTTGAATATGATCAACTGTTTTTTGTTGTTTAAACGAAAAAAAGGCTGATCCACGTCAGCAATCACGTAAAGAAGATGCTGTTATTGCATGGACATGGAAAACATTCATGGAAAACAATGCTACTGATCCTTACGTTCTTCTTCGAATGCCAATGACCAAAGTTTTTTTCTTAGTCTATGGACTCGTTTTCAAATACAATTGATTCAATTTTCTCTTAGGCAGTTGTACGTGGAATGGATGCAACACAACAATTTCTTCGACAATTAGCAATACAAGTGCCTGAGAAATTCATTGTCGGTGGTCTTTCGAAACGTGGCTGGACAAGTCTGTTGTTTTTCTATGCGAGAAAATCTAAATATTCGTTGATTTTCTAATACATAGCATGGACAACAGCTGCTGTTGATAATCAACGTGTCATTGGAGCATTTCCTATTGTTATGGACATGGTTAATTTGCATAAGGTTGTGCGTTTCTTTTTCAACTATATGATAGAAATTCATTTTTTTTCTTCAGAATATGATGAATCATTATCAAGTATGTAGAAATTCTATTTTGGATAGATTTTCATTGAAATATTCAGTCACTTGCTGGATGGACATTTGATTTTTATGATTATTATGTTGAAAATGTAACTTCTTATTTCAACAGTCCATATTTTCAATCGATGGCTAATATTATCGATCCTTATGGTAAAAAAATGTCGTATATTCTACGTTTGAATAGTAACAAGAATTTTTAGTTTATTTTGAACGATATCATCGTACTAAAATTGTTCAATTTCAAGCAGCTGATGATGAATTCTTTTTGCCTAACAGTGAAGTTCGTTTATTCGAAATATATTTGAGTATAACATTCGATAAACTCTGCTCTATAGGATTTCTTTTGGAATGATCTTCAAAAAGCAACTGGTGGTTCACATCTATTGTAAAAACAAAACTTTTGAGACAATTATCTTCGGTTTTTTTTCGTAACTAGACGAATTCCAAATGTTGGACATAGTATTAAAGGATATCAAGATACTTTAACAAGTTTCTATATGAGTATTTGTGATGTAAGTTGAAATAATCAATTGAATATCATTCGAGAACGAATCGTTAGAATGCAATTCTTCCATCATGGACATGGACACGAACAACGAATGAAACTCATGGACAAATTGTTGCAACTGTTTCAATTACAAGTGGACATCCGATACCAACAAGTGTTACGGCTTATCAAGCACGTACTGTTCCTGGAACAAAGTCATAAATATACCTATCTGATTAAGAAAATAACAAATTTGATGCGTGTTTTCTAGACGAGATTTTCGACTCAGTGTACTTGATCCAGCTAAACAACAGGTTGTTCCAAATCCAATCAAATGGAACGAACAAACTAATGTTCAAATTGAGAAAACGAGCGAATCTATAATCTATACTTATACAACACCAATGCCTCCTGAACAATTTTGGGACGCTGCATTCATACAAGTGACATTTCCAGGACCTGAACATTCATCAGTCAATCTAACAACAGAAACTTTAATTCTACCAAATACGTATCCAGTTGGTCCATGTGAAGGATCAGGTTGCTACGGAACCTTAGTCTAATAATAAACTTATCAAAAATAAAATAAAATTTGACCTTGAAAAAATAACTACGTACATAGAAATCACGGATTATTGTTTATATCAGGCCACATATTCGAAAAAGAAACAGCAGATGACAAAATTCACAATTGATAATCAAAGGAACATGTAGGCGCCTTTTCTATATAAATATTCGTTAAAATTGCAATGATTTGTATTCTCATTGATGATGCATTGTGCATTTTTGTTATTCTTCATTGGCATTGTTGCCAATCAACGATCGATACGTGCTACTCCACTTGATGATTATGTCAATAAACCAGATCCAACCTATGCATGGAATCTTGTTTCGACAACTCCAACCGATAAGAGTACTGTTTATATTCTCAATTTAACATCTCAAACATGGATGGATCGTAAGACTACTATTGACATTTCGACAAAGAAATCTATTCAAATAAGCTTTCAGAAGCATTTTCATCTCGGCCAATTTGGCGACACTATATGGTTGTGACTGTACCGAAAGTATTACAACGTCCAAATTTTGCTCTGTTAGACCTTGGAGGTGGACGAAATACCGATGGGTAAACTTTTGATTTTTCTTCTTACGTATTTAACTCGATAAAGTTTAAAATTCTGGATATAGAATTCCAAAAAGTACGTCATCTCGAGTTGCTGAAGTATCTGGCAGTGTGAATGTTGAACTTCTTCAAATTCCCAATCAAGCAATTTCATTTCCCGTATGCAAAAGATTGAATATAAAATCTAAGCATTTCGTTTGTTTGTTCAAAAGGCTGATCCAACACATGCATCTCGAACTGAAGATGATATCATTGCGTGGACATGGCGAGTATTTCTTGAGAGTAATTGTAGTAACCCTGAAGTACTTCTTCAATTGCCAATGACAAAAGCAGCCGTACGTGCTATGGATGCAACACAAGAATTTCTTCGTCAAAAACAAATTCAAGTACCGGAAAAATTTGTTGTTACAGGAGAGTCAAAACGAGGATGGACAAGTAAATTCGTTTGTACAGAGACTTTGAATTGGAAATTCATTTTTGTCATTTTTTAACAGCATGGCTTACAGCTGCTGTTGATAATAAACGCGTTGTTGCGGCTATGCCAATTGTTTTTGATCTACTCAATATGCCAAAAGTAAGAATTCAAATGAGTATATTCAATTCAAAATTAAAACATATTCTTCATTTGTTTTCAAGTCCATGATGTCTATGTATCAAGTATGTTTAGAATTACGTTTATAATCGAATAAACTGTTTCATTGTTTAGTCTCTTACTGGATGGACATTTACCTTTGCTCCATATTATAAGGCAAATATCACTGGTTATCTTACTACGCCACAATATCAAACTCTATCAGATATTGTTGATCCTTATGGTAACACTTTCTTTATCGTTAAACACCAAATTTAGTTTGTATAATTCAGCTTATTTTGATCGATATCGTAACACGAAAATATTTCAAATTCAAGCGGCTGATGATCAATTCTTTTTACTTGATAATGAGGTTCCTATTGAAAAAAAAACATTCAAAATAAAAATCAATGCGCATGTATGCATTTAGAATTTCTTCTGGAATGATCTTCAAACTGCGACAGGTGGTTCTTTTCTCAAGTAAATTAAAAAAACAAACGAGACTTTCGAATATCTTTTTTCTTGAAGACGTATTCCAAACGTTGGACATATGATCTCGGGATATGAAGCCAGTCTTGAAAGTTTCTATATCGGTGCTTGTGATGTAAATAAATTTTCTTTGTTTTTATCAAAAGATTTTTGATAGTAAAAACACATTGATTTAGAACACAATACTTCCGTCGATGACATGGACACGAACAACAAATGCAACTCATGGACAAATTGTTGCCACAGTTTCAACGGCAAATGGTCGTCCAAAACCAATCGGTGTTACAGTTTATCAAGCTCGAACTGTCAATGGAACAAAGTAGAGAGCAAACGGTTATTCAACGATTCGGATTGATTCTCTTTTCAATTTGATAGACGAGATTTTCGATTGAATGTCTTAGATCCAAAAACACAGAGAATCATCGACAATCCAATTAGATGGTACCAACAGAAAAATATTGATACAGTAGTATTCAATCGATTGTATTTCTCGATATATATATTTTTTTTTGTTTCTCTTTAGACGACAAGTGGTGACTCGATAATCTACACTTATACGACACCTGTACCTCCGGATGGCCATTGGGACGGAGCTTTTCTTCAAGCAACATTTAGTGGACCAGCTGGTACTACTACTAATTTGGATTTAACAACTGAAACTTTAGTTGTACCAAATACTTATCCGGTTGGTCCATGTTCTGGAGCAGCGTGTGTTGGAACACTTGTTTAAACACTCCTTTTTCCGGTTTTTTCAATAAATCTAATTTAAAATACGTATATATGATTCACATATTTGCGAAAACTCGAACGAAATTTCGCCACACTAGTTTACTCGTTCGCCCTCATGGGTAGAAATAGAAAAAAAACGAATCTTATTGGTTTCTTATTCTTTATGTTGGTTGAATGTGGTGATCATTTACATATATGCAAGAGTCTCAAAAATGTCCAGTTGCGTTTATCCGATAGCCATTACATGCAATAGTAAAAGTAGCATAATAGATATCATTAGCTACTGTTTGATTAATGCCTTTTAATTGAAATTGTGCCTCTGTATACTTTCGAGTGGAATCAATTGTATAGATTTCGGATGGAGTAGAAAACCATCTGTAAACAATATATGATTCTGTTTCGTTATGAGATTGATTAAGATCTGGCCAAAAGGAATTGAATTGGTTTGCAAAAGTAGCACCAACTGTCTTTTGAACTATAAATTGAACATCAATATCTTTCAATCCTGTGATACAATTAAAATAAAGCAATTCAGTTCCATAATAACCATCGTATGTCAATGTATAATTTGTTGTAAGATTACAGACATTTTTCATTGATGTCGGACAGATCGTCTTTGTTTTTACTTGATTATCTAAAAGATAATATCCAACTTCTCATTTTAACAAATGCAAAAATATACCTGTCATCTTAGTGTCATTAGATCTTGTTCCAAAAACAGAACCCAGAATAATACCAACAATGCACATCACTATAAATATGTTCAATGGAATCAAATAACGTTTCTTACCATACCAATGACGATTTAAAAACGAATATTTTGGATATAAACATGCACCTAAACAAAACAAATATTTCAACTCAAAAGTCAAATAAAATTCGAAAACAAAACCTTGAAATGGAAGTTCAAGTAATACTTCCTCAGGTATTTTCTGTTTCAAATGAATAATATGTAATCCCGTTCCTGGATTCAATGTTGATTGTACTTCCATTTGTGTTCCAGGTAAAAGTAAGATTTCATTTTCATTATCATATTGTGAATGTGCTGATACATTTCGCCCATTAATTGTTTCAATTGAAAATATGGTTCTTTCTCCTTTGACTCCCAAATAGATCTCGTTCTCCAAAAGAGCTAATGATGTTGTTGTCGATGAAAAAGCCCACCATGTTACCTGATTACCTTTCACGAATTTCTCACTAATATTCATTTTGATTCCACGCCAAACAGTTTGTGCAGGTGCACATGGAATCTTAACGAGACCTGTCACGAGAAGTTTCAGATATTTTAACCAAGGTTGAAGTTTTTCACGATCAGATTTTCTAAGAGTTTCATTCAAAAGTGAATAAAGACTTCGATGTCCATCACACCATTCAATTGTATATAAACGAATTGCAGCTGATTCATCACGAGTTAAACCATCAGCTGGATGTTCACATGTATGTTCAAGAGCATAGGTTGCATAGAATAATATATTATGAACAATTGAAATCAATGGTTGACATGTTTCATTAAGAGGAAGGAGTTTTTCTTGGGCATAATCAAGAATAGGAGTCGATACAAGTTGATCTTCGGACTCTTGAACAAGTAATCGAGAATTTTTACTACGCCTACGTCGTTCGAGCTCGTCATTCATAGATTCATGTTTTTCTTCTGTCGACATTGACTTTCTATCGAAAAAATATAATCGAAATCATATATTTATATATCATCATTCATGCATATCAACGCCCTCATATCGACTTATGTATTTATCTTTATTCGTTCATCACATTGTTGACCTTCACTTTTTTTTTCTTTTCCTTTTATAAAAAAATCCTTGATTGAAATATGGATATAACAGCACATTACATGACGTATTACAGTATTTAAATGTGTTTGACTCATCTATCGAACAACGTATAATCGAGCTTTGATGGCGTGACGAAAACGTTGTGATGATATTATTTTGAACAAAAAAAGTACCGAGAAACTATATAGAACTAAGTGTGTATTTCATTGCACGTGCAGATTTATTTTGTAAGTACAAACTGATCAGCAACATTATCATTGGCATTATGATGATATCGAAAATGTAAAACAGTCTTATTAGCAATAATAGTTGTATATCCAAATTTAGCATCACGATATCGACTCCAATGAGCAGCAGCACGAGTCTGAGCGTTCAAGCCAATACCAGACATTCCAATTAAAACGTGTGTGATTCCATCGTTGACACATTTTTCTTGATACATCGCACAAGAACGTTCATAGGAATGAAGATGTGCAAAGAGATTGACATCGACTTTGTGTCTGTAGAACATTGGTTCTAAATGTAATTGAAGTTGAGTTGCAATCGACGTCAATTGATCGGCATTATCACCGAAATCCGATGCAAACATGGGTCGATGTGAACCAACAACGATCCATGGTGTTCGTGTACGATTGACTGATTTCAAATCATTTTGAATCCACAGATATTGACGAGAACCTTCTTCGAAATGATGTTCAGTTGAAAACATAAGAATATGAACTGGACCGACATCATAACTATACCAGAACACGCCTAAACCATTCAACGGAGTTCGAAAACGACGAACAACAGGTACAGCACATTCACCACCTGAATCGGCACCGTAATCACCCCTAAACAAATCAATAAATAGAATTTATTGAAGTGAAATGAGATCATACCAAGAAGGATGAAATCCACCTGGAAGCGGAGCACCACTAGGATCATGTTCACCTCCAGTCAAATGATCATATTCATGATTACCAATGCCAACCATATAAGGAATACGTGAAGCAACCGGCTGAATCAATGTCATATAAGCTTCCCAAAGTGCGCCAATACCACGAGCGTAACTAATATCACCGATATGCATTAAACTTGTTACATTCAATGAGTTGATTTGAGCAGTAACACGATCAACAGTTGATTGAGCACCACGTCCGATAGGCGCCACACCCATGTCACCATAAGCAATAATATGTACTTCGGCATTTTCATCAGCTGGACGATTAGTAAATGAGTAGACTGGTGACCAGCCATGAAGATTATTTCCAACACGATAGTAATATTTTGTCGATGGAAGAAGATTTTGTAATACAACCGTGTGTATAAAACCTGGATCGATGAAATTCTGTGGACCGACAACAATCGCTTTTAATTCGCACATATCTGCAGCTTTGTAGGTCAATGAAGTGCCGTTCTGTTGGAATGTAAGTGCTGTTGGAGTCAAACCATATTGACAAACAGGTGTCACTTGAGAAGAATTTGTTGTAAACGAAACATACATTTGATCAAGTCGATCGGCATAAGCTAAATGAATGTGTGTTGGTTCATTAGGATTCATCGGTTGAACAACAACAGATTCACCAACTAATGAATAAGATTGATTACATCCACCCTGTCTGGAATAATAACGAAAGTTCAGTGTACGACGAAGATTTAACATTCGCCATGTTGCTAAACCTTGTGCTTTGCCGGAAATAAATTGAAAATCAAGATAACGACAATCTAAATTAAACTCAATTCGTTTCTTTTCTCAGTATATGTTTAAATTTACGTCGAAAACGTGGAATTTCTGTAAAATAAGCTCCAATGAAATCATCATTACACGCATTCGGTTGTGGTATCCAAGTTACATGTAACATTTGACTGCTATTATAAACTGCTGCTGAAACATTCAATGTAATTACATTAGCAGGTGCAATCGATATGCCTTTTCGTCGATTACAACCAACTGGACTCGGTGCTTCGATATTTTCATGAAATGTACCCAATGGTCCGTGTGCATGTTTATGTTGATCTCCGATCGATAATTGAATCAATGACAAACAAAGAATTACTCCGAGTGTCTTCATCGTTCGAATAGAAACAATGAAATGTTCTTTTTTACTGAATTATCTTATTTCGATCTTGTTTTTTATATTCGTACGAAAGCATCTCGCTGATAAACGAACGCATAGGTCACGTTCTATTATCTCTATCGAAATTCTTGTTTTATCTTGAATCCATCACACACACGATCTATTATACGTCGATGGTTGAATTAATCGATGAATATAAACAATCGCATAAAGACACTCAATCTGTTTTTATTCATATTTCATGTAAAAAAAACTTATTCATACTGAGTACACGAGCTAATACTTAAATCAAGGTATTTTTGTTGTTTTCTCTCTCTTTCTCTATCTAACTGTCTTTATTTCAAAACTAATAATACTTGATGTTTGTTTTTTTGTTATGAAAAGAAACAGAGTATTATTAAAGTAAAGTCAAAATTTGAGTACGTTGTTTACTCTTTGATATTACCTCGATGAACATTGTTTGTTTAAACCAATCAATCGCAAATATATAGTATCTTTTTCTTTTCCTCGAGCCATTATTCTTTTTTTTTATTTTAGATTTATATTGTAATAAGTCAACCATAGAAAAAGAATAAACGATGTGCGTATTCTCATACTCAGGTACATTAATGCTATTGACGTTTTCGTTATAAGACGACCTTCGATTTGCTTTTCTGCTCATTAATTACCGGCTGCATTTCAAAAAATACTAATTACGTCACAACATTTTATTTATTGTTGACTACATAAAAACAAGCCCTTTTTTGTATTCGTGCACAAAAATGAAACGGAATCGACGATATGATCCCAACGAAAACAATGATCGTGTTGATACGATGGGTTCAAATGTTTACTCAGCCAAAGATAAGGAAAGTTTACACAATTCATTAAATGGAGAATTTCTTCTCTATCAAATTCTTCTACAACAACTTTTAAACGAGAACAATTCATTTCAAATTAAAACTTCTTTGCTTAGAAAATACTTTCGACCGATCGAATCCAACGATAAACAAGTTATGGAAGAATTCGATACTGAATACAAACCTGACAAAGCTATTCATTGGTATACAAGAGAAACTTGTATCTATAAAATTTTAAACAAAGTTTTACGAACACAAGATATTCATGATATTGTTCCTTTTGATAAATTCATTCGAGATTTAAACAAACAATTAGCAGATGAACATGGAAAATTTGTTAAACAACAAAAAACTTCGACGATTCAAGTTTATCGAGGTCAATTGATTAGTATAGATGAAGTCAATCGACTGAAAACTGGTAAAGGTCAATTACTTTCAATAAATTCATTTTTATCAACAAGCACAAATCGACAAAAAGCTCTTGAATTTGCTACAAGTCGACCGCCACCCAATGATAAATTAACATCGATTCTATTGGAAATCAAAGTCGATTTACAGGCAATCTGTAAACCCTATGCTGATATCAAACATTTAAGTGCATTTGCCGAAGAAGAAATTTTGTTTATGTTCGGTTGTGTCTTTCGTATTGATAATGTTGTTTATGATGAAAATAAGAAAATTTGGATGGGTTCATTTACTGTTTGCTCGGAAAAAGATTCTGATTATAAAGCATTTACTGCAAATTTTAATAATCAAATCAAAGGACAAGATCAATTTGTTTCATTGGGAAATTATTTCGTGGAAATGCAAAAATATGATGCAGCTGAAGAACATTATAACGAAATGTTGGGATATGAACTAGTAAAATGCCCATTTGTATCTGCGTACTGTTATCATGGACTTGCTCAAGTTAATATTAAAAAACAAGATTATACATCGGCTGTTCAGAATCTAAAGAAATCTTTAGATTTTCTATTTGAAGGATCGTCACTTATAAGCGATCATCCATTGATACCACAATGTTATAATGATTTAGGTTTAGTTTATACTGAACAACGGGATTATATTTCAGCTTTTCAATATTATGAAAAAGCTATTCGAACGAAAAATAATAATAAATTAACGACATATTTA